>Ga0209367_1009455_pt1 | contig 13211 bp, 6 predicted proteins | sample WorMetLIZISLAND2_FD_187412 | JGI IMG/M metagenome (GOLD analysis project Ga0209367, IMG submission 187412) | Marine gutless worms symbiont microbial communities from Max Planck institute for Marine Microbiology, Germany - Olavius geniculatus... ... | reverse complement strand
GATTGAGGGGGGGGGAATTGGGGTCGAAAGGTGTCCTAGCTGGTAGCGGTTGGGCAACCTATTCTCCAGCAGTTTCTTTTTCGATAAAAAGCACCGTTTAGCCACAATACTGTACATACAGGGTGTACGTTACAGACAGACAGACGACAGCGACGGACACGCAACATTATAGGATTACAGTCAGTTCTTAAGAGTTTAGGCGTGCGTCGAAGTTTTATATTATGCATCGTATATCGTATCGTGCGAATTAATAGCCATAGTCCTACCACTTGTAGGCTTGATATATTTACTATTAGGCTATGCGCAATTTATACCGCTTTGGTGTTTTTAACCTATAGGCCTAATTTGCCTCCACTCGATCCTACTGGCGAACAGGATGGTGGGATGCCGAATAAAGCGGCAATCAGTGATACTATTAACTTTCACAGCTGGATGCAAGCAGCGGCCTCAGTGCCGAGAAACCATCATCATCCCACGTACATGCACCGCAACTACTGCAAACACCGACTCAGATATATACGGATGATTTCCGTGCTATCCAGCTGCTACATCTTGCGCGTACTTAGTAAATCACCTGCCGGCAACCTACCTGGATGATGGAACCACACACGGAGAAATCGTCTGTCGATGACTCATTTCGCGGCATGGCAGGGCGCCCGCAGCTATTTCTGGCCTCTATCTGGCATGTTATCTCAGACAATATCTAACTGCTGGTGTTCCGGTTTCTGACGTATATCTGGTGTTGCTTAGGCCTACTCGAGCATTCTACCACAAAACTTAATGCAAGCCATCGGCTTCTGTTTAGAACAAGTATCCAGCTAGAATCCTCCGCGGCTCGTAACGGTTTAAACACGGTCAGCTTGCTATATTAAACTTTTTTTTGTATAGGCCTACAGCGCGCGTTAATAACTGAGCACCACAAAACATGTCGAAGTTGTAATTTGCCATTACAGTACACGCCACACCATATTGTACTGTCTTAACTCTAAAGCGTGGCTTCCACATCGACCTTAGACGACCTTGAAAGCCAGTACTGCAACAGGAACTGTATAGCTGTAGCGCACTTGTAGGCTTGATATATTTACTATTAGGCTATGCGCAATTTATACCGCTTTGGTGTTTTTAACCTATAGGCCTAATTTGCCTCCACTCGATCCTACTGGCGAACAGGATGGTGGGATGAATCCTTAGCGACAGCTGGGCTTTCTTGTCGCCGTTGCTACACTGTGTCAGCTGCGCACTTGTTGCGTATTTTTCTTGCATTCAATGCGATATCACGTAGGCCTACTTCCTTTGCGTTTGCTGCGAACGTTGCGTACCGGTATGTTGCGTTGAATGGAAACTCTCAGTGGTTTCTATAGCCAAATCTAAACCTTGTGTCAGCAAAAAACGTGCCACTTTTGTTTTTTGAATAACTCCGTGAAACAGTGGCCAATTTTTATAATTTTTGGAAAGCGACATCAGAAAGAAAATGTAAACGACCGGAGTTTAGCCCACCTCACCTTGTAACTGTCTTTACACTACTTTGTGAAATGCAGAAGTCGAAGTTTGGCCGTATACAACATTGAATACATACTAGTGAGCGCATGTGTCAATACAGAAAAAACACCGAGACCACAAAATCATTGAATATGTTACACACTAGACAATAATCGTATCCGATTAAAGATCGTACGTCGGCAAACTGAAATGGTGCACGAAAGCGAGTGAGCCGTTCTGGGTCGCGCGTTATTGAACGTGCTGTTGGCGAGTCGCGTCAACGTCACCGCTTGCTTTCGCGCTGAGGGAAGACATTTTGAGCCTGTGCAGTAATAAAAATTATGTGATGTAACACGAAAGACTTTGTGAAAAATAATAACTGCTACTCGTGTTTGACGCTATTCAATTAATCATCTCTAAGCCGTCGCATGAACTACTCAGTATGAATTCATTGTTGTAAACGGTCAAACTACGACTTGAAAATTTCACAAGGTAGTGTAGCATCAGTATTACGGCGAGGTGGGCTAAACTGTAATCATCTACGTCAAGTTTCTTCGTGATGTTGTGTGCCAAAAATTATCAAAATTGGCCAGTGTTTCACGAAGTTATTTTTAAAAAGTTTTTTTTATTGAGACACGGTGTAGAAACGAAATCAGGCGCAAGTCACCACCACTGTCGGGCAGTGGGCTCAAGTTTCCCCCATTCGGGCTCCTTCCCCTTCCTGCCTTTTTTCCTTTCCCCAGCTAGTGGCGTAGCAATAGGTTGTGCAGGTTGTGTAGTGCACAAGGGCCCCCAGGCATTCAGGGGCCCCCAACCGCTTGGGCTGTAATTTTTTACGCCTCTTGAAAATACGAATTACGAAACTGCTGAAAATTCTGAAATAATGAAATACACATCAGATGCACTTGCACATTAATATTTTAACGAACGTTTGCTCAACTTCTGCAAAATAAAGTATTTCTGTAATTATCCACCAATTTAGCGTAAAAACGGAAACAGATAAGCATAGACTTTCTTCTTACCAAAACAAACACTGCTGACGAGCTTTTAAAATGTACCAACATTGATGACCTTAAACGACCTTGAAATCTAAAAAAGCTGGTTTTTAGTATGTTTCGCGATTTTTGGCTACGATGCATATTTCTACAATGAACTGCACTAAAATTATTACAGATAGACCAGGACAACCTGCATGCGAAATTTTTTGCATAGAACGTCGAGTCTCGACCTCTTAGGTTCAAGGAGTTATGCGTATGTCGTACGGAGGCCTAAAATTTCGGCATACTTTCAAAACGCATTATTTTTTATTGCACGTTGTACACCAATTCCCCAGGTGGCAGCACCGATGCTGTCGCGCGTCACGTAAGCTTTGCCCAAATTTATTGTTGAATGATATGAGGCCTATATTTGTTTTATTCATATAGGACATCAGGCTATCTGCGTAACTAAACAGTCGACGAAGACAAAAATAGCAAAAATAGGCCTACAGTAAGCCTAACGCTAGAGTATGCATAGTTGAGCCAGTTTTATTATGACGTCGTATAGTCTGAAGGTCACTGCACACCTTCCGCGACAAGAAGTGTCGTTTTGCTGTGTGGAATCGCCTTAACTGACACTGACAGTAAAGACAACAATACACTAACGCTATAGGCCTACACCGTCGACATAATTATACAGCATAAAAGTTCTAGACACGGTCCTAATAATATCACGGTAGTAAAACTAATCGAAGTTTGTGTACATACACAGTCATGAATATGCATGCATAAATAAATTCATTTATTTCACTTAACCAACCAGTCTAAAACAGGCAACATATGCACCTGAGCAGACGTGGTGGTAACCATGCACAGATGTAATAGACCTACGTCGTAAACGTCATGAAAACTAGTATACACGTTAAAAATGCGTTCGTTTTGCGACAAAAAACGTTTATAACGTAAACGTTTGTTACAATGCAGTAGGCCTAAAGATTGCCTCAATAACTGAGCCTCATTTCAATCAACCAGAGGCCTAACGCAATTCGTAACAGGCTATCCAAATAAACGGCGAATAGCAGGCGCCTAACTTTTTTCTGTGACGTTTTCCTTGTCAATCAGTCGCGAATCTTTTTCTTTTGTTTTTTGTTTCTTCGCTAAGTTAGCTTCTCTTGTAACGTTACGTTTTACGTGCTATTTTAACGTTTTTAATTAAATTTTGAAACATAAAAATAGAGACACAGCAAAACACAAAGTTAAGATAATGTATGTTTAGTTTAATGGAAAATGGCAGCTTTCCGACTTATCTGGGACAATATTCAGCAAACAGCATTGAACGACGTATAATTAAACGACTGCAAAAGACATTCATCTTTAAATGTTAGCTCGCTACTTAATTTTCCGCGAGTCAGTAGGCCTAGATCGAATTTTTAATGTGGCAGTTTAAAACGCAAAAAACAACGCAAAAAGGCACACTGCACTGCGCACCGCAATTAAGCACGCTTATCTCCCTTAGTTCAAGTGTTATTACGTTAAAACAATACCATTAAATGCTGCCGTAAAATAACGCAAAAAAACACGAAAGGTTCAGCAGTTGGCAGCAGGATTTACATTTTAATAGGGCCTATTGCTTAAATTTACAACGAAATGTCAGATAGTTGTAAAAAAATCCCAAAGCCAAAAAATTTAACCTCCGTAGACCTATAAGTGGCCGGAAGTTTGATACAGTGTAAATGGTTAAAAAGAGTTATACTGTTTTATATACGTAAATTCGAAAAATCGAGGGACATTTTTGTCAAAAACGGCATATTTTTGTATCCCCTTTGCAACTCGTATTTTTCTACGCATTTTCCGAAAATACCGTATCTACCAGTCACTCACTTGTACAAAATAGCATAGTGAAATGCGTGTGGCATTATTATGCCAACCACGCATGTGGACTATATAGTACAAATACAATGAAACACCTAATGTCCTAACCATATTAATAAAACTATAAAAACGAATAAACTCTATAGGGCCTACAGTGCTATAGGGCCCTACGCAACGCCTATGGCTTTGCTGCACATTTTGCTATTGCCACTAGAAGTGATAGCCGCCCGCATGTTTATGCACATTTCGAGGTAGATTGTACACAGTTAGCGCGCAGTAAACGACGAAATACGACAAACAGACGAATAATAAAGCTATGACTAAACCAACTTCGAAATGTTGTAGTTTTGTTGCACAACACGTCGTACAACAAGTTGCAGAACCAATTTACGCGTTAAATGTTGAAGGTTAAAGGTGGTATATCTTTGCAGAAATCCCATCTCAGAGCTGTGGAGCGTCACCTACCACCCGACACAGGTGAACGCGCCCCGACTTAACCCAAACAAGATAGCATCTAAGAACCTACTCGATTTACCTACCCGTAATGATGAAAGGCTGAGTTGACCTAGGCGGCTGGTTACATACCGAGATGATTTACCTACCCGCAGACAGTCACCCATCCAAATACTAACCCGGCCGGGCGTAGAACAACTTCGTTGATAAAACACACCACGTTACCGCTAATCCACGTCACCAACCGTTGAAGTTGTATACAAAAAGTCCATTACATATCAAATCGAAAGCTGACAGCATTATGCACTGCACAACGTATATTACTAACATGTTTAGATAATATAAATAATATAATCATTGTAAGGCGCTCAGTGTCAGCAAAATGAATCTGAGATGTCGAGGAAATGCCGTAGGACTTGTTATCCAACAAGTTCACACAACAAATAAAAAGAGTGGAGCTAGTGCTTAATGACACCGAGAGTAGTCTACCAGAGTGAGACTACCGATGAAAATATTACGAAATATCCCGCATGAACGACGGACGATTACGTTACATGCTTAGGCTACTACTCGAGTCTTATAAGCTACAAGCTCCACAAATCGACCGACTACGTAGCCTAATTATGTTATAGTCACTAAATAACTCAGATTCGCCAGTAACGCATGCACAATACACTACATGCTGTATACTATCGGCGCTGTACAGCGAATGGGGAAACAACGGTTAAATATTGCCCTGAGTATAGAGAAAGAGACAGAGAAGGGTCGTGGTCTACGCGAAATAAAACACGTGCACAAATGTTGCACAACCTTATTTTTATTTTACACGTAACCTGCACCGTCCGTCTATAGCACGGAGTTGTTGCGTATCTTGTTGACACCGTCGTGACACCGTAATAAGGTGTTTACACGATCCAGCAAACGTCCAGCAAACTTCCAGCAAATGTATTCAAAATACACGTGCTAATGCTGGACGTTTGCTGGAAGTTTGCTGGATCGTGTAAGCACCCTTTAAGACGACGTATTTTACGGCACCGCAGAACCCACCCAATTTTGACACCCCATTGCATTCAAAGGAGAGAAAAAAAATAAAAAAAAGAAAAAAAGGGGAAGAAAATAGAAAAGCAGCAAAAAGAGGCAGATGAATATACTGCCTCCACTTTCCGTGACTTCCCGGCGCCTTTTCCTGCTTAGGCGTACGCTATATGGATACCGCATGCAGACTGGAGATAAAAGACCTATACAGAGCTATAATATAACTGCTATATGCAATATACCGCACACAGAGCCAGATCACATAATGTCTGATAGGACTCCATGGGCCGTCACGATGTATCATTATGTACTGCTATTACTGACACTGTATAACAAGCGATAGCAGCGGCAGAAGCAGCCGATGCTGCAAGCTCGAGATCTGGCTATTACAGACAGATTGAGCGATACACAGGAAGTGATGTGGAAAAAAATTAAATTGCTACTAAACCCGCACAGACCAAAAATGTGAAGATCGCACAAATGTCAGTCCGCTTTCAGATTCAATCCACACACCCCTGAAAAAAGATCCGCCGGGAGTTGTCCGCCTCATTATGCGGCGGTCCTAACAGGCCTAACAGGGTTTTGTAAGTTCGTTTGTCTGTCTGCCCGTCTGTTCCGTACGGTCTCAACTCGAAAACAAAACATTGTAGAAACATCAAAATTGGTGCAAACTTTCTCCAGGCCAAGACGTAACCTACAGCGCTTGCGATTTGTGTTGTTGTCCAAAAAGTCGGCACAAGAAATCGAAGTAGTGGAGTTTGGGGACAGTCGCTTGAGTGCCATCTGAAGGCCACAGTCAGACAGCCACCGAGGACACCGTCGCATTATCGATTTCGGGTCACGTGATTACATGAGGCGTTCACGGTAACGGTCGGACAGACGAAGCGACATTACAGCCGTCCCCGCAGCCACGAACCACAGACAGTTCGCACGCCCCTCCCCCTTGCCCCTTAGCTACCATGCTCTCAGACACCAAACTGCATGCATCCGTGAAAATTTCCGGGAAAGTAAACTTGGGATCGCTAACGGTAGTCGCATCCATGTGTGAAGCGGGCGAGGGAGGAGGAGCAGCCTTTGCAAGCAAACACGTGTTGAGACTGGGTTCATATTGATCGGCGTACACGCGACACACAAGCAACCACGTTCAAAGCCCATACTCCACTGCTTCGATCTGTTGGACGACAAGTCGCGCAACACGCTGTGCAGCAAATGTTGCCGATTAGTCGTGGACTTAAAATGTTTGCCGATTTGTTGTGCAACTTGTTGCGGACTGGCATTGTTTTAAGTCTTCTGATTATGATTTCGTGTTTGTGCGTGATTTTAAAATCTCAGTTGTGTTCTTTATCGCGATCTCTAACTAAAGCCTCGTTTCTATCCAACGTAATGCACGCAACACATGCAACGAACATAACACCGTTTTTATCCTTGCGTTTTGGCCGTCGCGCCGCTTTCGTTAGATGCGTCCGTTGCGTAAAAAAGTACGCAAAGATCTTGCGTTGCGTGCGTTGGGTGGAAACTATAGCCTTGAGTGGAGTCTGGACATCAGACGGGTCTGTCCGGCTGTCACCAAGCTACACGTTGTGTCCCGGGTTTGCAGCAATCACGCTTCGACGTGCCGATGAACGCACGTAGTTCAGAGTCAGACGACCACCCACGACGTCGTATTGATCTCTGCCCGCTGCCGTCCTGCGCAATGCCTCACAGGTTCGATCGTGCATCGTGGGGGGGAGGGGTCCGACATGGCATCGTGCACCGTCGTATCACACAGCTCCAAGCTCGCACCATGCAGTTTATACCCATAGACCGGCAAAGACGTCGACACGGCATGTGCCTACATGTATACGGCCGTCCCTCTAATACCACTGCACATGCAAGCGCACGAGGCGGCCAGTGGCGGAGCTACTGTAAATAAACATGTAAGCGCTACAGATATGTGTTATTTTCTGACGGTTTCTGACATTCGATGACCTTGATTGTTCGCGTTTTGAGCTGAAAATTAGCAAACCGGATATTTACTCTTTAGGAAACGGTCACGCCATTTTTGTTAAACTTTTTGGTCTTCGAGCTAAGAGCGTGTACGAAACAGACAAATGGACAGACGGTCAGGCAAGCCAAAACCTGTATAATGCAGCTTATTATAACGGCGCCGTAAAAAGTTTATAAACATTCTTTGACTTTGTAAGCCTACAACAAATTTTTCCACGTATTTTGTGTTTAGTTTCAATAAACGTTGAACGATCGACGGGTGCAGGGTGCATGCAGTCAGACGATCAATACGGAATCGACCTTTGCTGCACACGGCACTGCACGCAGGGCCACGACCGGAATCTATCAATATCCAATCCAACAGTGATCGATAAAGCCTGATCTCCACTATTATATGACTTGCTGTGCATTTGTTAGACAAAAAGTCGCACACAACAAGCCTCGCATTTCAGAATGTTATGGATTTGCTGCATAGCTTGTAGATTTTCTAAGCTATGTGCAATAACTGCAGTCGTTTTGACACGTTCTGTTGCGCATGCATGCTGTTCGTCTTCGGTTCTTTCGTAATTCGTTAATTTTCCGTGCGGCAGATTCTAAGCTGGTCATAGTGTTACGACTGAGAAGGAATGGGTTTGCCGCAGTCTATGGGATCTAGGGGCAAATAATCTCTATTTAGTTCTGGACAGTTCGTCTCTATGCATCTGAAGCGTTTGCTACACTTCTTTAGAAATTAAAACGGTTTCTCGCGGACAAATTATCCAGAATCAATCCCGATACAAAACATGGTTTTCGAGCTGTAAACAACCACCCATAAATGGTAGATATATTTATAATAACCAGTAACCCTCATTTTAAAAGAAATTAAAAGCAAAATTAAGATTTTAAGCACCCATAACACCTTTTGCCGAAAATTTGGAACTGTCTGGCAGAAAACTGCAACTTCCTGCCTTGTCTATACTGTTTCAGCCCAGGACGGCGCTGCTTATGGCTTCCTGCTACTAATGAATGGCCCGTGGCACAGCACGTCTAAGAACGGTATGGATGACATCTAGTTCATGGCCATTCCTGCAGCCGGCGCGTATCAGCCAGTCATTGAGCCAACGTTCGATTTTCGTACCGCACCATAACTCGTCAGAATCCGATCTTCTCGACGCCGCCGCGGATTTCCTACATCGCAGTTTCAGTTTCAGTTTGCGCCATGCAGTTATACGCTATAAGGAACGACTGGAACCACCGTGACCCCGTGGGTCGGTTGGATCACGTGGGCGGAGTACATCCGTCGCCGCGCTGTAGTCGGTTGACGTAGAGGTCGTACTGGGTCTTCCAGTCAACGATGTAGCGAGTCGTCCACTCAGAGAACTCCAGCTTCCACGCCTTCTCACGGTCACTAATGTGGGCTGCAACACACACGGCAGCAGTGTCACGCGCTCGATTTACGACGAACACGTGAGAGTTAATATAATAATCAAACAAACCAGAATTCTAAATAAGCGAATATTTTTTATTAATAGCACAACGTAAAATGTAAAACGTAATCACTTCTTTTCAACCCCTCCAAAAATTCATCAAAGCTGTCGATAGTTTACAGTCATATTGCATACAAACGGAAAGACCAAAAAACACGAACCCTTTCATCAGAGAAGATTATACCAGATATTAAAAAAATATAAAAAAAACTAACTATACAACATAGTCTGCATTATACGTCTGCTTATCTGTCCGTCTCTCTGTCCGTCTGTCCCGTACGGGTTCCTATAACATAAAAACGAAAAAAACGCAGAAAACAAAAAAAACTGGTGTAAACGTTAAGATAGGATAACCGGTCTGACGATTTTCACCTCAGAAAAAAGAAGATTAAGAAACTAAATAGCCGATAAAAAGTTAGAGTTGCGTAATGCAGTGTATAGCTAAGCGGGCGGTCGCATATTATGTCGGCACTGGGCTGATGTCTTCGCTTGTCATCGCGCCAGCAAGTGCGTACGTACGATCACGGGGACGGAAACCGTGATGTACATCGGTAATGCAATGATGATGTTATATAGCACTGAATCGGCGCCAGAGGATGCTGCGGAGCGGTTGATGCGGTTGCCAGTAGCAACAGCAGCAGCAGCAGCAGCAGTGATCAACAATAGCGCCATTGACGTCAATGGCGAGGCAATGCAAGGCCTGCCTTTCTCTATCAGTGGGCTACAGGAGTTGCCTGGGGTACAATATATGACATCCGATCTACTAAAGGCCGGACAGTCATCAGTCAGTCAGCATTCTGTAGCTTGTATTGCTTAGCTTATCACGACCAGCACTGCGTTCAGCGCTCACTGCTTTACCATACACACAGCACACTCCGACTTTCCCATTTACATGCCACATTACGCGCCTTGCATGTCCGTCCGCCCGCCGTTTGTGAAGTCATCCAGTAGCGTATTTAGAGGACGGCCAACTTGACATGGCCCTGCTATCGGCGCTGAAAATGTGCACAATTCTGCAAGGGGCTACCACTTGGGTGGATGACTGTCTGCGGACAAAAAAACCACCTCGGTATTATAACCAACGCCAATGCTAACTCAGCCTTTCATCCCTTGGGGTAGGTAAATGGACGTATGGGCCTGTCCGGTCGGGTTAAAGCTGGGCACGTTCACTTGTGTCGGGTAGCAGGTTACACGGTGTGACTGTGATCCCATATGGCAGGTGACGCGCCGTGGCTTTGAAATGAATATTCTATGAAAAGCTGTACCGTTAAGCGAAAAGCTAAACCTTCAACCGCGTTTCGCTTCAACCGCGCGCGAAAGCGCTGGCTTATCCGTGCAGAACCATCAATTAGCGACTGATTGGAGTAGGCCGGTGACGTCAAGGTGTGAACTGAAGAAGAAAGCTGACGTCGACTTGTTTCAGCAGCTGTGCGACCGCATCACTCTCACGTCAAAACTACGGATAAATTATACCGTACGACGCACACATGGTAACCCGCGCTTCGACGTAGATTGGGATTGCTTGGCTACTTGAAACTCAAAGGCAGGAAAAATTACGACATGAACAGGACTGTACTTTCACAAAGGTCAGCGGACCTGATCACTAACATATTACAAACAATGACGCTGCGTGCTGTTTTCTTTTCCAAAGTAGGTTATCATCACCATCATTTTCATTTGCTAAACAACGATACAACGAAGTAGTAACAAGGCCGGAATATAACCGGGCCGAAACTGCCCCTCCCATTGTGAAGGTTCGCTAATTTGACAGTTATTGATAGGGATAAAAATTGGGTCACAAATACAGGGTTGGGTTTAGGCTTACTGTTAGGTATGTTTAGAACTACAGCACTACATTGTACATCTAATATGAGGCTCTGTAGAATGCGAATCACAAATCCTCACAATCTAGCGACTTAGGAGAACGGAGCCATAATTTCCGGACAAGCGGCGCACGTAACGGCAACATACGGTAAACCACGAGCGCATGGAAACATGCAAGCGGCACGTACAACTTCTACAACTGGCCGGATAGAGTAAGACTATCCGAGAATCCGCTATACGCTGGACAGGTGGCATGCATATTTCCAGGTCAAGATGCCAGAAACGGACCGCCGGTATCGCTATTTATAGCAGACAGCTCGCCGACGGGTGTTAACTACCGCAAATCCGACAGTTAACCCTTATAGGCTAATCGAGTATAAAACACAAGAGGAACTCGTGTAACCTACATCGGATATTCAAATTTAGATCCTCCAACTAAACCCATTGTATTATCATTGTTTCTCGGCCCTAATATTCCGTAATACTGGTCTTGCCAGTACACTAAGTCTTGTCTGTCTGTCCATATCCAAACAGAAAAGTTAAAAAAAACCAAACGTGACGTGAATGTTCTCTAGGACATGAGTGAGCGGTGTGCCAACTTCTTATTCAAACGGCCAAAAGTCAAGATTCGGATTCGAGCTATAAGTTTACAGTTGCGCAGCTATAGACGGATGACAGCACAGTATGACGGCACTGGCAGTCCACTCTTTGGTCCGATGTCAAACCCTTAAGTTGCTTTTACGAGCAACGACATTGCTGTATCATTACGTTTTTTCATAAGCAGCCCTGCGGCAGCAATATTTTACAAGGAATTTAACTTAATGCTCACGAGACGCGCAAAAGCCTACAGCAGTTCCTGTTCGCAAACTGTCAGTCTATCTCCAGCCAATTCGTCGCAGTTCATTCTTGAAGTGTGCGCTGCAGCCGAATATCGCAAAAATCAGTAAAAAAACCCTTATTTTGGAAGTTCAGGGTCTTTCAATGTCATCGATGTTGATTCAACTGAAAAGCTCGTCACTAGTACTTGTTGTGATAGACAGCATGCTCATGCCTATCTGCAACCGTTTTCACGAAAGACTGGCCAATAACGGCAAAAAACGACTTTTGCGGGGGTACCGCTCTTTGATGCCCTCCTGTGCAGTTTTCCTTGAACCTAGAAAACTGAGACTTGGACCGTTGAAATCTACGTTCAATGCTGAAAATTCCATACGCAGTTTGTCCATGTCTATCTCAATTTGTTTCGGCGCAATTCGCTCGTGATATGTCTCGCAGCCCAAAATCGACAAAAAATCCACAAAAAACCTATTTTAGCGTTCAAGGTCATCCAAGGTTATTGAATTCGGTGGCAATCGAGAGCAAGTGTACGACTTCTTATTAATGATTAATAGTAACCTAGTCCATATCTCGCACCGTTATTGAGATACAGCGACTAATGGGCTAAAATCGCAAATTTTTCCCACTCCCTCTTCTTTAGCGTCTTCGTTCGGAATGACCCCCTTCGAATTTATGGGAAAGTTTTACGGTTCCTAAAACTAGAGTTTTCCAGGCAGCCGAAAGTGAAGATTTGGTGATCCTAGCTTGCACCATTTTTGACTGATCCACCCGTGTGACAGACGGACAGTCGGACAGAGAGAATTGCGATGGCTAAGACGCGCCGAAAGCAGCAGCTGCTTTCGCGAGTAAATATCTTCCAGCAACAAAAAATCGATACATCACGGTATGTAGCGTAACCAGCTATACTCAGCCTCTATGAGTAGCACAGTGATTACCATTAACATCTGGGAACAAAACGGAATTTAGGGGCACGATACACGTCTAGCCCCGTATTCATTCCGTGGTTTGGCAGTGTAAGCGGGCGTCTGGCTAAGGAGACAGTGGCTTGGTGAGGACTTACGTTCACTGCTCCGTTGCTGGGATTCACATTGGCGCTAGAAGGTTAAACTGTAGACAGATGATCAAAGAACGAGCGGTCGTGAATCTTTCGTCTGACGCCACTCGCTTTTTTCAGCCAATCAGCGAGCTTGCAGCGACCCACCAAGAGTCGGCCATGCGCCTCGGTTCACGCCCGGACCAAATGTCATCGGGCGCCGAATGCGTGTGCGTTCCGCCCCCCCCCCGG
>Ga0209367_1009454_pt1 | contig 13211 bp, 4 predicted proteins | sample WorMetLIZISLAND2_FD_187412 | JGI IMG/M metagenome (GOLD analysis project Ga0209367, IMG submission 187412) | Marine gutless worms symbiont microbial communities from Max Planck institute for Marine Microbiology, Germany - Olavius geniculatus... ... | reverse complement strand
GCCACGACGCTACTGTCCATTAGCAATGGCATCAAGACAGTCACTAGCCTAAGTGCTGTGCCCTGTGCTGGGAAAACGTATTCCGTTAAATGGTCGCGCAAATAAAAGTTTATTGAGCGCAGTAATGTTTGCTTAAATTGTTTACTGCCAGAAGCGGAGACTTCTAACGACACGGTAATTGCTACTGGCCCTCTTGCGCCACGTATTCCGCTGCACGGCACGTTATACCAACTTACGCATGCATATTGTTGTAACCTGAAAAGTATTTCCGGCTAGAAAACGTCATGAACGTGTTTTCAGAAAACATGATTAAAAATTTTGTATAGAGAAAAAAAACAGTCACAATCTAAACACATTTATAGAGCGTCACGTGTTGTGAGCGAATCAGTACACAGTGATAAATGAGCATCGGGTTCAACTTCGTTAACCTTGTTGCTGTATATATTAATTTACTTACATACTTATTTACTAAGTTGCAGAACCGAATTCAGATACGCGGGACTCAGGGTAGCTTTCAGTAAAAGTGACGCCGCTGCACTGCAACAAAATACTTTTCAATTTTTAGGTAGCTTAGTTTTGAATTCTTTCGTGTAAAACGCGTGCATTTTAAAAGTGAATTTAAACTGAATAATCATGTAATTTTTTTGCTTTAAAACATGTCCGAAGAAAAAAGCGGCCTTTCGTTGAATTATTCACAATTTTTGTCATAGAATACGTGGAAGTCCCTTGGTTGTGAAAGTCCACAAACGAGTTTGCCTATTCCTAAATATGCTAGGCCGAGTGCTAATGTCTTTTTATGCCTTGTCCGTCCGTCCCAAACGAGCTCCTAACCAGAAAACAAAAAAAACACATGTAAAATAAAACAAATTTTCCAAAAAACATTACGGAAATGTTTTGCGTTTTATTTGATTTTCAAATACCCCTTATCTTCAAGCCGTATGCAATCGTGCTAAACTGGTCTAAAACCCCGATTCTGTTGTGGCTTTTCACAAAGCTCTCAAGACTCATTCGTTTACGCAACTCTAAACATTTTTATGCGCTGTCGATCTCACTGATGTAGATAAAGCACTATAACGTTTACAAATTATTACGATGATGATAATGTTGCTGTTGACGTACCCTGTGTATATCCGGTGAACGTGCTGTACCCGGTGACGCCCAGGACTAAACTACAAGCCATCGAGAACAACACGCTCACGTGCGTCACAAAATTCCAGCGCTTGGCGTTAGCGTCTACTAGAGACTCATAGATCAGAAACGAGTTGTGATGACACATGAATGCTGCAAATAAATAAATAAATAATGGCACGCTTTATTATACAAGAACCATGCAACACGAGACAGACATATCTTTTATGACATAATTCCGTTTAACGCTGAAAATTTTATATGCAAGTTGTCTGGGTCTATCTCCAGCTATTAAGTCGCAATTCACTCTTGAAATGTGTGCTGCAGCCAAAAATTGCAAAAAAATCTGCAAAAACCTCTCTTTTGAAGGTTCAAGGTCGTTCAAGGTTGACAAATCTAAAAAGTTAGCCGGTCACCAGTACTTGTTATATGCAGCAAGTATGTACCTATCTGCAACCGTTTTCACACTATAAGAGCCACTAGCGGCAAAATAACGTCTTTTTACAAAGGGGATACCCCTCTTTGACGCCCTCGTTGTGTTGCTCGTGCGTGAAGTCTAATCGACGAACTCGCGGTTGGACAATGGGCCACTCGAAAACATGACACAACGCAACGTCTTCGCGGCCAGCTATTGAGAACAGAGGCAAAAACCATTCGAATGCTATAATGCTATTCCATCCTATAACGCGGTTTATCTTCAGTAAACCAGCAGACAAATCATACAGAAATGCGTTCAGTCTGACCATCGGTCTATTCCCGGATTGTGCCCCAGGTACTGCAGGGGGAGGCAGAAGTGGTCTAATATCTTCGGCATGAGGGAAATATAACGAAGCTCATAACAAAAGCCGGAGAACTATTGGCATCGGTGACCACTAACCGGAGGTCTGGCCCGGCGATGGATCAAGACCAACGATGGACATCAGCTAGGACTACGCCTTTTTCACAGTCCAGTAGCTGCCCTGGCCATACTAGAGACGGGTCTATATCAAAATTTCACGATACGATACTGATCGATATCGATATTTCACGAATAAGTAAGTTTTGCTTTTGTGAGCCTTTGTCCAAGAAACTCGGACGTATAAACAGTGTAATAAATTATGTATACGTTTTTCCACGAATAACTTTTCTTGGAATTGTGCGCCAACAGAATAAAATGACAAAAATAAAAAGTGCCGGCTGTGCTGGCAATATGACACAATGGGCCATTCCATACTGCTGCTAAACATTAGTAGGCCTAATAAAATTCGTCGTCGAATCGTTAAAATCTTAATGAGACTTTAAAGCAAAACCTTAGTACATTACGCTACACGGCAGAAAATTACGCCAACCACAAAAAACAAAACAGATCTGCAATGTATCGAAAATTTCGATATTTAGTTTGACTATACCGACCGACAAAAGACGATATTTCGATATATCGATATAATGACCCATCTCTAGCCCACACGGTCGAGCGCTGGGAGCGTTAAACAATAAACTGCTGCTGTGTCTGCGGCATAGTGGCGTCGCAGCTATAGAAAATGTATTGCATGGCTGCTGGCAGCGCGAATTTGCCGATCGATCTGATATCGTTTGCCGAGACTACGTTTGCCGATGCCACATCGCCCAGAGAGGGCGCAGTCATGCTTGGAAAGAAGTAAGAGTGGGGCATGCCTCAGCCTTGGCCTTGACCTTGAATCATCCCGCGTCCATGTAGACACAATGGGCCACACTCCGACGCCATCCGTGTCTGTCAAGAGCTGCCACATCTGCTTGCTCCCAGGTGAACCCCATCTTTTGCGGGTAGATCTTTGTCGATTACTCAATAATTGGTCCGCCTGCGTATGACAGTATTTGGCTCGAGCTTTTGTATGCTTTTCTTCCCTCTTTGTTTTAAAACTGTAATGTGTACGCTACAAAAATGCGATAAAATTTTCGCGAAACTTCTCTTCGTATATATGGATTTTAGTAGAACAGTGGGGGAAACGCGTTCCTTCCCTGGACAAAAAAAGAACGGCGTCTCTCTCTCTTTCTCTCTCCCTCTCTCTACCTCTCGCATCACCGCCCGCACACTGCTGTCGCCAGTACATATCGACCAGCACCGACTGATGACCGACCATTCTCTGGCGGTTACGCCGCGCCGCACATGCAGAAACGTAAAACGGCATTTTATGCGATTTACTGCAAAAAGCGAGCGGACAGCGGCGGCGATCGGACAAAAATGTCTCGGAAGCCACACCGGGCAAATACAACACCGCGTAATTGTCCAATTTGACAACCAATACTGTGATGTGCTTCCTACGTCAGCGTCTGGTTACCGTGGAGACGGGAAAACGAATCCTCGCCTGGAACGTCTAGCAAATAGCCGAGACCGCTTACGGAGATAGAACATGATGTGTTTTGTATGTGTTTTGTTCATTTTACGGGTTACTGGGACTATTTTCCACTCTTGCCATACGATACAATATAAAATCTCAAAACTCAAAAACTGGCCAGCAAAGTTGCATATTGCCAGTGTAATCTAATGCAAGCACGCGACACAGCTAAATTTCTACCGTGTAGCCTATATCGATGATTACAATAAATAAAAAAAAATAAATGAAACCCGTAATTTCTATTCTGTGGAGCAGCCAGGTCAACTCAGTCTGGCCATCCCTCCGTGCGTTGGCGCAATGAGAAAGCTGGGTATATAAGCAGGCACACCGTGCGATGCACTAACCCCCATGCGTAAGCTATTAGTCTGGCAGTGTAGACTGGTGTCTGGCTGAGGTATGAAAAACGAAGATCAGCGCCGCCCTATGGACCTTTGGCTCGAGAAGAACTTAGAGTTTAGGCTATTTTATGTAGAACATGGCGCACCTAATATAAACCTATCCATCCGTCAGCAATTAGAAACTCACCTATAACGCACCTGTTAACGATTCACAAAGTCCTTTTAGTTGCAGGCTAACGGACAATAGTCAAGCGCGTTCGAGGTTATTTACAATTAACGCGCTATATAAATTACTTAGTTATTTAGTCTGCTAATCGGCCTATATAAAGCGAAGAGCAACTACTCACAGTAAGCCATGATGCTGACGGCGCGCGTGACTCCCGTATCAGCGAACTTCCACGCGTCCGTCGTCGGCGTTCTGTCACACGCACACACAGCAAGCACCACAAATAGGCTACCAGCCGCTCTATACCAGCTGCTGAACCCCTACAGGCATCACGTGGTCGTTATAAAGGCTTGCAAACGTTTGTTTTATTGTTATAGGCCTAACGTTCTGACGTTAAAAAAATTTCAACGTTTTATCGCTGAGACGAAAACAGAGACTTGAATGTAATGTCTGCATGACTTTTGGTCACCAAAAATATCGATCTGCACAGCTGCCAATTATGAGCTAAATCATTTTCTAGTCACATTAACGCTTGAATTCACTATTATATTGGGCCAACATTGTTACATTAATATACCTCGTAAAATGAGGCAGCCAAAGGATTTTAAAAAATTAAAAAATGAAATTACTGCGATAATTTCATTATGCGAAAAGCTCATATAACGTATCGACAATACTTATGCCATCTAACTAGTCAAAAAGTGTTTAAAAGATCTCACTTCACTGCACTGCTTTAAACTAATCGTTCCGGAAACCAACAATGATTAAATAGAATTTCGTTTTGTATGCACCGCTCTGTAGATTTTCATCCACGATAAATTGCTGCAAAGTAATACCTTCCTGGCGAAGGCTTAAGCTGTGCAATTAGATCTACTTGTAATGTATACGGTCCACTCCAGTGATCTTGACATGATGCGACGTCGAGTCGACTCAGTGTACTATCGCTAATGCACATCTACTGCGAACGTTTCCGTTACCTAAGCGAGGTTTTATGAAATTAATATCGATCTCGAGCAACCGATAGATACTCGAGTAGATACTTACACGTGCATGCTGCCGGATCGCGCGATAACGACGCCGATAACGAACACGATACATCCGATCGACGTCAGTGACACCTAATGAACAAAACCGCAGACGAACACAAACAACGTTAAAAGATTTAAAAGAAGATATTACCCAGATTATTCGAAAGCTGATCACTCTACGCCAACCCACGCGCTATAAGCACAGCTGGTGCTGCTAATCTTTTAACTACAGGGAAATCAACGCTAGGATACGAGTAATTCGGCGCACGTGGGTAATAGCTGCATGCAGCAACATTACATTTAAAATTACGGCCAAACCGCTGCAGATAGACACATGGGTGCTGTTGACAGACTATAAAAACTCGTCATCGCTGTATCCAACGGTACCATCGCCTGCCCCAACGACGTACCGTTTAGACACAGTACCGCAATATTGGTACGATCGGCTTTTCTTAGCGATAGCTTATCTTCTTGTTTTTTTTTGTTTCAAGTCCCGAAGTCTTTCGGAAAGTCATAAAGCATCTGCACAGCATTTTGCAAATATTTTGTTTCGTTTTACATGTGACTACGCTGGAATATTGCTGCGCATGTGTGAACTAAAACGTCGCTTTCTAAGAATTTAATAGGAAATTGATTTTACGTTCACGTTATATAAAGAAGCCAGTAACGACGAACGGACAACCGACTTGCGACAGTATCGCGACTATGCGACTATGCGCGACTGTCCGACACGAAGTTGACTGATCGCTCGAGCCGCAAGCAGACGGAATATGCAAATCCGTTTTCATTTACAAGTTGCTATTATTATGCAGACTAGCAACGCTTGCGCCCTTTTCTCGTACAGAGGCTAACCACTACAGAGTGCAGAAATAATAGCTACGTCTGGTGTCGGGGTTCCAGACATACTTCGGATTTCAGATATGTTTCATTTGTGCCGGTACGGTAAATCAAGTAATAGACCTATACTGCGTAGCTGTAATAAAAAGCTGTGCTTTAAAATCAGTTATCGTAAATCATCATCGTCAGACTAATGTAATTGCATAGCTGAGAGCAAATTTACATCTACGCAACGGAGGACGCGTCGGCACGCGCGACGCACTGGCCACGTGGTCTGTACGTCAATTTGCGTTGTTTTGGTTCGCTAGGTGCTTTAGTGTAGTAATTGTACAATTATACAAGCCACGATTAAACGGTAGCAACGTTTTGTAGTTTGTGTGCAAATAGTAGAGTGGATAATTACAACAGCAATGAGCATAATTTGCTGACTGGCAATCTGAAAAAGTGCTAATTTATCTGCGACATTGTGCATTACATCGATAAGCTAAAAACCTATACATACAATATACACTGTCTGTACGCAAATGTCTGCTAAAACGCTCTTACGTCATAAACGTCAAAACGCCCAAAAAGCAAAAACCTTCGCCGTTGAGTTTAATTGAAATGCAAACTGCCAAACATGACTTGTTTAATATCGTACCTTTCTAAAAAATCATCAGAAATTTTTCTAAAAGTTTCCAGATCTGGATCGTGGAACGGATCGCCACCGAAATCTGAGTGGTTGGTTCCTGGTCACCTCCGCTCTTCCGTAGAAACAAATCATTTAAATCCGTTCGTAACTTGCTGAGATACACTGCAAAGTAGCTAGCAATGGTAAGTGTCCTTGACGATGATCCAAAATTTACCAACGAATTCGGATCGCAACCAAAATCTAATTACGTTCTTCTAAAGAACCGACATACCCAAAAAATATTCCATTCATTGGCGGAAGTATCACACGTTTGTGACAGGCAGTTAAAACCTTTATGGTGGGAGTATTTGAAAATGGTTTATTTAACTTCCGAACTATTTCCAGAACGCAGTCCCTGATAATTTGCGATGGTTAACGACGGCGTTCGAATTGCCGGGGATTGTGGGTTAAATCGTTTCCAGTTGTTTTCCTCACTTCCTGCCCATTTTTGACCTCAACGCATATAAAGTAACAATTTAAATCACAATTCTGAACAAATTCCGATACAACAAACTGCCAAAAAAATTCAGCCTCTTATATGCAGCAGTTTTTCTACACTTCAAAGTTCAAACCGATGGCTAACGAGACAAATTAACGTCGGCGTCACTGTGATCGAAGACCACATGCAGCGTGCATTGGTTGCGTCATTAATTGATGCTACGCGCACTGAAGACGCTGCAAGGCTCCGTGCGCATCTCGGTGCACACGCACGCATCAAGCTGAACACGATCATGCCTGAATGCATTATTGAACGATCTTTTGCTGGCTACAGCGCCTGCACCCGCCGACTGCACGGATTGCCTTCTATTTTAGTTCCCAAATTAATTTCAGTTTTAGCCTTCACATAGTTCTTAAAAACGGTTTTTATTCTATATAGCTTTAGTTCAATTTCAGTTCGACAAAACACCTTCTAATATGTTAAGTTTAACGTTTTAATATGCCAGTTGAAAACCCTGAGTCCCTGACAGTTGTTATAGCGGTGAACGTGAAAAATGGTCTCGCTAATTATCACCTGAGTTGCACTGATGCTTTCTGTCACGAATGTTTCAACGTTTTGCGCTAGAAACTGTCGGTATAACATACAGATTATTTAATTGCCTAGCATCGCAGTAATGACGCTTTCGTCCCTTCTACCGTGTAAATAATTTTCGTTTTACTTCGTTCCGGTTGTCGTATTTTTTATTTTATTTAGTTTTCGTTTTTCTTCAACCTAAAATTGGAGTTCACGAATTCGTAAAACGAAAAGCAACCACTTCCGTTCTCGTGTTAGGTACAAAAACATCCCCGAAGACAGGCCGGGTGGTGCGGCATCGTTCATTCGTCAGGGGGAGCAGTGAACACGCATGCGTCGTAGGCGTGACACGGGGGTCGCGCATCCTCGTTAAGTCCTTTCCACAACGTGGATTGATGAGCAAACCGTAAGCCTATACACGAGCGGCGAGCGACAGCAAGTCAGTGGCTTGGAGTGGCGCTACGAGGAAGCGCAACCCATCAGCGACCGCAGATCTCAAACCTTCGCCGAGAATAGTTTTGCCACCTGGTGAATACAACGGACATAATACGGATAAATCGTCATCGTGAGTAAAGACTATGCGGATGTTATAAACCGAAGAGCAGAAGATTGGAGCAGCTGGCAGAAGAAATCATAAACCATAAACCTGCCATTTGGCAGAAGACTGAAAACAATGTATCTATTAGAAAGGTCGTGACTCAGATCGTCACCAACTCCAATCCCTTGACTCTAACCCCGCGACCTTAAAACCTAACCAGTTTCGCCTACGGCCCCCGAAGCACAACAGCGCAGAAATCAGATCCCCAAAGCGTCGCACGTAGAAGTCTACAGGCGGATGTGAATAATGTGCGTGCCCTGTGTAGGATTCTTCCGGGGTTTCCGGTCGCATGCGGCTGTATTGTCCCGTGAACAGCGTGCACTGCTGCAGTAGCAGCTAACGGATGTAGCAGCATGGAGATTGCGTGGCGCGGATCGCTGCACACGACAAGGTGCATCCTACGCATTGTTGCCTTCACGGCCGCCTGCAGAAAATTTCCGAGCACTGGAAAGTACCTATGCCTTCAGCGTCCTCCTTCCGGAAGTTCCGAAGTTAGACCTATACATATTGTATATTTATGTATTCAATTTCAAGCGATGCCAGACGTTTCGCGTTCAATGCGGAAGTGCGTCATAGACGTGAGTCTCATGTACAACAGACGTAAACCCTACAGCAGAGCTAGCGTTGCTAACATGCACTAAGTATACAAATAATACAACATATAGGATTTCACACCAAAACAGCTAACAAACCTTAACAAATTCAGTTCCGTCAATTTTCTCGTTACTTGCAATAAAAGGTTAGGTCGTGGAGTCTGTCTGTATGCACGGAAGATAACTCATAAACCAGTAAACGGATTTTGGTAAAAATTTGCAAGGCTCAGCTTCAAAACACGCACGTCTTCTACACTGCCCTATACAGAAAGAAGTGGTTAGATTTTGTGGCGTTTCGAACGTTTTCGTAGACTCTGAATCAGCCAGAATTCTCTGCCTGCCGTTTACTGCACGTCAATATGGTAGCCCATAATGTTTGCTTGACAGGACTATGTTAACAAGTACTTAGTACAAGCTTATACCACTCCAGACATTGGGGTATCATACCTAAACCACGCTCACATGACATAGACTACATTGTCGTTTGCTCTGTGACGCATGATTGCTGCTAAAAGTTGTAAAAACAGTATCAGTGGAAGCCAAGTGAGGTTTAAGCTCCGATAAAGCATGTCACGTGTCACGCACATTTACCAGTTTTTTTTCTAGAGGTACGCAGGCGCCAGGTCCCACAGTTCTGGCAAACGACGAAAAGCAGATATACATTTTGCCTTGCAAATATTATGATACTATGAACGATCGAATGAAGCCGTCCAATCAATCAATTATTGCATTGGCAGCGACAAGAAGCCAGCACTCATCGCTCATCGGTGCAAAATGAAACATCGACGTAGACTCCACGCATAACGCAAGCTCCGGCAGCCAGTCGCAGAGTGATCCATCGAGAGGCGAAATATACTTGAAGTTAGTCGACACTCAACTTACACTTTGACACTTTGACTTAAATTTTACTGAGACTAAACTAATGCAGCCATCTAATCCAACACATGAAGCGGCTTTATGTCTAGACTAATCTGCATTCATCGCAGATTTCAATGCACGGTTATTATTGGCATTTATTGTCAATCTCATGTCACACCGATGAGAAACTGTATCCGATTCGTACTCTGTGAGCACTGAGCAGCCACACCTCTGAGTTTGGCCAATTACTATGCCTCTCCTTTCCTCGCTACACGACGAGAGGCATAACATTGCTGTCGGCCAGTTGTGTAAATGATTGTGAAGCATAAGAAGGACACTGAAGCCACTGTCAAACAGACCGTAAACAGGCGCTAGAAATGCAATTTTCCACTCATCTAATTCGATGCGAAACGCCGGAGTAGTAGAATGCAGAATGAGCTTCCACTGCGCTGCGAGATACAAAACGTGATAAAGACTTTAAACAAAAACACTGAATTCTTGATGAACACGGTGTCGATCTGACTGCGCATGTCTATGTTTGCTCAAAAAAGACAATAAGTGGCATGACCACAGTGCCAATTTATAGTGTGCAAAAAATTACAGCGCTGTGAAAAGTATTTGCAACTGGTTCACTGAGTCGTGTCTTGGCTATAGAACAGCGGTGGTTAAAAGTAGAAGTACAAGCTTGCGTGTACGAGTACGAGTACGAGTCGTGTACTACGGCAGTAACTCGTACGCTGTTAGCATCGCGTGTCGTAAGACGTCAGCCAGTCTACTTGTTTTGTTGTCGCTCTAACACTCTAACAGCGTAGTCTACTCTATCATGCATTATACAGTCTTTGATCTACGTGCTCATGCAACGTCTATGTGACACATCCATTCTGTTTGCATGTGTGATAGGATCAGTGTGACGTTAATGCAAAATTATGTGTAAGAAAATAATTGCAAAGACTTTGCAAAGACTTTTGCTTAAGAACCAGAACAAAAACAAGGACTATCGCTATAGCTCGCACAGTGCATGCCCTGGCCGTTTCCGAACCAATATGAAACCAGATGGATTCGTAGCGTTGTCAACTTGGTCAACGCTTTTGTTGTGTGCAGTGATGGTGAGTGATGCGATGTGGTAATTGTCGTTCGCTTTTCGTCGTCTGTTGCATTTTCTAGAAGCATTGACTTCTGTCTGCATGGTATCTGCCTTTCGTTGATGGGTCTGAGCAGCGGCGTTGTTGGTTGATAAGTTGGGGCACTTAAGGCAGAGTAGAAAATTGCAATTTTCAAACAGATAGCTGCAGATATCCGAAAGCGAAAATGTTAATTTTTCCTCTAAATTTCCTCGAAAAAAACGATTTCCAACTCCAAATTTTGTACTTTTGGAAAAAAAACTTTTCGATAGAATATTTCCGATAGGCTAAACTTTGAGGACATTGCCTCTGTCCTTCCGCCACGACGACACTGGATTCCAGAAACAATACTGCATGTACATTGTAAGTATGCAGTTACCAGTGGTGCGCGTTGTAAAGTAGGCTACCAGATAACGACCAGTAACGTGGATAGTATACCGGGTCTACAGTCCAGACTCCAGAAGTAAAACATGACTACTTTTCAGCAAAGGCGTAACAAAGTCGTGTTTGTGTGTAACAACCAGTAACCATGCACTAAGCTCAGGCCTATACTACTCGCCGCGAGCGCCCGTGATGCAACGACGGTAGCTACATGTACACGTATGGGCATTAGGCATGCCTATCTGCAGTCAGCAGTGAGACTGTGATTCTGTATGGTGAGTGGCGTCGTGGCACGGGGCAGGGGAAAAGGCCAATTGTCCCCCCCTCTCACCTAAATTTTAATGTCGAAAAAATTTGCTTCCAAAATACCAAATTTGGGTCTTAAGTGCTCGTTTTTTTAGAAATTAACAGACAGCGTTAAATTTTTTTGAGCATCCACAATCCCCAGTGTCGATAATTTGCAGTTGTTTGTCGGAAACATTGCGATTTCTTGCCCCCTCAACTTTGCTATAAGCCACGACACCGCTGAGCGTGAATGAAAAGTAACGGACAAAAAAATAACGGATAACGACTCGAAAGTAATCACAGTTCGGAATCGTAACGATTCTCCACAGCACTAATTGTACGTACGTACTTCACATGAAGTCTGGCCCATGCTATTCGCCGTTTATCTCGCAGAACATTCGGCGATTTATACGACTGCATGGACAGGCATGGCCACTTTACAACCGAGCCAGCAAAGCACATTTATCAGTAAGTCCAGACTTCTGTCACCAAGGGACGTGGCTATAGAGACCTACCACACGGCTAGTACCACATGGCAAGTCGGACACGTTTCATTTACAAATAAACCCAAAGCCAATTATTTTGGAAAATCCAGGTAGACAAAAAGAATAATATCGTATTATCGTATAATATTGTATTATCGTATAATATTGTTTTTCTAATCCAAATATCTGCCGAAAATTCTTTTTCGGCAGATATTTGGATTAGAAAAACAATTGCAAGACATAACCGTCAATAATTCTGCTAAAAGCATGCAACAAACTGTTCAAACCAACTCACAACTGTTCAAAAAGTTAAAACTGTTACCGAATCAGAAACAAAAGGACTATTTTGTTGTTTCCTTGTCTGGTTTCAGCTAAAAAATGAAATGAAAGTTGTCATTGGTGTGATTTTTACTAATTAGAAAAAAAAATTAAAATATTTGTGCTTTTCGGCAAATTTTCGGCGCACAGACCACAGGCATTCGGCAGTAAACTTAGCTATCAGGTTTGGATTGGGGCTTTAAAAAATTAAATTGTCTTGGTTGATGCACACTGTAAGCAACAAAATGCGTAATAGCTGTTCACGGTCATTCAATGTCATTCAAGTCATTCAGTTTCGCTGCCACACGATGGCAACGTTTTATTAGTGATCGGGGGTAACTTGTGTTCTATCTTGCACATTTTCACAGATATTACAAAAGTTCAGCCGGTTATTCGACGAAAGCAGCACACGTGGGTGTAACACTGCAGCTCATCCTGTGAATATGTTGCCGGAAGATGTTAATGCACTGGCTGTCAATATCAGACTGTCTGGCTGATGGAAGAGGCAATTCGCGACGCTGGACGAGCATTAATCCGGTGCATGATGGGAATGATTGATTGACAACAACCGCTATAGTGAGTGGGCTGAACTAACGGGTACGCCAAAACGTGACACCCTTTTCAACTACTATGATAATGCCATATAAATTGCAAGATACGATACATTTATACTGTTTGAACAATTTCAGCAGATGCTTGACGTGTTGAATGTGATCATTTATTCGAAAACATTTTAATAATTATTTTGAAACCAAATGTTTGTCCGCACGCATATTGTGAGACAAACAGCGTTCGTCGTTAGTTAATCCAACCATCGCGACAAAATTAAACATTTATTCCCATAAGAACAGAACTTGTGTACAGTGGCAGGCAAAGAACAACGTCATTTAATGAAAATAAATGTACAAAACATCAGTTTATACACTTGTTAACGGCAACATTTAAGGACTTGCACATCGAAAACAGCAAAAATTACAAAAGGTGATATTGCCCGCATCACACTGACTGTGTGTCAATGTGCTGCTGAATAATATCACCT
>Ga0209367_1009450_pt1 | contig 13214 bp, 7 predicted proteins | sample WorMetLIZISLAND2_FD_187412 | JGI IMG/M metagenome (GOLD analysis project Ga0209367, IMG submission 187412) | Marine gutless worms symbiont microbial communities from Max Planck institute for Marine Microbiology, Germany - Olavius geniculatus... ... | reverse complement strand
GTAGGGGTAGAATTAGGATTAGGGTTAGGGTTGGGGTTGGGGTTAGGGTTTGGGGTTAGGGTTAAGGTTAGACTTAGAGTTAGGGTTAGGTTTATGGTAAGATCTACGTGCCATGCTACTTTGACGTGCTTGAGAACCAAAAAATAATTGACAGGTGAGTATGTAATAGAATAGGTTATATTGCACTTTGGGGTTAGGGGTAGGGTTAAGATTAGGGTTAGGGTTAGGGTTGGGTTATGGTTTGGGGTTAGGGTTAGGGTTAGGCTTAGGGTTAGGGTTAAGTTTATGGTAAGGGTTACGTGTTATGCTACTAGGACGTGCTTGAGAGCCAAAAAAATGATTGACAGGTGAGTATGTAATAGAATAGGCTATATTACCCTTTGGGGTTAGGGGTAGGGTTAGGATTAGGGTTATGGTTGAGGTTATGGTTTGGGGTTAGGGTTAGTGCTAGGGTTAGGGCTAAAGTAAGGGATACGTGCCATGCCCCTAGGACGTGCTTGAGCCCCCCCCAAAATAATTGACAGATGGGTATTTCCAGTATAGCCAGTTCTAGTGAACTGTCAATATCTATCTACTAATATTGACTATAACTCGGCCCCCGTAAAAATAATTGCGTTGTTTGCACTTACCCCGCTATTTTCTGGCCCATTCTATCCGGTGGTGTTACTAGGATTTCCCCTGTTGTTATAACAACTAACCGTTTTTATTCGAAGACAAAATTGGCTGCAGCAGACATTGTTACATTACCTATATTTTTTTCTTGCACCAACCTTTTTTACCCGAGAGAAGGTATACTAAAAACAGTAAATAAATTTATTGTCATAGAATCAAATACCAAATATTTTAACAAACGTCGACTAAAAAACAAAACAAATCAGAGCAAAAAACTTTAGCAAATTACAAAGCTATGTAAAAGCGATATGTATCAAAACTAGATAACGGCAAAAATGGTTTTGGGACAATATTATCACGTGTTGAATTCCAGACTGGCCTTTACAAAACTAGCCATTCTAAATACTTGAAATAAAAATACAAAGACAAACGTCGCAAGCCGAAAACATCAGTCCGTGCCGACACCACGTATATTGCAGTAAATGCTAATGCGCATTCTAGAAAGACACGTCTAGGCATGTCTGAATTTTAGTGTATCGTTCTGTCTGCGTGTACGAGCAGTGGCGTGACGTCATAGTGACAATGACGTCAGTAGGCCAGGAGGAAATTATGCATTGCCTGTGACGTCACCAGCTGCAACGCTAGCAGCGTGCCAGTAACAACAAATTACAGCTATAAATTATATAGACCGTTACCGTTAAGCAAAAAAAGAAATATTATTATCCGACGAAACGGAGAGTATAACAGCTTGAACGGTAGCAACAAGCTGTTGTATAATCGATGTGCCAAGTCAATGGAAAGGCCAAAATTTTGATCCCCCACTACTGCAACTTTATTCAACCGATTTTGATGAAGCTCAAAACCAAAAAAGATATCCGGGATATGACCGAAATGCGAAATCTGGTTGATGCAAGACAACGGGAAAAAGATTTTCGCAGGGAAGGCATTTTCGGTTACTTTTTGTGTTTTATCTTTTTTTGTATACTTGCTCATGCTTACAGGTCACAGCAGAAAACCGTTTATGGCTCAAAACGCGTGTTTCCGCGTAAGGTAAAGCCTTTGAGAAATCTCGATGATTTTGGGGGGCCTGAATAGGCATTTTGAGCCAAATTTGCGAAATTTTCAAATCGCGATATCTCGAAAAGTACGAACTCGATTAACACGAAATTTGAAAAAAAATTATAGGTGCACAAATATATTTCGTGCGTGGTCCAGTATTACAAAATTATAATTCAAGATGGCGGCGGCAGCCATCTTAAATTTTTGCGCAAGCAGCATTAACTCAGCCGCTGATTAACGTAGATGAATATGAATTTTTGCAGTAATGTAGACGGCTGTTACCGGAAATAGACCATTTGACCAGAATGGACAAAAATAAAAAATTTAAAATGGCGGCGGCCGCCATTTTAAATTTTATCTATCGCTCATAACTTGTTTACTATTGCACATATTCGCACAAAGTTTGACATGTGTATTACGTTGGAGGTCCTACATACAAGTATGCCAAAATATTAAACAAAAATAAAATCCAAAATGGCGCGGCCGCCATCTTAGACATTTGCTCAAACAGCAATAACTCGGCCGCCGACTGACGTAAATAAATAAAATATTGCAGTATTTTGTAGACGGCTGCTCCTGGAAATGAGACATTTGATCAAAATAAACAAAAATAATAAATTTCAGATGGCAGCTGCCATCTTTTTAAATTTTATTTATTGCCCATAAGTCGTTTATTATTGCACATACTTGCACAAAATTTGGCATCTTGGATTTTTGCACAAACATCAATAACTCACCCGCCAATTGACGTAGATGAATGAAATTTTGCAGTGATGTAGCCAGCTGCCACCTGAAATAAACCAGTTGGCCAAAATAGACAAAAATAATAAATTTAAGATGGCAGCAGCCGCCATTTTGAATTTCATCTATCGCTCATAACTCGTTTACTATTGCACATATTTGCACGAAATTTGGCATGTGTATTGCCCTAAAGGTCCTACATGCAGATATGCCAAAATATTAAACAAAAATTAAATCCAAGATGGCGGCGGCCGCCATTTTGGATTTTTGCACAAACATCAATATCTCAACCATCGATTAACGTAGATAAATGAAATTTTGCACTGATGTAGCCAGCTGCCACCGGAAAAAGACCATTTGACCAAAATGGACAAAAATAATAAATTCAAGATGGCGGCAGCCGCCATTTTAAATTTCATCTATCGCTCATAACTCATAAAACATTTATGCGAGATTTGGCATGTGTATTGGCCTGGAAGTCCTACATGCAGATATGCCAAAATATTAAACAAAAATTAAATCCAAGATGGCGGCGGCCGCCATTTTGGATTTTTGCACAAACAGCAATATCTCGGCCACCGATTGACGTAGATAAATAAAATTTTGCAGTGATGTAGCAAGCTGCCACCGGAAAAAAACCATTTGACCAAAATGGACAAAAATAATAGATTCAAAATGGCCGCGACCGCCATTTTGAATTTTATCTATCGCTCATAACTCGTTTACTATTGCACATATTTGCACGAAATTTGGCATGTGTATTGCTCTGGAGGTCCTACATGCAGGCATATCAAAATATTAAACAAAAATTAAATCCAAGATGGCGGCGGCCGCCATCTTGGATTTTTGTACAGACAGCAATATCTCGGCCGCCGATTGACGTAAATAAATAAAATTTTGCAGTAATGTAGTTGCCTGCCACCGGAAATAGACTATTTGACCAAAATGGACAGAAATAATATATTCAAGAGGGCGGCGGCCGCCATTTTGAATTTCATTTGTCGCTCATAACTCGTTTACTATTGCACATATTTGCATGGAATTTGGCACGTGTATTACGTTGGTGGTCCTATATACAGAAATGCCATAATATTGAACCAAAAAAATTCAAGATGGCGGCGGCCGCCATCTTGGATTTTTGCACAAACAGCAATATCTCGGCCGCCGATTGACGTAGATAAATGAAATTTTGCAGTGATGTAGCCGGTAGGTAGTAGTAGTAGTTGTTGTTGTGTACAAAGTAACTGTTCAGTGACCTTTCAAATTTTAATAAAACCGCAAATATTATATATAAAAAAACTGCAAGCAATTCATTCAATGTTGTATAAGCGCTGATGTAAAAAACTGCAAAAATCAAAAAGTATAAGCACGAACATTATGTATTAGCTTAGACATTTTATATCTGGCTACTGAGAACAGATTAAATGTCTAAGCTAATACATTAGTTCGTGCTTATATTTTTTAATTTTTGCAGTTTTACATCAGCGCTTATACAACATTGAATGAATTGCTTGCAGTTTTTTTTTATATATAATTCCATTATAGATAATGCTTCTCCAGTCTTTTGCACTGCCAGCACTGACGTTGCAGTTGTTGAAAGAACGCTTTAGTGTCTTTGTATCGAAGATACTGACCACCAGCAAAGCACGTCCAAAAAACTTCAAGATTCATCTAAAACACAGACACAACACAAACGCAAGAAATGCTACATTTCATTAAATAGCTATGCTCTTTTTACACTAAAACTGTGCATCATTATCAGCAACAAAATAATCATGTTCAAGTGCATGGTTTTAGAATTTATTTATAGAAATAAAAAATGCGTGACAAAATAGACAAATATCCACAAGTAAAATTAGTGATGTGAAAATAATTGTACACACTTTGCCTGGTATACTTACAGTAAAATGAAAGCGACGACCAAAACCACAGCTGCCTCAGCAACTGCAGCACAATTATACCTATACACGTTACAAGCTACTGGAGTGCGCTGCATTTGCGCGCCAAACTTGAACCGCTACACGACGTAGGCCTAGCTGCAGTCTGTATACTCGATTCAAACACAGCTCGGCTGCATAGCCTGCATGCAGGCATGTCAGGCCAATTAGTCATGGATGTTGGCCGCCAGTTTACGCTCTCTCTGCCAATGCCCGTGGGACACCAGCACCGGTGTCGACAGGAAATGCTTCGCTGTGCGACGTCCTGGTGCAGTGTGTCTGCCAGTCTGGTCGTCATGCACATTGCATGCAGTGTACTTTGTCTTGCCGAACAGCTAGAAACACAAACGAATAGCGTAATATGCGCCTTTACGCGCAAAAGCAGCTGCTGCTTTCAGCGCGTATTAGCCAACGCAATTCTCTGCCCGTCTGTCTGTCCGTCCGTGACACTGGTGGACCAGTAAAAAACGGTGCAAGCTAGGATCACCAAATCTTCAACGTCGGCTGCCGTAAGACTCTAGTTTCGGGATCCGCAAAGCTTTTTTATAAATTCGAAGAGGGTCACCCCTAACGTAAGCACTAAACGAGAAGGAATAAAAAAGTTTGCGACTTTTAACCAATAAGTCGCTGTATTTCAGTAACGGTGCGAGATAGGGCCTAGGTTACTATTAATCACTAATAAAAACTCGTACACTAACTTTCGATTGCCACCAAATTCCATGACCTTAAACGCCAAAATAGGGGTTTTTATGGATTTTTTTTGCGATTTTTGTTAGCGAGACACATTTCAAGAGCGAATTGCGCCGAAATCAATAAACATGGACAAGTTGCATATAAAACTTTTAGCATTAAATGTAAATTTTGATGGTCCAAGTTTTGATTTTTTTTACGTTCAAGAAAACCTGTGCACAAAGACATCAAAAAGCGGTACCCCCGTAAAAGTCGTTATTTTAATACGGTTGTTTGCTAGTTCTTTCGAGAAAACAGTTGCAGATAGGCATGGGCATGCTGCCTATAAGAACAAATACTAGTAACGAGCTTTTTAGTCGTATCAACAGCGGTGACTTTGAAAGACCCAGAACTACCAAGATAAAAAGTTTTTATTGATTTTTGCAATTTTTGGCTGCAGCGCACACACCAAAAATAAACTGCTACAAAATGGCTAGAAATAAAATGACAGTTTGCGAACACGTGCTTTCGCGCCTCTCGAAAACATTAGCCCAAATTTCTTTTCTTCAATAGTAACCTGCATTGCGTAAATTTTTACCAGAAGTCGAGCAATGCGCTTTTTGTGATACTTTACATCCTCAGTAAAAAATCTCTTAAAATTAAATATTAGTAGAATTATTTTATTACTGATCCAGACAATAGCGATAGACCTCACGTCAGAATTTTACGCGCGAATGCAGCTATACTGCTTTAGCGCGTCTTAGCCATCGCAATTTTGTCTGTCCGTCCGTCACACGGGTGGATCAGTCAAAAACGGTGCAAGCTAAAATCACCAAATCTTTATCTTTAGCTGCTTGGAAGGCTCAGGTTTCAGGAACCGTAGGCCTAAAGCTGTTCCATAAATTCAAAGGAGGTCACTCCGAAATAGAGCGCTAAATGATAGGGGGAACGGTGCGAGATAAAGCCTAGGTTACTATTAATCAATATTAAAAAGTCGTACATTGGCTCTCGATTGCCATCGAATTTAATGACCTTGGATGACCTTGAACGCCAAAATAACAGTTTTTATGGATTTTCATTTTAAGAGCAAATTGCGCCAAAATCAATTGATAGAGACATGGAGAAGCTGTGTATAAAATTTTTAGCATTGAAAGTAGATTTCGACAGTCCAAGTCTCGATTTTCTAGGTTCTAATAATCCTGCGCACGAGGGCATCAAATAACGGTCGGTACCCCCATAAAAGTCGTCATTTTACCGCTGTTGGCCAGTCTTTCATGAAAACGGCTGCAGATCACCACGAGCATGCTGCCTATCACAACAAACACTATTGACAAACTTTTAGTCGTATTAACATCGATGACTTTAAAAAACTTTGTAGTACCAAAATAAGGAGTTTTTATTGATTTTTTCGATCTTTGCTACAGCGCACACTCCAAAAATAAACTGCGACGAAATGGCTAAAAATAGAATTGCTTAATCTTCCCCATAGGCGCCATTGTAATTCTTTCGATTTTTGCGAATAAATTCGTTAAATATTAATTTCAAATTTTTTAACCCCCAAAAGGCACATCCTTGCGCGAGACCGCGTCGTTTGAGCCATCGCGCGCAAAAATCTGCCGAACGGTCTGACCTGTAGGTGAGTCTATGAAAAAAGGTATATGGATAGCTATAACATTTTTTGCGTATATTTCACCCATTTCCCGGAAAGTTCCCCTTAGAGGAATTTGCATAAAATTTTGCACGACGGCGCAAACGACGTAATGAACCTTGCCAAATTTTATCTTAATCGGTCAGGGTTTTTGATTCTGTGGGGGTCGAATTTTTGGCTTTCCCGTAAGAAAGAGAAGTCGCCGTTAACATAGGGCTTGAACTACCGTTCAGCCTGTGATAAGGGTTTGGACAGTAGGGCCACAGGTATCAGACGGAAGAAGACGAGTCTCATGCAATGGCGTATTTAAAGGGGGGCACGGTGCGATGCTTCCCTTTTGGCCCGACCATGAAAATTTTTTACAGGCGACTTTGTATGAAAAGGTGCGTTTTTTGCCATTTTCCAGGAATAATTGCAAAATTTAACAATGTTTGTGATTTTCTGCATTTCCAATTTTCAAAAAAATGGGCGAACTTGCGGCTTCCAATTAAACATTCAAAAACAAAAAATGTTTCAGCTTTCCCCAGACCCCCGTTATAGACTCGCGCTCTGCGCGCTCGCCATGCCCCCTTTGCCCAATTCTAAATACGCCACTGGTCTCATGTACAGAGCCGCTATGGAAGTTCATCTGGCCGACACGTTGTTTCTCGTTTTCGTCCGATTAAAAACATGTTTTTACGGTAAAATACGAGCACGGTGCGTGCGTTTCTTTTGGCTGAGTCTCTGCGTTGACTATCAGCTTTCTCACAATTTGCTTGGATCGTCTGTGTAGGTTAAGTGCAATTGCGTGCGTTGATAGCGTACACTAGAAAAATAATAGTGCTGCAAACAGCACTTGAGCAGCATTTTAAAGTGCGCGAAAAAGAGAGCACTTTCAAGTGCTACAATAGCACTTGACAAATGCTGTAAAATGCTGATTATTTGTTTTAAAAACTGTTCTGCTAAGGTAAAATGTGTTTTATTTAGGACGTATTGTCTCTGTGTGTATAATATTGGGCTATGAAAATATTACAATACGACAGTTATAAACAAATTTAGATCTGCTTATCACAAAAATATTAAAAAATTCTTTGGCTTCTCACGAATGGACAGTATGACAAATATTTTATTTTTGTTGAAGTTGCCTAGCTTTGGAACTGTTATGCATAATGCTTCTGTATTAGCTCATGCGCAGCATTTAAGAGCTGAAAATAGTATTATACAATATTTGAATGAAATTCTGCTGTAGTTTAACCTTTTTTGTGTGTTTACGTGTGTTTGTGTGTTTACCTGTAGCTTCTAGTTTTATTGTAGTGTGTTTTCTTTTTTTTCTGTGTTTATTTTTATGTTTATTGTGTATTGTTTAATGGACCCTTGTGGTCTGATTTCAAATAAAGATGATGATGATGATGATGATAACCATCCAACGCATGTCTAAAAAACAAACATTTTAAAACATATTACACATAAACATCTTTATTCGTGAACAAAAATATCAGGAAAACAGTCAAACTTAGCCTTACACGTGAGAATATAATCAACCAACCAGCCACATTTAAGGTCAACAGTCAACACATACAGGGTGGGCAGAAAAAAAGTAGCCCACTAAAGTTTTTCGCTGTTTTCTCAGCAACAGCTTAGCATTTTAATCTGAAAATTTACGGATTTATTTACTAAATTCTTCTACGGCAAAATGCCAAACAAGATTTGATTCCATTGAAAAATGACAAAGTTATAGATTTTTAACATGACCGCTTACCGATTTTTTAGCGTGAAAAAATGTTTAAGCTACAACACCAGTTCAATAACATTGTTAAAACAAGTTAAACAACACAGTTAACTAATAATCAGATGCCAAAATTCCATTGTCACTGTAAATGTTTGAAGTGTTCACCGACAGCTTTAAGCTCCAACATAAGCTCTCAGTGGCTTAATTTGAGAAGTCTTTTACAATCTTGTCGATCGGTCTTTGCGGTAGGTTGCTCCAGAAAACCTGTAGCGATTCCTTGAGTTTTGCGATCGTTTTTGCCTTTGTTTTAAGCTTGCGGTAAGCTCCAACATTGCACATTACACGTCATAGTCCACCGAGTTTGCATTCGGCGAATTTAGAGGCTACTGGTCTTTTGTGATAAAATCTGGACAGTTGGCCCGCAGTCAGTTTCTTGCGCTGCGTGCTGTGTGTGCTGGTGCGCTGTCCTGCTGGAAGATGAATCTGGTGGGCAGCCGGCGATTGCTTGAAAAAACGACAGTTTAATGATAACTTATAAACAGAATAAATTATTGTTTGTCAAAGCGTCACTGTGACGTTATTGGCAGTAACGTGGTAACCGGTTTTAATAGCATTTTTAGCTTAAACATTTTTAATGCTAAAAAATCGGTAAGCGGTCATGTTCAGAAGTCTATAATTTTGTCGTTTTTAACAGAATTATATTTCACTTGGCAGTTAGATGTAGAACGCTTTTGTAAATAAACCTTTATAATTCCAAGTTAAAATTCCAAGCGGTTGCTGAGAAAACGGCAAAAAACTTTAGGGGGCTACTTTTTTGCCGCAACCAGTACACATTAGATTACAATCAGCTTTGCAGGCTTACAGCGTGTAACAGTAGGCCTACAAAGTAACACTCTAAGAGGCGGTGTAGATGTGGAGTTGCGTGCATAGTCAATGAAGATGCAGCAGCAGACTAAGCAGAGCGTCCAAGATGTCGATCTGGTCAAGCTTCCCATCTTTTTTATCACTGCAACAACAAGAAAACATCAGTTTATAATACGTGGTTACAGTAAACATATTCAATTATACAAAGAAATGTTAAACTTATATTTCAAAGTTGACATGACTGGAACGCATAGGCCTATAGGCTATTATCACTGTATAACTGACAACATCAGCAAGCAATCTCATCTCAAGTTCTGCATTCAACATACTTGAACAAAATTAAACGTAGGCCAACCTCGAGCCTGAGCCGGCCAGACTGACATCTGTTTCCCGGGCAGGCATAATGTAGGTCATTTGCACTGATCCGTATGCATCAACAGAACCGATGTCCAGCCAGCTGCAGCAGCCCATGCATGGCGTGCACGAGCTAATTAATCCAGTTTCCCGCCAGGACGCGAACGACAACAAGTCTGTTCAGCCAGACGGCGGTAACTGACTGACTTAGCGGGCCAGCGGTCTAGGCCTATGTTCGTTTAGTTCTAAGCTTATCCAATACAAATGACGAATTTCTGAAGAAAATAAAAATAACGATGCGAATGTAGATTAAATTAAGAGTAGGCCTATGTGAAAGCCAGCATTTTTAGCTATTGTCATAATATTAATAACCAAGTTTTATAAGTTTTTACAACTTTTGTCTTTGATACAAAACAGCATATGTACAATATTAAAATGAAGTTTTTAAGTGTCTGTTGGATAACTTCTGATAATGTACGGTGCAATTAAACTTTAATTATTATCAGCACTTTGTGAGGCTGCCTAGTAAGGTTTGAGTTCTAGGCCTATTGCTAAACTTAGTGTAAAGAAAAACTAGGCCTAATGTTACAGAAACTGGACAAAAAAGTGAAAATACACAAACATACAATTTAATAAATGTACAAAACATCAGTTTAAACACTTGTTAACGGCGACATGCAATGAGTGACACATCGAAAACAGCAAAAATCATAAAAAGGTGATATCACTCACCATCACATCGCCTAACTGTCAATGTGCTGTTGAATAATATCACTTTTTATGATTTTTGCTGTTTTCGATGTGTCACTCATTGCATGTCGCCATTAACAAGTGTATAAACTGATGTTTTGTACATTTATATTTGCTGTTTTATTACAATAACAAAGTTTTTATGTTGATGGTCAATTATAAATCATCTGCTTTCCACGGCCATGAAGACACTGAACCTTAAATATTTTGGGGTCAGGATTTTCATCTTTGTGGGTCACGTGACGTCATCGGAACGTGATCATCGGACTCGGCGAGAGCACTTTCCTATTGGTGGTCAATGATGACCATGTGTCTATCTTGCATGGATACGGAGATATGGGGCTTCAAAAATTTTGGGGTCACGCGTTTGACCTTTTGTGCTCATGTGACGTCATCAGTCACGTGACCACTGGACTTGCCATATGTGGTTTCCTATTGGCGGTTCATTGTAACAATGCATCTATCTTGCACCGTTACGGAGATATGGGGCCCCAAATATATTGGGGTCACGACCTTGACCTTTTGGGGTCACGTGACGTCATCGGTCACGTGACCATCGGACTCGGCGTGGGCACTTTCCTATTGGTGGTCAGTGATGACCATGCGCGTATCTTGCACGGAAACGAAGATACGGGGCTTCAAAGATTTTGGGGTCACGAGTTTGACCTTTTGGGGTCACGTGACGTCATCCACGAATATTTCAAGCCTGCTATCATCAGACTTGCAAGTATTTCGAAATAATTCAGGCATAGCTACCACCACCCTTTACTATAGGCTACACTGTACAGGATCTCCAAGTGAAACTTACAGCTATCTTAATAATTACCTGTCTTTAATGGTTGTGCAGTCAAGTCAACGAAATGCGTCAGTCTACTGAATGTAGCAGTGAACACCGTGTTCAACGAACGCCACAGCACAAATCCACACCACTGTATTGAAAAACATCCTCTAAGTTGCGTGCTAGGCCTGTTGTGATAATAATACAGAGTGCGTCATCGTTTCCTCTTGGTCTAGGCCTCTGTGATTGTGAAAAGCTCATCTAGGCGATTGCGTTTGGGCCTATTGTAGGCCTACAGCCAGCGACGCCGCAACACAACCCAACGCACCGGCCTTCAGCCGGTGAGCACGAGCGTTGAGCGTCGCAATTTTAGCTAATCAACGAGAACTGCGGAAAGTATATCTGACAGCACAATATGTTAGGCCTGATAATTCAACGTCTGTAGGTCCCATAGTACGCACATCATCGGACTGGACATTGTTGCATGTAACACTTTTCTCGGTTCTGTTGTGAACTCAAAAAACATTCTTGTTCAGACAGTAATATCCATCTATCGTGTTTTAGTTTGTTGAGACTTGCGGTTTTATTTGTGGTTCTTGACCTTTGTACTTAGGCCACGTTAAAAATTTACAAATGTAATGTAAAGCGCCGCATTGCCAATGCAGCAGTCCCAATTGATTCAAAACGCAGTTATATTAATGTATACAATTTTCTAATACAAGGCCAGGCTTTTATTAAAGATCCGGTTTGTGTCAAATCAGTGTCACTTTTTTCATACTTTTTTCTACACACTGCAGCGTTTAAATAGACTACTGTACAAAATACTTTTTAATTCCATTTTAACAGCACAGTGTGTTCCACAAAAATGTCGTTTATTTTTTGCGATAAGCCTATTTTTGTCAAATGTTAACCGAACTGGCTAATTTTTGGCAGAAACATACCGTAAAATGTGCTAAGCAGCGTTTTACCGCAGGATGCATGTAACTCAAAGCGCGCGGGTATTGTCACTATGAGTTCTTTGCCGTTGTCCGTCCAGCCGTCCGCCTGTCCGCTTATTTATAACGTTGGTCGTGGGATTCGTGGATAGTATGTAGCCTAGATTAAGTTACCTAGAAAGTAATAATATTAGCCTAAAAATAACTACATCACGGTTTTTGTTTATGCAATCCCAACATCGCCGCTTGGTTAATGGTCATGTCGTAAGGTAATGATAATCTTAGTTCTAGAGATTTCGAGGAAAAACAGAGCAAGATAATACAGATAACATTTTGCAGAGGGAGAGTGAACAGCGTTATGCTGTTTTTACCTTTTCTCATCTAATATTTAGCTTAGTAGTTTTTTTCTGTTCAGCATTCGATACTATATCACTCAGATTTTTTACAGGCTATTTACCAGATGCGTTCAAGGACACCGAAAATGCGATAGTCAGTTGAAAAAATGGATAAAAATGTTTTTCGAGATATTTGACCGGGTCAAAGGCAGCGAAGTCTTCTGGCGAAAATTATTTTAGAATATCATGATTTAGCTGCGCGTTTAACAATAGCTTTCTTATTGTGTGTTTTTTTGGAAAAGTTGTGATTATTTTTGTCGTATAGCAAAATCTTGCCTGCTTGACAGTAAGGATTATTAAACACTCAGAAAAATTACAACGCTCGTTTCCGCGGTCTATTGTGTATCAACTGCAAAAATAGTTTGATTATGACAAGAAAAATCGCAAAATTTCGTGCAGCAGCAGCACATAACATAGACAAGCGTCATGCAAATACAATGTACGACGAGCGCAGAGTCATACCGAAACAAATAGGACTGCCACGAAACAAGAGTTTTCGAGTGAAAGTTATGCACTGTCAACATAAGCCACAAGCGGTGTATTTTCAAAGGCCTAAGCCAGTTTATTTCCGCGGCAATTCATGCCTTCCGCCTATTTATGTCATTGTCAGTTGCCAAAATTCTGTTGCTCTGGCATAAAATCTACACTGTGTTTCAAAAAAACGGGCACCCTTTTTATTTCTTTCATAATTCACTCAAATGATGATAAATTTACACGAAATTTTTATCAGATGTAACTGAAGAAATGCTAATTCAAAATATATG
>Ga0209367_1009449_pt1 | contig 13215 bp, 12 predicted proteins | sample WorMetLIZISLAND2_FD_187412 | JGI IMG/M metagenome (GOLD analysis project Ga0209367, IMG submission 187412) | Marine gutless worms symbiont microbial communities from Max Planck institute for Marine Microbiology, Germany - Olavius geniculatus... ... | reverse complement strand
AGAAAGTCAACAGCTGACTCATTAATCGGCCCCAGCGTTTCAACAGCGATTGGCTGGAATGAGAATGAAGCCGGCAGGTCAGCATATTTGGCTTCCTTCCTTGTGGCGGCTGCCTCAGCTGCCGATACTGCAAGTGCAGAGGAAGCTGGGAGGTAGGAGTCGGCCAGTGTGGTCACAATCGTAACATCCCATGCCACAGCCCTTCCAGACTGCCATGGCACCAGTGTGATGCCATCCTGACGTTTAATGACGTTTAATCCTGACGTTGTCCCGATAGACCCCAGAAGGTTCCTTTGAAACTGGGATCCCAGCAGAAGCGAACGACCTGGCAACAATGTCATTAAGGGCATGATGGCGCTGGGTTCGTCCCGAAGCGTGTTTGTAAACAAAAGCGTGCTGACCCCAGGCGTCTACGGCTTCTCCGCATTTGCATTTTAGACTAGTAAGTTTAATATTTGTGACAAAACTTTCCATTATGTTGTATTTACGTACAACTTCAAAGTTGTAGGCCTTGAGACCAAATAGGTTCAGTGATATTGTTGACAACGATGTTGTGCTGGTTTCGACAGTTGTCAAAAATAATGGTGTCTCCTTAAATTATATAGAAAACATGGCCAAGCACTGAACCCTGTGTGATGCCACTAAGAATATCAGATCAATGTGACGTAAGTGAGTGGGCTCCAATTACTAGCATCACGGGTTTCGGTATGTCAGTAGCTAATGTTAAACATTTTTTTTCAGTTTGTCGGTAACAAATTGATAATGAACAGAATTTATTAAAGTCCTCGGTATTATGGCCGAGGACTTTGTCTCAAGGCCAAGGACAAGACCAAGGACTTGGGACCCGAGGACGAGGACAAGGACACAGCTGTTTGTCATCGAGGCGCCTCGAGGACGAGGACAAGTCCTCGAGGACACATCACTGTTTGTCTGTCTGTCTGTCGTCGTCGGTCGCATTCGTGCACCTTACTTACTTAAACCGTTCGACGGATTTAAATGCCATCTAGCAGGTATACTTGTGAAGTCCAAGGACACATTGTGTTAGGTGAGGTCCCTGGCCCTCAGGGAAAAACAAATATAGGGGTTGAACCCCAGCTAAAACATGCAATTGCTTTCAAATACGATTTACGAACAACAAACAACGATGATTTACGATTCACCAGGCGGCAGCATCGATTAGCGATTCCACGTTTTACCGAATTACTTCAGTCTTTGTTCTAATGTGTTCGACCTCGGCTGGCAAATGTGGCAGGCAACCACGCTGCAGACTGAATCGAACACAATGTTTAATAACTGCCAGTTACCAGCATGTGGAGAAGATGACCAAAATGCCGATTGCAGCATAGCCCAAGTCCGAGTAAAACGACACGTCAAACTCCGTCTCTGCAGTGGACACAGACACATACAAACAGACATAGAATATGAAAAAGTTAGGTATGGAAAAGTGACTGTTTAGAGCAAAAAAACCTGTTTCTGAAAGTGAGCACGCGACGACATTTACTGTTACTGCGGCATCGCGCGGTGTCCATGGGACAGCACTGCATTTACGTTGTTTTTGATTTAGATACAAGATAATTATTAGCTGTCACGACAAAAGTTAGGCGCCTAGTTAAAACCTCACAATGGAACCTCGTTGCAGATACGCCGGACTGCAGAATTCGGCGGCTAAGTTTATTATTTTTTCTCGGCCGCTAATGGTTGTCGCCGAAAACTTTTCGGTGTGCTAAGTAGGATGTAAACGATCGTTTCGTCGAAAGAGCAAAGCTTCAGACGCTGTTACTACAAAGTTGAAAGCTACGTCGACATCCGCTCTTCTGATAAAATGCCACCGAAATTAGAATGTGCGAGTGGGAGCCCCTGAACTCTAACGTTTGGAAGAGTGGGGCGCCCCATGCACCCTAAACCAGACACTAATATCAGCTGAAGCGCACGGCCTCAAAGTCATCAAAAATAATTGACAAATGTTGTCTTTCCGGCCCAGTGTCATTTACAGCGTCATCAAAACAAATAGTCTCGTTACTGCGACCGTATTGGCTAATTTATACCGCTCTGCAAGCAAAGGTTCGTAAAAAGAAAGTAGCCTAAAGAGTGATGTGCGTGTTAACGCTAGAAAAGTTAAGAAAAAAGTAAACAACGCATTTTGCGACACAAAAATACAACAAAATGTTTCGAACGCTAAACAAAAAACGCGATTTTGTTTACTTGGCTATATCCACTATTTCAAAAAGCAACTTTTTCATATTCATTAAATTTCTGTCGACAGAATCACAGAAATATTCGACACGACTGGGTATGCACATACACCGTGTCCCAAAATTAGCGGCCCTCTGCTTCAAACACGCCTAATTCAGTTTGTAGTTCATGGATTTCAACGAAATATCGTACACTGCACTATCTTAACATTACTTACGGTCATACCCATTATGACGTACGCATCTTACCGTATGTGCTCATCTTAATGTAAACAAACTCTGATGTCACAATGACGTTACACTGAGCACTGCTCAGTGTAACGTCATTGTGACATCAGAGTTTGTTTACATTAAGATGCGTTTAATGCATTGTTATTGACAAAGGGATCAAGCAGCAGCGCACCCACTTCAGACTAAGAGGCCAAACTCAAACTAAAGACAAGTTTAGAATGATTGTCTCAATGACTGTTTAAAATTTTGTAAAAAAAAAATCTGTCATGTATTAACGATTTTACACTAACTTATCAGTAGGGGGGCCGCTAATTTTAGCACTGGATGTAGATCTCTTGGTATGACATGAATGACATGACAGTCAAAATAAGTAAGCTAAATAGGCCTACAACACGGTGCCAATATATTATCAGAAGTACTCCGATTTTTGTATAGGCCCTATACGAGTAATTATTTTAAACTGACGCCATTTTCATACTGTGTGTTTTCAAAATTTTTTGCGCGGCTATTCTAATAAGCCGTATTATGAGTCTTGCTTGTCTGTCAGTTCGTCCGTCTGTCTGTCCTGTAAATGCTACTAACTAGAAAACGTCAAAAAAGTAGAGAACGTAAAAATGCATGCAGTGAACGTTCCTCAGGGTTCGAGTAACTGGTGTACTAGTTTTCAGCTCAAACGCTGAAAGCTCGAGGCCGACGGCCGCAAATATGTCGGTACTCGGCCGACATAGTTTTCCAAATAATTACAAATACAAACGTTGGGGAAATGATGGGAAAACGCTAAAACGTATATTACAGACGTAATATATAGATTATTTGCGCGTTTGCTACCGACCAGGACAGGAGGTGGCAGCCTCAGTGAGACTGGAGACAGAGTAGAGAGTGGGACATCGTATACACTCGTCCATGCCGTACTTGTCCTGGTAATAGCCTAGCGGACACGGCGTACACCGCGCACTGCTTGCCTCGTGGTAGCTGTACTCGTACTGTACGTACGTGCCAGGCGTACACGGCACTGCACAGTGCAAACAGTATACAAACATGTACACTTTTTTCAAATCAGATCATTTTGTTGTTTTTTAAAACCAACGCACAAGTAAAAATAAGCAATTTACAGTTAAACCAGTCACAACACGAAATGTAAGCTGCAACAAGAAAGCCGTGCTGTCGCATGGAACGCGCGCCACAGCCTATAGCAGTTCCTGTTCCAGTTGTCTTGGTCTACGTGTAGCCATTTCGTATCTCTCACCATTTCTGAGATACGGCCAGTTTTCTGTTAAAAATGCACATTTTTCTACCCCCTTCTGTTCAAGCCCAATTTTTTTTAAAAAAACGTTTCCACTGCACTGCATCGCCCAAATTTTGCATGCCTAAGTTACTTTTGCTGTTGAATTATTCGTCCAAAAAGTTTTCCCCTATAAGACCTACAGATTAGCCACAATACATCCGTTACAGAGAGACTTAACAGACTCCGTAACAGACAGACAAACAAACAGACACACGATCTCTTGAAAACACAACGAAAAATGCTATGAATTTGTGTTAAGAGTTTTATCGTGTTCAGTCAGTTAGGTGACGTCTTGTCACGGAAGTCCCCGACTCCCCGTGTCTTCCCCATCCGTCCGTCTGTCTGTTTCGTGTGTACTAATTCGAAAACAAAAAACGTGTAAAAAAACCAACATTTGCATATACGCTCGACGGAGCACAAGCAATCGGTGTGATAGGGTGTAGGCATTTTGCCAATTGTCAGCTCGAAACGTCGTAAGTCAGGAACGGTCAGAGTTAAGGTTAACGTTGTGAGTGTAGTGGGCGAATATCGGCAGGTATAGGCAGACGGTCGCACATAATGACGGTACTGGGCTGACGTTTCGCTTGTTGTAATATAATAGTAATAATAGTTGTTGTAATAGTACTTCACATGAGTTAAATTTACTATTAAATGTCTGTCACGTTTGTTCGATACAAGCATTTTCTACTGACAAAGACAGTGGTATATTGACGCTAGAGTAAATATCAACAAGCATAGAGAAGTCAGGAGAGCATGGTTAAAGCTCGTGCATAGCTCTTTATGAGAGATCCATCGCAAAGCTACGGAGCGTCACCTACCATATGTGATCATACAGTTTTACCTGCCACCCGACACAGATGAACGCGCCCCGCTTTAATCCCAGCCAGACAGGTAGGTACTCGATTTACCTACCCCGGAGGGATAGAAAGCTGAGTTGACCTTGCTGTTGGTTATAAACATGGATGGTTTACCTGTCCGCAAACAATAATCACCGTGACCAAGTAGTAATCACATGATAGTGACCCGACCGGAAGTCGAATTACGACCTCGCGATCGAAAGTCCGACGTCCTACTGTCACGCCACCAAGGTAGCAATACGGTGCACACAGGACATGATGATGACGTAGCGTACCTACCACAGATAAGTCGCTGGTAGAGTTCATATCCACTGTGACAGCGAGTGACAATATGACGGTTGTACAGCTCGTGTTTCTCAAACTGCAGTCCAGCCGTTTGCGTCTTGTCCTCTTTGAACGTCAGTTCTCTTATCACTTCATCACCCTACATCATTATCATCAGCAGCAACAGCAGCATCGTACGGTAATATTTGACAATGCCGCACGAGGCCAAAACAAACAAGAAGCCCAGCTGTCGCTGGGGTGGGCCGATTGTACCGCACATATCCGAAAGCCAGTGTCTGTCTTCGGTCGCGAAAGGAAACGATTTCACAGAGTAACTACAGTCACATACACGCTATGGTGACGTTGCTATATCGGACTCTATAACTAACGCTAGGATACGATACAGTAGTTTGGCGCACGTGGGTAATGGCTGCAGGCAGCACTTTGCATTCAATATTGCGGCCAAGCCGCTATAGATAAGGATATAATTACTATTGACAGCCTATAGAAACTCGTCATCGCTCTATTTAACGGTGCCATCACCGATCCTCTACGACGTACGTTTTAGGCACAATACATGCGTTACAGATGACAGATTCACCACGCAGACACTGAGTATTCATACTGTAAAGTGCAGACCGTTTGTTCTATCAGATAAAATGTTGACAACTTGCGTCTGTTAAAGACTCCGCAGGCAGAGACAGAGGTCTAATTTACAAAACTTCCGACAAATTGTCCGACGACTGTCCTAAGAGATCCTACTACTAAGTTATCCTAAGTCAGCAACTTTTGTATGCGTATGCAGTTCGTAACTTTGAGATAGTTTTTTTCTGAAATTTGGTTAAAAGTTAAAACTCATTTTGCGTAAGTTCGACTAATGAACTTCTGTAAATTGTCGCAAAACAAAACGACTAACGTTCGCCTGGAGATGCTCGACCATGGCTTTCTTCATGCAGAACAGACCGCACTCGGGCAGACGAAAACCTGGCCTTGGACGCTGGTCGATTGTTATCTTCACTGCATACTGAGCATCGCTAGTTATATCCTGATCTACCTACATACATGTATGATATAACTTGTAAGGATAAGTTGTAATAATAACAGAAAAAAAATGAAAATATTTAGGTACTAGGGCGATATGATAAGCGGCCGTCCGTCCAGTAGCAGAAAGCCTCGGGCATAGACATTTAATAAACTTCTCACGAAAGCCAAAGTTACGTCATTTTCTTGCAACAAAAAGTTGTGCAAAGTTTGTTTAATGCAGTGAGTTGTATAGCTCACAAAAAGACAAACAGACAGACAGACCGACAGTATTACGCAGGAGTGTAAAATTCACAATACCAGTAGTCAGCGGCGTAACTAGCCATCGGCAGCCCCGGCAATGCCGGGGGGCCCAGGGGCCCATCACGGTAAAGGGGGGCCAAAGTGACCCGAATTATTGAAAAAATTAAGCCGGTATCACCATATCTGAGAATCAAATTTGGACGGGGCCCGTAGCGAATATTTGCCGGGGGGCCCAGAAATTATAGTTACGCCACTGCCAGTAGTCATTGCATTTGAAGAAAATAATGACACTAGTGAACAATTCAAGTAATACTGGCGATCGCCTGTGACATCCTCAATCTTTAATAACTGCACACTAGAGGCCTACTGGCAAACAGTAACAACAATTTTTGATCGGAGCATCACTAGTGACGTTAAGACGCCGGGAATCTGACCTCAGAGACGCGTCGTTTGTAGCAGTCCTTGCGGCCTCTAAATGGACATTTTTTCTCGGTGTAACCCTTGCAAGCGGCCGTCATTAACTGCGAGTACTTACGATTGATCACGTGTTCATCACAAGCCTCGGTCGTGTAGACGAACGGATTGGCCATGTGGTACTTTGCCAGACTGTATACTGTCGGAAACACAACCAGTTTGAACATACACACGAAGCTACATGCACATGAACTTACCAAAGCATTCAACTAGGTTTTTTGCGATATGACGTTCATATATCTTATTCATATAGCTCATTGGTTATTCTTTCAATTTCAGTTTATTTAAAGAAAATTTGCTCACAAAGAGCTGCAGCAAAAAGACTCATAACAAGCCAGTATTTCTCGCCAGCATTAACCGTTTAACTACAAAATATAAATATTACGTTAATTTGTTTAACAAAAATCATTTGTAGCAGTTAGTGTACGACAGAAAGAAGAAAAGATGAAAAAAGCAGGGAATAAGAAAAAAGGGGAAAGTCGGAAGAAACGGGAGCGACTTGCTCCAATGGCTGATGTTCCTGAACAAAGCTGCGTGTGTTGACGGTGGTATACTGTATACTTTGGTATATTATACCGATGACGTTGTGGATAACGGTGTCGTTGGTTTCATCAGGTAGGAACACGTCACAGTAGTAGGTGTCGGTGTCAAGTGGCTGGAGGTATTTCAACAGTAGACTGCCGTTACCGTAGATGCGCGCTCGTGCCTTCAGCATTCCCTTGCCGTGTTGATCACGCCACACGTACGATGCTTTGGCATACTTGTCGGCGTCTGTCGGCGACTTCGCCAAACACGGAATCATCAGCGACCGACCCGAGCGTTTGAACCACGCTGCAGTGCCCACAGAACACTATCAGCTAGATACATAAATCAGTAAGCAAGAAAACTTAAAAGGCTTCTCAAATTTAACAGTTATACCATGTTTACATGATAAAGATGGCTCAACAAGCACTTATCAAGTACACTAAAGCACTCATCCATCTGGCTTGCTGAGTGCTTAACGAATGCTTGCTGAAGCAACTTGATGAATGCTTGAGTCGTCAAGCATGCCTGATGTTGCAAGCATTCATCCAGCTGCTTCGACAACTTCGACAAGCATTTATCAAGCACTCATCCAGCCAACTCGATGAGTGTTGATGCATGCTTAATGAGTGCTTGACAAGTGCTCGACGAGTTATGCCATTGCAATCTATACACTTGAACTGGCTTTTAGAGTGTTTGATGCGTGCTTGATGAATGTTCGACAACGGCTCATCGAACCAGCTCGACAAGCAGCCAGCTGCCAGCTTCATCGTGTAAACAGGGTATTAGTCACATTGCGCCACGATCTCAACACTCGAACAAAAACGTCTTTAGCAACCGTTTAAACTTTTTGAAAGTCAATGTCGGCTTGTCTCAAATGAACTAAAGCTGTTCTACAGTTTCAAGCCATGCAGCCGCAAAACATGTTTCCGTGCCGTAGGTCTGTCTGACGACACATATCCACGACCAATTACTCCAATTAGTCATTCTATCGAGAGCTGTACACTGATTGCAGCCCTAGAAAACTGAAACACATGCAGCGCCGGCTACCGACCTTTGCCGGGTCTTGCGTTGATTCGCGGAATGCTGAACTGCAAATCACCTTCGTTAGCGTCTTCATCAGCCAACACGATCATTATCAACCACGTTGCTGCTGCTGCTACATATGTCACGTGACCAGTCCCCATTACACCGGCAAGCAGTACTACGACTACTGCGACAGACAGCTCGCCTGCAGCGCATTTTACACAATAATCACTCAAAAACGACAGAGACTGTAACGTTGCAGCTGATTGAGTTGAGTACAAATGTTAGTAAAGTAACATTAAATAAACTTATGATATGCCAGCGTGTCTGCGCCTGTTCATGTTCAAGGTAGGCCTAGGCCTAGGCCTAAGTGTATGCAACGAGACGACGAACGACTGCGAGGAATATAGCAACATAGCCTACTAACTTGAATAATACGCTGGCCCAGTGACGAGTGACGACAAATTATGCGGCTGTCCTTCCAGAGGTGTGCAACTCTAACCCTAACTCTAATATGTTGATCTTTTAAACGGAAAATCAGCACATCGTTTATTTATGCCCTGGTTTTTTTCACGCCAATTTGTATCTGTATTTCGAGTCACAAACCCGTGTGAATACAGACATCCAACATCACGCGACGTACGCGACTGGTGCAAACGATGTTTACAAACTCTTTTTTCTACTGAAACACGACGTCCAAAATGTATATACACGTATAAGCAATACGATTACTGTCTTCTATAATCAGTCAATGTCATAAAATGAGCTGTCTTCTAGTACGAGCAAAAAAATAACAAATAGGCTATGTATTATCATGACCAACACGCATAGCATAAAAGCAAAGTAAACAATGCGTCACTGTTTACAAATGACGTCATTGTAACTACCATGAGAAAAATAAATAAGTAGCAACCGTTAAAAACTTACACTACCCAACTACATATAACACCAAAAAATTTACAGTTAATCTTTTATTTATTACGTACAGCACACGTTTAGCATGTAGGCCTAACTGACGTAGCCAACGTTTTAGCTTGCGATCTTTTTCATTAATGGCCTACTCATGCAATGGGTCTAAGAGCTTGACGCAGTCACTAGTCTCTAAACGTCGGTTGACATAATTAGGCCTACGGGAATCTTGTAATTGCTAAGAAATCGAGTCCACAGGCGGATCAGTGAGTAGGCAATCCACAAATCTCTGACACGCACCGCACAGACGATGTTTTTGCTATCGGTCGCACGCTCCGCGCTGACGGTTTAATCTGTTGCATTCGCCCAATTCCCCCGTTAACTTACTGGCAGACCTAGTGATATTTCCACTCGTAGAATTTCACATTAGTTCTAAGACAAACCAAAATGATTTAGGCCTAATTTGTTACTCCCATTTCAAAAGTGCAAACACGTAATACATAAAATGTATTAATTGCTTGTAAATGTATTAATCTGCTTATCCATAGGCTACGATGCGACATGTCTCAGAAGCATTTTATCAAAATGAGCAAAAAAAGTAACTGCTGGAAAATCTGAAGAAACAAGAAGCCTCGCTGTCGTTAGGGATAGCCGATCGTACGCGGGTGCCAAAAGACCAGCAAATGATTTTCGTGTCATGTGAAAGGGCTTATACGACTTCTTAGGCTCAGTAGGAACGTTGGCCCTATCTATCACCGTTTATCTATCACAGTTTGGCCACAAAAGCGCGTACTGATGTTTGATGTCATCCAAAATCGATGGTTTTAATTTCATCTAAAAACGTATTCCACTTTCTATTAGTGATTGTTAGCAACCTAGACCCAATCTGTCACCGTTTGCGAGATACGGCCACTTATAACTAGAAACTTTCAACTAAAAATTGCGGCCAAACTGCTGAAGATGAAAACGTGGCTACTATCGACAGCCTACAGGAAATCGCCACCGCCCTATCCGATGGTATCATTGCCGACCCCCTACGACTTACTGTTTAGCCACAATACATTTTGTCACAGACGACGACGACGACGACACTGACAGCAGTACGAATAACGCGACCGTTAGTACGGTCGGCTAAAACAACCAAGTAATAAATCGCGGCTGGTTTTCTTATCGTGTTATTACGGCAGCTTTCAAAGTTAGAAATCGAGAACATAAATAGAGTTAAGACAATTAGACAGTTAGTCAGTGTAAACTGGTGTCAGACCGACTGACTGAGGCCTAAGGAAACGGACATCAGCGTCGCCCTTTGGGTCTTGTGGTTCGGGAAGGATTTTACGTTACGTTACGTTACGTACGTAATGACATTCTGTAGCTGAAAATAATAGCGACAGCAGAACAGACAGACGCAGAAATGAAACTGACGAGTCGAGAAAAAAACAGAGAAATGAGGAGATGAGGGAGGATTAATATTCTGCGTGAGACACTCAGCCGGTTGCCGATTGATTGAACAGTGGACGCTGATCGAAGCCGCGTCGCTTGAGCCGTGAAGATCGCCGAGTCAGATACGAGCGGAAAATCGATCGCTGCGACGCCGAACTGCTCGATGTCGGGGTCTCTCCAGCACGAATGGAGCTATAGCAATAGCTCTGTGTCTTTGCTCATTGGCAGTACTGGCCACTGCATGCCACGGACGTCAATCTATCACGCTATTCCATTTTCTACCAAAGTAAAAGAATAGTGACTGACTTCGAATTGCTAAGAGCCGCTCATTTTCCCAATCGTCGTATCGTTGCAATATTCTCTTTATCTTATCAGATCAACTATACAGCCTATGTATTGTTGTCTGCTTTTAAATGAGCAAAATAAGCTACATTCTGTCGTCAGAAAAATCGTTTTAAGCCACTGAAATTGTTTGCAACCCCTCCTTTCTCCCAGATAAAGCACTCCGACTCCACTACTGTCGCCGCTCGTTGTCGATGTCCGCTGCGCATATAGAGTACTTGTAGACTTCGTTCCGCGCATTCTATCGCGTATCAGATCGGCAGTAAGCTCCTATATACATTGTTGCTACGTTTTGACGTTTGTCGTCATCTCTGAACGGCTGTGGCTAAATCGGCTCTCAGTCAACAGACATCATGCAGCTCAAAAAGTCTCGTTCTTTCCGCCCAGTTTCCCACTGCATGTTTAGTAAAAATGAAGAAAATTACGCAATCAAGACTAAATGATATTTAGTAAAAGAGCAAATACGTTTAAAAAAGATCAGAAAGATTAGACTTTACTGTTAATGTAGCAAAAAACTTTCTACATTTGCCAAAGTAACTTATTACTCAAATGAAATTGCATTTATATGGACCATAACTTTTGTTGCGCCTGTTTTCGTGTCATGTATATCTGCAGTTATTGTCTCGTATTTCTTTTTGTGACGTATCTACACACACGTATTGCATTGTCTGCGTCGAGGGCGAACAAACATTAAACATTATGAACCATCGATATTAAAACTGCAAATCATTTTCAGCTTTCGATGTTAGACAAACAGCAATTCGAGATGTCTTTTATTGCTATAGGCTATGCCTATATGCTGTTACTACACTAAATATTCTGCTGCGCAGTTTACATTTTTCGCTTCGCCATAATCGTCAAATATATGACTGTAAAAAGTTATAAGCAGTTTGTCTTAATATAGTTTTACTAGAACTTATGGCGACAAAAAAATTTAGTTAGGCCTATAATGCAAGATTTCGCGAGTTTTACAAACATTCCGTTTTACGGCGTAAAAATAATGTAAAATTTACCACAACAATTGCTAGGCCAATTAGTCTAAATAGTTTTTTTTACGAATTTTCACTCAGGCATTAAACAAAAATCTGGCAATATATGACCATTTACAAGATTTATTCACAACTTCGCACAGACGGTAATGGCGACTTGATACGCCGTTGCAATATCGTTCTCGGTATGCGGGCAAACGTTCTGTGGAGACGAACAATAAAAATGGTGATAAATCTTTGCGACACGTAATATACAGTGTCCATGTCCACACTCACATCGCGTCAGACATTGCAATGCATTGCCCGGTGGACTGCCAATAAACTGACCTGTAGCACTGCCTGCAGGGTGGAGTTATTGCTGCACCATTTGCCAGCAATATTCGTCGTCGTCGTCGTCGTCATCATCATCAGCAGCATCAGCAGCAGCAGCAGCAATGGCAGCCACGCGTGTATTCTGTCAGTATACAATCACGAGCTGACACGTGAGAAGGCGCCGAGTAAAATCAGGTTACTCGCGAGAGAATAAAATTAAATTGTTCGGAAAAAAACAAACACTGTCTTTATTTTGGAAAATTATAATTTACATTGGACGTCCGTTAGTTTAGAGCACAACGGAAGATTTGATAATGCTAAACGTAATTGTAGATGACAATATCGTTTTTCGCGACAGAGCTACGAGTTGTGTAATTCAATTGTGGTGCAGCGAATTTGCCTATCCTATACGGTAACCTAAGTCATGTACTTTGCGAATTGAATCACGCAATCCTGAAATTGCAACAGTGCTGGGTTCGTACTGGTCATCTTGCGTTCAGCGTCGGTGCAATCGCATCTGGTAAATTCGGTTTTAAATTAGCGAGCGGATTGCATGGATAGATTTCCTGCATGAATTGAATCAGTAGGTTATTAGGTTGCGAGCGCCGGACGAAGAAGGCAAAGCAAAGCAAAGCGGAGCATCTATCGTTTTGGTCTCGTGGGATGTCTGACGACTGTGATCGGTCGAGCGCTACGGGACGCAATCCAGCTGTCTGCTGTTCCGTACGTGGATTACTCTACACAATCCGCTGAACTGTTTCCCGTTCCGTGTCTTTCCCTGCATTTCCGTCCGTTCCAGGTCTGGAACTGTTGCTCCAGTTCACTGACGCAGCTGGCACCATACCCGGAACTAACGAGTCTAGCAGCATCATTACGTTAAGTAATTAACTGCAAGTAAATAAGTAAGTAACTATTTGAGGAAGTAAGAAGAAGAAGAAGAAGAAATTTATTTGGCTCAAACAAAAATACAAGTAGTTGATAACATAATATAATACAACTGAGCCAGGTTGCCAGAAAACCATACTGGTCAACAAAGCTGGCCACCTAAACACATACAATTTCTGTTTTAATTATCTAAACTAAACCTA
>Ga0209367_1009448_pt1 | contig 13218 bp, 7 predicted proteins | sample WorMetLIZISLAND2_FD_187412 | JGI IMG/M metagenome (GOLD analysis project Ga0209367, IMG submission 187412) | Marine gutless worms symbiont microbial communities from Max Planck institute for Marine Microbiology, Germany - Olavius geniculatus... ... | reverse complement strand
GGGTGATCCGGAAGGAATCCTGGATTCTGGATCACTTTGAAATTTTCGTTACCATTGCTTTCAATGGGGCATAAGGGAACCGCTGGCAAACCGAAGATGGTGCTGCCACCTAGCGAACAACATTGCCTTGGCGGAGGTATGCGGGCTATGACTGCTTTCTAGTTATTAATTGCAATGTGGAGAAGGATTATTATCAGACTTTAATAATTTTTGGTACGAATATTCCTGGCACATCTGCCCATCAAATGACCATTTACATTCCAGTTACAATAGATAATTCAGCGATCCTCTTTGAGACACAGTGTAGGATGCCATCTAATAACTAACAAATGTTGAAACACACAGAGGCACAGTAGAGTAATCCAAGAGTGATAGCCTCCTTTCACCTCCAGCACTGCATAATTGTATGTCATACTTTTTTAAAAATGTCTGTTTACACAGTGTCAAAAAGCAAAAATAAATTCCTTTTGCTATCATATTTGCCTAGAAAATTATAAGAATTTTAACTGGTTGAGAGTCAAATAACTGACACCACACTACACTTGGGCTTTCTTGTAAGCTCATATGCATGAAGAATTTGTGTACAGTAAACTAAATTGTACCACACTGCACAGCCAGCAAACAACTATTTTGCTCTGTAGAGTGTATTTCATAATGTACAAATGTTACACATATCAGCATAGTGTCAGTAGCAGAAGCAAAACCTGCATCTGAGCACACATATATGCACACTTTTGCACACAATCTGTACTAACTACATCGTAACACACCAGGAGTGGTGCTACAAGTTTGCATGTACGATGGTCAAAAGTCCGAGGGTTCTGTCAGACTAGCTCACGATGTGGTCATACACTCCAGTGCCAATAACTTGGTGTGGCATCTGCAATATTCATCCAGAAGCTGAAGCTCTTCTGCCGTTTGCTCACTTGTTTAATGAATTATACACCTTTAAATATACTTTGAAAACTCCCAATTTCGTTCATAGTGACACTCACTGATGAAGATGATCAGGAATGTCTGTTTTATATTCGTACCAGGGGTATACTTGTATCCAGGGTTCATAGCAAACTGAAAAGACAAAATTCAAGGACTTTCATGGACATAAAACTGCAGTTTTCAATTACCAAAAGTATCAACAAAAAAGACAATCATACTCGTGTTACATCAAAATTTAGAGTGAAATATATACTTTAGAGTACTCACTAATACTGCACTAATGATAAAAGCAGATTATTGACATCTTTATTGACATTCTGTTAATTAAGCAAGTGAACTATAACCAAGTAGTGGTGAAATGCCAAATTTTACAAGAATGCTTTCTTCAAAATTTTAATATGCAAAAATTTCAAAATATTCAAATTCAAGAACTTTACAAGGACATTCAAGCATTTACTCTGTTTTCAAGATTTTCAAGGGCCAGGAATCTTTTTTTCAAAATTCAAGGACTTTCAAGACATCTCAAGGACCCTATGAATCCTGCCTGTCATAAACTAAAATCAAACTAAAAAATAAAATGCTCAGAGTTTCTGTAGGTGCAGAAATTACAAATAAGCAATAATTTTCAATGTCCTGTAATGATTTCATTGCATTTGGTACATATTACAGTTTTGAAACAAAATGCAAAACACGAAAGAATTCAATAAAAATTTGGTCTTGTCCTACCATGTGAGCATTGCTCACGTCTTGTGTGGCACTGCATCTCTGATTAATGGTATGGTAATAATTATAAAGATGCAAGAATAATTCAAATGCTTCATTTCTCTAACAGTTCAAATCCAAAATGATGAACATTTATGCTTAACAGGCAAAACAAATGTGCCCTAACATAATTACTAATACTCGCTTATGCAAGAACACTGGAAGTGTCATATGGCAAAATCAAGGGTCCAAAACTGAGCCCAGCATGAGCGAGTGAGTGAGTAGGGTTTTACATCCTGCCCGACAGAGTATAGGTCATTTAGGGGACGGCCTTTCCAGGCAAAATGCATGTACACAATAATGAAACAAAAAGTTTAACCGTTACACAAAGTTTAACCTTTATGAGACACAAAACTTAAAAACAACCTAAACCTAAAATTGTAAGAACTGCCAATCCAAAGTGTGCATATGTAGGCCTAACGAACAATAATGGCAGTTCCAATAATCTTCCACCTACTCTGCATCATACAGTTACTACATACCAAGCAAATTCCAGCTGACTGATACTCAGGTATAGCCAGTTTGTAATTTCAAAACTTCACTAACAGCCATTAATAAACATAATAGGGTCAACGTACCACAAAAATGTTAAGTTGATCACATAACCAGTGATGCTCAATGCACACAAGCTGTAATGTCCACATGCATCAGCCCATAACAACATTAACTAGTCAAATGTTAATCATAACTAAATCATTGTTAAGGCCTGTACACATGTAGATGACACACATTATTAGCCTGTACACTGTACATACCACATCATACCTTTGGCCTATTCATGTCACTGTTTATTGAAGCTATCCTTAAACTTCAAATTCATTACACGAATACAGTAAATACACGATGCAAAAATTACAAGAATGATAGCAACTTATCATCACCTTTACAAGAAACAGCTAGTTAAATTTCTTACAAAGCCCAATGCATATAGATTACAGCAAATCGGATGTATGAAAATCTGCAAAATTAAATTCATAGTTTACTTGCTGAAGCCCATATTCCATTACGCTGACTAGGGAAGTATCGGCAAAAGTCGTAGACACGGATCATGAAAGTTGCGGACACAAGCGACAAAGTCCTTGACAAGTCTGCGGCAAACCCATTTGTGTAGCTCTAATGGAATTTAGCCTATGACAATACACAGAAAAAGTCCGCGACAAAGTCTGCGGACACAAATCATGAAAGACAGTGACAAAGTAGACGACAAATTCAGCAGACTGTCTTTTATGATTTGTGTCCATGAGAAAGTCCACAGACTTTGTTGCAAAGTTGGCATAATGGAATTTGGGCACTAGGATGCTTAAGTTTGCCGAAACAGCAATGCAGTATTCACAACTGAGATGTTACCCATGCAACCAACAAAATGCATCGACTTAATACTACAGTAATAAGTATAGCCTGTTGTTAACATAATCATTTGCTTCACAAAGGTATAATATTATCCCTACTCATGCATATGCAAGTCAATGGTGACAACAGACATAACAGCCAAAAAACTATTGCACAGTAAGTCCCACACTACTGGTATAATACACAACTTAACTTTAAACAAAGACCAAATTTTAAGTAGTGTGCTGCTTAAAGTTTATGTTATACACTATATTAAATAATATATTATATTAAACACAAAAATGTGAACAGCAACCACACATGATGGCAACAGAATACAAAAATGCCATTATTACATAGTTCTTGTTCAGCACGTGCTAACTGCCTATCCAAATGTAGTGCATGTACGTATTCAATTTCTTACGTTTGTATTCTGAAACACTTAACAATACTCCCAAACAAAACACATGACAAACAAATGCTGAGAAATAAGTATCATTTGTTATTGCAACTAAATGCAAGACTGTTAATTTCACTTCTGCATAAATAGTATTCCAGGTGTAAAATACAGCCATTTCATGGAAAACATTCATTTACACTGACAAATATTTAACACAAACGAAGACAAAGTTTTGCACTAGCTCATAACTAGGATTAATCAGTAGAAGAATGCATGGTGAACTCGACGTCAAGACTTGATCCAATAAACAAAATTTTGTGATTAGTGCACAAATGCGTACTACAGGGTGGTCCACAAAGTAAGCCACCACATTTTAATAATCTGATCAAACAATGACCATTTTCAAACTCAATTCACTGGCACCCCAAATGCTTTGCCAGAGTTACCTTTAAAATTGGACAACTGAGGATATTCTGCAAGTCAGTTTGAGGTGAGGGGACCACTTTATTGCATTTTTGCTGCTTTGGAGTAGACCTAAGAAACAACTATCCACAAGACATCACCGCTTTGTCTTCAAGCAGCATCTCAAACTTTTCTGCTGTTCCGGACATACTCATTTGACACTTCTGATCCGAGAAATAATGCATGCAGACATGTTAAACCCCTCGGTGTGATGATGATTACTGCTGCATCTGCCAGTAACAAAATGTCGAAAATTATTGGTGAATAATTGGTGCAGCTACGACCAAAAACCTGGCAGATTAACTTTCTGGACCATCATGTATATACAATGTGTCAAGACAATGGCCGTGCAATGGACACACTCAGCAGCTGCAGGCCTCTCGTGGCTGTTGAGACGGGGTATTGGCATTCAGCTGAATCTGGTCGGGAAAATCATTGTACTGGTCATGCTGCATCTCCTGAGCCAGAGCCTTGCGGGCCGCCTCCTGGAATGCTTGTTCCACGTTAATTGCCTCCTTGGCACTGGACTCAAATGATGCTATACCACCTTTCAGGCTGCACCATTGCTGCAGCTGCTTCGTTGCTACCTGCACATCATGTACACAACTGGTGGAATTTCTTACAAACCATCATCATAAATCAAACATTCAAAAATATCCATAAAATGAATGGTAAAACAGTATGTTCTGTATTTTGCTACTGAATGATGACAAGAAATCTGACCTAATGCTCAAGAAATGCGCCAGAGCCTATGGCAGCTCCTGTTCGCAGGTAATCTTGGCCTATCTTCACCTGTTTCGTCGCAATTCACTCTTTTGCAGCCGAAAATTGCAAAAAAATCACTAAAAACCCTTACTTTAGGGTTCAAGGTCAACAATGTTGATATCACTAAAAAGCACGCCATCGGTGCTTGTTATGATAAGCAACATGTCTGTACCTATCTGCAATTGTTTTCACTATAGACAAGCCAACAGTGGATAAATTACCACTTTTTAGAGGGGTACCCCTCTTTGACACCCACGTGCGCAGGCCTCCTTGAATCTAGAGCATCCAGACTTGGACTGCTAAAATCTGCATTTAATGCTGAAAATTTCATATGCAAGTTGTCTTGGTCTATCTTCAGCTATTTTAGCGCAATTCACTCTTGAATTGTGTGTTGCAGCCCAAAATCGCGAAAAATTCACTAAAACCCATTATTCTGGCAATTCAAGGTCATCAATGTTGACATTTCTAAGAAGCTCATCGCCAGTGCTTGTTATGATAAGCAGCATGTCTGTGCCTATCTGCGACCATTTTCATGTTAAATGAGCCAGTAACGGCATAATAACGTCTTTTCAGAGGGGGGTGCCCCTCTTTCGCTCCCTCATTCGTGGGGACCCGGTTGACCTAGGGGCATAAAATTTTGTCACAAAATACTAGACTCTAGGCTATCGTACGGTGAAAACCCGAAGTCTCTATCTTACCTGGGCTTGGAACAGTACCGGGACGTGACAACAGGACAGACAGACGGACAGAATTACCATAGCTAATATGCGCCATAGCTAGCTAGGATAGCTCAGGCGTGTAAAAACCATAAATAAACTTGTAAATAAACTAGCTAATAAACACATGGGTGTTCACTACATCAAATTATGAAAATGTGGTGGTTTACTTAGTGGACCACCCTGTAGTACACATTTGTGCACTAATCACAAAATTTTATTTATTGAATCAATTCTAATTGCGAAAAATTTAATTGCGACTAATCATGCACTCATTAATGAAAAACCAATGCACTTTTCACAGCCGAAATAAGTTCATATATTGCACACAAACTGGACTGCAAATGTTACATTGAAACTAAAAACAGTTTCAGACAGTTGGAACAGTCAACACTTTCGACAGTCCTTCTAAAAGATGTAAATGAAGTAAAGTCCACTTAGTTACAAGGCAGACTATTCCAAACTAAAAAAACCCACCTGTTGACAGTCCTTCTATAGCCGACCGTACTGGTTGTCAGTGACCTTCAAGGTCATCCAAGGTCAATGATTTTCGTATCATTTAAAAGTCAATATGCACTTCCCATTAGTGATCAATAGCAAAGTTTAGCCACAAAAGCGCGTAACAGCCTTCAAGGTCATCCAAAGCCAATGATTTCCATCTCATTTGACAGGGTGTATGACACTTTCTATTAGTGATTAACGGTAACCTTGGCTGTAACTCTCACTGTTTCCAAGATATGGACAGTTTTCAGATGAAAAACGCACGTTTTTCCTACCCTCCCCCGTCCATTCAACCCCAAATTTGAAAATGTTCCCCTTGCACTAGATCACTGAAATTTGGCACACCTAGGTTTAAGACACATAGCTAATAATTATTCGTGTAAAAAATTTTCCCCTAAGATCTACCCATTAGCAAGGGTACATCAGTTACAAACGACAAACGACAACCATACCATAAGCTTGACCGTTACTTAAGTACGGTCGGCCAAAAAACCGCGTGATGGAGCTACTTGAACAAAAGTCCTTAGGTCTTTGTATTCATGGGTTTCAACACACAGCTATACATGTTACGATTAATCATCTGAGATAAGATACGTCAGCAGTCTTGGCCATTTTCACTTCTGTCTGTTTTCCAGTACACTAAGTACATTTGTGCAATAGCACAGTTTAGTAGTAGAATGAAAAGTCAACAGCGAAAAAAGATAGAGGCAGCACTGCAGCAGCATAACACTTAGTCCTATGAAGACATAAGACTTATTCATATGAAGACTAATTGTCAGTAGCCTATGTACCACTGGTAGCAACAAGGCATAAGTCAGTAATTCAAGTCTCATACCTCTTTCATGTCAAGATCAACCTTGTTCCCCACAACGACAAATGGGAAGTGGTCGGGGTCACGTGGACTGGCTTGTATGAGAAACTCATCGCGCCAGCTGTCGAGCGCACGGAACGTCGCGACCTTCGACACGTCGTAGACAAGAATACAGCAGTCGGCACCACGATAGAAAGCAACTCCAAGACTCTGAAACCGCTCCTGACCGGCCGTGTCCCATATCTGCAGCACAGACAGACTTCCCACCATGGTGCAGCAAAATTTTGCGGAGATCTCGTGGCAAAAAAGAATAATAATAGAATAATAAAAGAATAATAATAATCAACGCTAACAAAACGTAAGTCTGCTCCGAAAACTATCATTTCTGGGAGGACTAAAAGCCAGTCTTCCAGGTGGGGGTTAGTTCATCAATAAATTCAAGAGACCAAAATCAGTGAACATGTTTTTTAAGCACACCCTGCTCTGCATGACTCTGCAAGTCAGTGTGCTAATTCACAAAACATCTTACGACAATTTTACGACAAAAGTCTTACAATCACTTTTCAGGTGTCTTATGACATCTAATTTATATGATTCCAACATCATCTGACCAAAAAACTTCTTTGTATCTATTTATAAGACCTTTAATTCAATTGTACTCGTAATCTAGAAATGTCACATTTATACTATATCTGTTTTGCGTGATCTTTTTGCTGGATAAATTATTAATGTATAAATAAACAGCACTTTGCATTGGCGATGGACCGTTGCTACGCCGTAGCCATGTTAACACATATCTTGACAACGGACATAGAATAAAAAATAATACAGCCTAGTCTTGGGCAGTGCGACAAATGAATTAATGATAATGACTCAAATATCGCGATACTTGATAGTACCACAATACTAAAATAAAACTGCATAGTCCACCACTGTCTATCGGTGATTGGTGCAGACTGTTTTTTCTTTCGTTGTAGGTTCTATACAACTATTTAATGTAGTAGCTAAATGTTAAATAGCTAATGCAATCTCTACCATGCGCTGTCTAGTGAGTGCAGCAAAGCATGCCACGACCAAGAAATGCTTCAAATACTTCACCTCTCCCACCCTCGTACAGCTTTCAACAGGCCTATTTTCTCTAAAAACTAGCAAATATTGATAAACTATAAAAATAAACAAAATCAAAAGAGTCAATAAATAAAAATATCTAAACAAATAAAAAAATAAATCAGGACCTATGTTAACACCATGTACTCGAAATTGTGTAGTCAGAATATTAAATTTCTAAATTAAAACATTACAAATTTAACTCCAAACGACCGCTTTTACTTACTGACTAGTCAGCAGCTCGCAGACGACCATAGTTACCATGACAACAAGACGCCTTCGTGAAAAAAGTTGCGATCATTAAAGATAAATTCTGTGAATTCATTTACGACATGTTGTAAGATAGTCTTATGACATCTTAAATGATGAGTTATGATAATTTTATGACGTGTCTTACGACATGTCTTACGACAATGTTTGTGAATCGGGCTCCTGGTATCCACCTGGCCCATGGTTACCTTCCCAGCCATAAAGCATCATTGTACTCTGGCTGGTACCAAATTATATTACTTGGCGATAGAGGCACATGTGTGAACAACTTGCCCAGAGTCGTTACTGATGGTCAGGAGTCAAACCAGCGACCTGTTACACCATGCTACAGTTACACTGAGTAGCAGGTTGTCGGTGCTAGTCGTTAGTTGTGCTGTGTGTAGGCTGGTGTGGTGTGCATCATGCCAGTGGCGCTGAGTGCGGTTCGCATGTCTGGCTCTGCGCCGATCGCACGCTTGCCGACTCCCGCCACGGATGTCCGCTTACCGCTTCACATGCTTCAATCACCATGCAGTAAGCTTCTCACTTGCTGCAGAGTTGGGAAAAATTAGAGCTGTCAAATTAACACGTTAATTAATGCGTTAATAACAGGATTCCCACTGGTCCTGAAAAGTCCTGAAATTGGACGTGGGTGCTGGAAAAGTCCTGAAAAAGGTCTGATTTTTGCTAGTTTTATCCTAAAAAACCAAGATACTGAATCCGTAATTTTTTCCAGTAACATTTGTGAAGCACCAATGAGTGACATTGTGACAATGCAAAATAGCACCAAGTTCTGATTTTAGGGACGTTATATATATAAATATTATGTGCTTGATTGACATACATCATTAGTCTGTCAGGTAATACTTCATGTATCATGTTTTCTCACTAAAATAACTCAGGTGATTGTAGTTTAGCTAAGTGCATCAATGGGTTTTTCTTGTTTTTATGGTGCTGAAAAGTCCTGAATTTTGATTCTGTCATTTGAGTGGGAACCCTGTAATAAATTAACACATGTTAAAAAAATTAACGCGTATGCATAAATTTACAAAATTCTGTGAAGTAAAAGTTCCGATATTCCATTAAACTGCGGTTATTTGACAATCGAATGAATTCAAGTAACTAAACTGTAGTTGCCGTTCTATCACTACTGTGAATAAATATTATTTACATGACAGGCTAATAGATTTCTATGTTAGTGGTGACATCAGTTATTGTTTAAAATGTGTTTCTATTTGCTTTCTAATTTTTTTATATTATACAGGCGGCCCCCCCAAACGTTGCAGGGCCTAGGATAACATCCCCCTTACACTCCTTTTTGACGGCCTGGTTGCGTTAATAGTGCATTAATTACTGCATTTAAAAAAATTAACGCAGTGCGTTAATGCATTTAAAAAATTAATGCTTTGACAGCTCTAAAAATTGTGCTTTTTAGATGTTAGTTCATATGTTACCTAAAAACAGTTTAACTTTTTCGGATAAGTTATTGCGCTAACGTTGTGCTTGTATATGGTCATTTGGAAGCCTTATCGACCTGAATTGCAAAAGTTATCAAATATTTTGCAGTAGCTCACAAGTGTTTCTTTTTGTTTCTGTTTTGTTTTGATTACGTTATAATTAGCACTAAGTTCAACAGGGCTGTGTTCGATTAAGGTAAGTGTATGGGTGATTAGTGGTTGCTTCTGTGAACTCCTAATAACCCTATTTTTTGTTAAAAGATATGCCAGGAACTGCAGTACAGAAATATGTTGGAAAGTACAGTTGATCTGAAGTTGATTCTTGATATTTCAGTTGAGTGTTGAACTATTGCTTGTAGGGTGAGTATGATCATAGTGTGATGTCAAATTTTTTTCCTTTTTTTGTAAAATCAATAAAAGTTGATGAACATGTCTGATGTAAATACACTTGCAATGTAACTGGGTGGGTGCATATTGCTGTGCATGATGCAGCATACTATATTTTTGATATTTCTGTTTGAATTTGAAATAGTGAGTATTTTTACTGTAGTGTTTTTAATAGTGCAATTTTTAAAAAGTTATCTATTGGTGTAGTCTGCTGATGTTGTAGTTGTCTTCTATAGTTGATGGGGGGACTGGAGGTTTTAGATATGATATGAATATTAGCAGATGTTTGCCTGGTGGCGTGGCGTAGTTGGTAACGTGTTTCGGTTGAAACGAAGTTATTCTACGCCAGGCCCAGTTAGTACTGCGATGGGTGACTGCCTGCAGGCAGGTAAACCATCTCGGTGCGAAGCCTGCGAGCTAGGTTGACTCAGCCTTCTACCTTTAGTGGGACGGTAAAATGAGTAGTAACTCATTTACATGGGTTACGGAAGGTGGGGACCTTGGTACAGCTGACTGGGGTTGCCTAGTCGGCTGCTGCGCCAGCCTGTGTCTGCAGGCTGCACACGGTGGCCGGCTCTGGTTAGTGATGAAAGCGCATTAGAGGCGTGTTTGCAACGATGCGCTATACAAATTGACGACCTTTTACCTTTACCTTTTGCCTGTCATGTGTGTGCAGCAGCGTCAAGTGTTGAGCGGCCCAAGCTGAGTGGAACACTGACGTCATTTCAGCCTCGTCCTGCGATGGTGGCACATGCAACTCACCCCGCTCAGTCACAGCTTGCCGCTGCTGTAGCTGCTACTGGCATGAGAGCTCTACTCCCACTCAACAGCAATCGACCAGTCGCTGTGCCCATTGTCAGGTAGTTCTCTAACTGGAATTGCGAGCTTCATTTTCCATAGAAATTGCTTCTTTGTTGTCAGCGTATTTGCATCGTTTCATAAATTCCAGTTATAGTCCAATAATAAGTAGTGTAGTGCCAGATGCTACTAAACCAGTGACACACTGTCTATCTGTATTGGGTTACAAATAATTCAAATGCTTGTCATACATCACTGTGTCAACATCGTCATGCACTTTTATCATCTAGTATACTAGCCAATGCCATGCTGCTAAAATTCTTTCTTTGATTGTTAACAGTTTGTTAGTGATATTGATAAGTCACTAGTTGGATCTAATACTCAGTATGTGTGTATAGTAATTTACAAATTCCACCCCTGTATTTAACTCTGTTGCAGTGTTGTATTTATACTGTTATTCTTAACAACTTGACTTCCACAAGACAGTTGCCGTGTGTGTTTGGTTTATAGCAAAAGTTTTTTCTTGTACAAGTTTATGGCATTGAATCAGTTAAGCAGTTAGTCAAAACATAACTACTTGCACAGGTGACCAGTAGTCTATAATATATGTCTAAGACTTGAGATAAAGCATAAAGATTTGTTTGAATATGAGAAATTTAAATTAGAGATAAAATGCTTGCTGAAACAGTAGTTTTTAATTTCCTTGCATTGTAATTTGATACAATGACAGCATTTTTCCTGACTGTGTGACATGAGCATGGCGGATACTGTCATGTTGATGTAGGCCAGCGCCTGCAGTGAGTATTGCTGGACTGACAAGCTGGGGCTCATCAGCGGCAGCGATTTCATCGTCAGCACCGACAATCCAGATTGCCATCAGAGCGTCACAGAGTGAAACAGTCGGCGCTGCTGGACAAGCTGCCTGTGCAGCGTCAGTCACTTCAGTGGGATCAGCACCACTGCAGCTCAGAGTGCAGCCTGAGAGAATGATTCTAGCAGCCGTCACATCGGCGGCTGATGGTATACCTATTTATTTATAGCATGGCTTTGTACAGAGATTAATTCGTTTACTGTGACAGTGAAGAATTGCAAGTATGGCCACTTGTTGTGTAACCATCCTAGCAAGCTGCATTACAGACTGCTGATGTGACAAGAAATTTGAGCCAATGCTCATGAGATGCACTTGGGCTTATAGCAGTTCCTGTTTGCAAGTTGTCTTAATTGAAAATTTGATATGCAGCTTGTCCTTGTCTATCTCTATTGATATCGGTGCAGTTCTCTCTTGAAATGTGTTTCGCAGCTCAAAATTGCAAAAAAAATTCCTAAAACCTCTATTTTGGTGTTCAAGGTCATTGCTGTCAGTGCAAATCGAAAGCCTGTGTACAACTTTCTATTACTGATTAATAGTAACCTAGGCCTTATCTTGCACCGTTTCTGAGATACAGTGACTTATTGGCTAAAAATTACGAATTTTTCCTATCCCCCTTGCATTTAGTGCTCTCGCTCTTTTGAATTTATGGAAAAGCTTTGCAGATCTTGAAATGAGTCTTCCAGGCAGTCGACAGTGAAGATTTGGTGATCCTAGCTTGCAGCATTTTTGACTGACGGACAGAATTGCAATGGCTAAGATGTGCTAAAGCAGTATCTGCTTTTCCACGTATAAATGAAAAGACATAGAAAAACAACACAAAATTGGTCTGAATGCTCTCATGGACTTACAGTGATCAGTGTGACACATTTTAGCTTCGAAGGTCAAACGTTTGGGTTTGGGTTGTGCACTATCGTGTAGAGCTAGGAGGATGGCCATGTATTATGTCATCCCTGGGTTTATGTGTTCACTTGTTTACCTCATAGCAAAATCAGTTCAGTATTAGGACTGACAACGTTTTAAAATTATCAGTAGCAGGTTTTAGATATTATGTAGGAGATACCATAGAGCAGTTTGCTATTTATGTTTATGTGTTGCTTAACTGTTCAGTTTTTTTCATAGATATCTGATAGTGGTTTATTGCTGGAACAGTTATGTAAAGAAAAAAGTTGTGACTATAGTGTGATATGCCGTTAATGATGTGTTATGCACATTTTTGTCTGTCAATGCTATGCATAGCATTGAACAGAATATAAAATCACCTGAGTGTCCTTGCGTGTGTGCATCCGTGCGTCCAAATTTTCTTAAGCTATATTCCTTCCACCTTCTCTTTCCCTTCCCCTTTCCCTTTCCCTTCTTTTTCCCCTTCCCTTTCCCCATTTTCCTTCCCCTTCTCCGTCCCCCTTTCCTTGCCCTTTCCTCTTCCCCTTTTTCCTTAACCGTTCCCATTCTCTTTACCTTCCGCTTCCCCTTCCCTTTATCTTCCCTTCACCCTTCTCTTCCCTTTCCCTTCTTTTTCCGCTTCTTTTTTACGCGCGAAAGCAGCTATGCTATAGCGCGTCTTAGCTATCGCAATTCTGTCCGTCTGTCTGTCACATGGGTGGATCAGGCAAAAACGGTCCAAGCTAGGATCTCCAAATTTTCACCATCGGCTGCCTGGAAGACTCTAG
>Ga0209367_1009447_pt1 | contig 13219 bp, 5 predicted proteins | sample WorMetLIZISLAND2_FD_187412 | JGI IMG/M metagenome (GOLD analysis project Ga0209367, IMG submission 187412) | Marine gutless worms symbiont microbial communities from Max Planck institute for Marine Microbiology, Germany - Olavius geniculatus... ... | reverse complement strand
CTTTGAAGGTCGTCCTTACAACACTCACACTACTGTGTGAGTGTGATAGTAACCTTGGCCGTATCTCTCACCGTTTCCGAGATACGGCCACTAAGGGCTTAAAACATTCTATTAAAAATTGCGGCCAAACAGCTACAGATGGAGACATGGTGACTATTGACAGCCTATAGAAAGTCACCAGCGCGGTATCCAATGGTACTATTGCCCACCTCCTAGGACTAACCGTTTAGCCACAATACCGCACGATTGGCATACCATAGTGCATTATGACCCTTTAAAGTCATCCAAGGTCAGTGATTTTCATGTCATTTAAAAGCCAATATGCGACTACCTATTAGTGATCAATAGCAACCTAGGCCCCATCTCGCACTGTTTAGACACAATACATCTGTGACGGACGACGACGACGAAGATGGACATACAAACAGAGAGACGAACCGACAAAAACCGTAGCAAAAGCTCGACCGTTACTTAAGTACGGTCGGCTAATTATAGTAACATCTTTTTAGTTGCTACTGAGGCAAGAGGCACGTGGGGGTCATCAAACATTTTTTGAGCCGGTGCATCACCGATATCATTGCAGAGAACAGGGAAACCACCTGTTACTGTTTTCGCGCGTTTGACGTGAGTGTTTATTCGCAAAATAAAATAAACCCGCAGTATAAATTCATTGTTGTAAATGGCCAAACTACAACTTCTGCATTTCACAAGCTAATATAGAAATAGTATTAAGGTGAAGTGGGCAAAACTATGTATTTACGTGAAGTTTTTTTCGCGATGTTGCAAGCCAAAAACTATTTAAATTGGCCAACGTTTCACGGAGCGATTCAAAAAAGTGGCTTAATTTTTTGAGATAAAGTATACATTATATGCGTACCTCGTAAAGATGTATGATTTCAGGTCCAATATTTGCCTCGTTGTCGAAATTTGACGTCCACGTTGCGTTTGCTAGCACGTGTTCCGGGTGCGATACGCTGCAACGATAACAATTTCATGAAGCAACGTCGTGCTTTACCAATCATTAAGCCAACAGGCAGCGCGTACAATTTACAATGAAGACATAGTCAAAATGCTATAAAACAATTAAAAACACGGTACTGAAATAAAAAGCTCATGTGATAAAAAAAAAACTTAAGAAACGAATTGCGAAACTGCATGATCATTGTCGCCAGAATACGATCTCGCATCGTTCAGCGTGAGTCGGCTCAGCATTTTTATTCTCTCGCTTTTTACCGCTTTTCCACACTTTCATTTCAGTCTTAAAACACACCGTAAACTTCAGGTCGTGTTGATACTTTCCTTTTTTACCGTATTGCTGAACGAATTTTGTGTAAGTTTAATGTACATTTTTTAAACTTTTAGCATGGTACTACAATTTATATACGTTCTTAATCCAGCCGATGGCTGCGGTACATAATAAAGATGTTTCTGATTAATTCAGTTGAAATGTGACAAACCCGGTAAGAGTAACGTTGACGACCGCTTTGACTGGGATGTCGATTTCCACGGCATTGTTGTATATCGATGTTCGATTCTCTTCGTTTGAGCTGCAGTTACAGCACCACGATACAGTTAGAAACATCCAGCCGAGCCGCAGATGCTAATTTTATTAAAAAAATTCTTCTTCTTACATAACGGCAAAAACTTGCAGCAAACGCAAAAGTACAAGCTTGCTATACCGCCGCTTCGTATACTTTTTACACTAAAATTTAAAAATTTTCTGGTGGACTCCGCGAATACGCCAGTGGAACCGGGACAGTTCGCTTAACATTTCACTCGACCTGTGATAATACAAAAAGACGTACGGATCTGCCACGTTTATAACAGCAAAGTCAAGAAAAAACAGATGTCGCAGCGCTAAGTGCCGTCCATCCAGGTGCCCAGGGTTTAGACGTTGAGTCAAGCCACAAGCCGCCATTTTGCAAAATACGAAGTATGCGTAATCTTATCTTGTCAATGTTTTAGACGTCTAATGACCATGACCATCAGTGGCTTCTATCCCCCAAATATGGAGTAAAATCAAACGCAAGTTTCCCCCAGTTTTAGGCTCAAGTTTCCCCCACTTTCGGGCTCAACCTTCCCCCTTTCCTGCTTCTTGTTAAGAGTGGAGATTGCCCATGGAAATAAGAGAAAACTATATGTTAAGGGCGTTGATTGCCAAGTTAAAATAGGGAGAAAAATTTTGTTAAGAGTGTAGATCAGAACTCCCCCCCCCCTTATTTTTGATCTACACCTTCAACAACCCCCCCTATTTTTCATTGGGCGCTCATTCATATTCATATACGTACTGACATTTTATTTACGTATAAAATATTATTTGGTATTATTGATGTTGATGTGAGTCACAGTTTGTTTGTATTACGACCTAACGACAGACCTTCGCGTGGTCATAGTTTTAAACTGCTGCATGAACACTGCAAAGACTCTCGTAAACGTTTTTTAGCCAGCGAATTGCAAATGTCTGGAACAGTTTCCCTGCGTCGATAATTGATTTTAGAAATTCTAGTGCTTTTAAAGCGTCTCTTTGAAATTTAAACTTGACAATTTTTGAGATATTGAGTATTTCTTCCTGTACTAATACCGAACATCTGGCGTCACATAAGTGGCCATTAGTCCTGTGACAGACAGCGGATAACCAGCAGAATTTGTTGTTGTTGCAAGTTCTATTTTGTGCTAGGCCTACTGTATGATGATTGTTAGTATCTGCAAATAAATGATTTGATTTGATTTGAACATAATATTCATACATTTATAATATTATTAAGACTGAAAACTGGCACACCTGTTACTCCCGCCATGAAAAAAACGTTTGCATTGATTTTAGGCTACGAGCCCGTATGGAACAGACGGACAGACAGACGGGCAAAACGCGTCATGCGGCCTACTGAATAAGTACGCAAGTTAGCAGTTTATCAGACGCACATGCTTAAAACATAAAACACTTCATAGATACATGGAAAGATAAAATGTAGAATGAAAAACTTACAAAACATCAATAGAATAGAACAATGGCACGTACATATATGTAGGTAACATCTAAATCTGTTTATAATAAGCTCGGACAATAAAATTAGGCAGATACTATTTGAATCCGACAGCCGTATCAATAGCCGCTTAATACCGCTCGGCTATTGATACGGCAATCGGATAAATAGGCCTATCTGGTCCTACCCAGACCGGCTATTTATGCGGCCGGCGTCTTGGATGGCCTTACGTACGAACACCCAAGAATGCTCGTAGATACCGATTTTTTACCGTGTCTCTGCGGCGGTACGACGAGCACCCCTTCGGAATTAGAGTGCTCGTCTTACACGACGGCACCTCAACCCAGAACAAGTAGAGAATTACGGATCGCCAGTCGGCAAGTTTTGGAACGTTTTCTTTACATCTATGCTTCATTTTTTTCTCGTTCGCCAGGTGGCGCAGATGTGAAACTATGTTACTAATTGCTACTGTATAAATTTCGGCTCTTTACAGCATGACGGTAGTCAATGTTGTTGTGTTCCTCTAAATTTTTCTTCTACGATTTTGTTGGTTTTACTGCAGGTAGCTGCAATATATTATTTTAGTCTATTTAAACATAAAACACCCAGATAATGTTGGCTTAAGATAGTTGGAGTACTTAGCTAAAACAGCTAACGTACTCATTGATTTAATCGTTTTAACTTAGTAAATTTTTTGTGGCCGAAATTTATTTTAATTTTAGGTCTAACTTTAATCCTTATAAAAATTGTTATACATCAACGCATAATACCTGCACGCGAGTGGTCCAAATCACACCACGTGACATTCACAAATACTCACTGTTCACCGCGCATTGAACTGTTCGTTGCCAGTGTGACCGGGCAACAGTAAGCGCGAGTAACAATGAGGCGAGGACACCATGGACACCTTGATTTTCCCAAGGGGTCCGTGGGTGAGCGAGCTGACGACAGCTGGCTGGCTAGCACGGGTGGCCAAGCAGCTCGTTAATATTCAAGACGTGGACTCGCTGGCTAGTGTTGCGTGACGCATGTATTGTGGCTAAACCGTAGGTCGTAGACGTAAAAGTCTAATAATAATAATAATAATAATAATAATAATAATATACAGGGTGCGGCAGAAAAGTGTACCCCTAAAGTTTCTCGCCGTTTTCTCAGCAACCGTTTGGGATTTCAATATAAACTTTTACAGCTTTATTTAAAGAAGCCTTCTACATCGAATTGCCAAGTAAAATGTGATTCTGTCGAAAAACGACGAAGTTATAGACTTTTTAACATGACCGCCTATCGATTTTTCAGCATTAAAATTGTTCAAGCTAAAAATGCTATTTAATTTTCAAAAACTGGTTACACGTTAGGCCCTACTGCCGATGACGCCACAGTGACGTTTTGCTAAACAGTAATTTATAATGTTTATAAAGTATCCCTACATTATCGTTCCTTCAAAGCAATCGCCGGCTGCTCACCGGATTCATAATCCAGCAGGACTGCGCGTCAGCACACAGGGCGCGCAATGCCACGCAGCGCACAGAACTGGCTGCGGGTCAGCTGTTCAGATATCATCACAAAAGACCAATGGCCTCCAAATTCGCTGAATATATACCTAATGGACTATCACGTATGGAGTGCAATGTTGGAGGCTTACCGCAAGCTCAAATCAAAGCCGAAAACAAGCACCGAACTCAAGGAAGCGCTTCAGGTTATCTGGGACAACCTGCCACAAGGACCGATCGACAAGGCTGTAAAAGATTTCTCAAATAAGGCGACTGGAGGCTGCTGTTGCAGTTTGGAGCTGGCGGTGAACACTTAGAACATTCGCAGCGACAATGGAATTATGATCATTATTTAACTATGTTGTTTCAATGATGTTATTAAATTGGTAGCCGGAACATTTTTGTAGGCGGTCATGTTAGAAAGTCTGTAACTTCGTCGTTTTTCAACATAATCACACTTTACTAGGCAGTTAGATGTAGAGGGTCTTAGTGAGTAAAGCTGTAAAATTTCAAATTAAAATTCCGAACGGTTGCTGAGAAAACAGCGAAAAACTTTAGGGGTTCACTTTTTTGCTGCACCCTGTATAGTGACTCGCACAATACTAACGTACAGCGACGGACACTGGTGCCGCCCGCCGCCTGGCGATTGAAATTGTATCGTAACAATCGTAATTAAAGCTATGACGTGGCAGATCGAAATCGAGGCTCCGCCCCATTTTCGTTTTGACCGTTTTCGGCTGCCGGACGAATAGTCACCGCGATAAAATTATTCTTACTAGAATCACATCTAACAAACGTGAGTATAAAATGACGCCTTCGTGTTCGCACTTCGTAATCTCACGGATCCGGCCTATAGGATAAAGCCTACTACGTCATAACACACGCTGTAAATGACCTACGACAGCTATTGCAATTACTGCAGTAGCCTACAATCTTCTGCGGTTTCGATACACAGCGCTGCAGCGTAGCCACTAGCGATAACCCGATACATCCCTATTTTGAAGATATAGATTAGTCATGCTCACTACTGTGACGACCAAAGAAAACGACTGACGAGGACACGGGCACTGACGCTGACGCTCTGCTTGCAGCAGTGTGAGCACAACACATTGTTTGATTTATTTTTTTTTGTTAAACCGCTAAGACGGCTAGCTTATCGGCGGCGGCGGCGGCGTGGAAGCTTAGCGGTCCGGGACCGTTAACTTAACGGTTGGTTGCGGTCCGAAGTCTTAACGGCGGCGGCGGTGAACGGCGGCGGTTCCAGGGACTAGTACAATAGTGGTCAGCAGCAGACCGACCTGTTAGCGACGATTTTGAAATGTAAGAACGGCGACAGGCCGCTAGCCTTGGTAGCAGACAGACGCACTTTGAACCGTACCTGCAGCCAGCCACACAAATCACCAGTGCTGATAATTATAACAACAGTAATAACAATAATTTTATACGGATATCTGCAAGGCGTTGCGTACCAATGTAAAAAAACTAAAAATTATAAGTAAAAGTGGAGAAAACGATAGGCTACAGTATAAAAAGGTACGCAGAAACAAAGAGAAGGAAATAGAAAAGCTTTGCCGCCGCAAAAAATTTTCTGACAGTGTCTAAAAGCACAATCAGATCAATGTTGTAGATCTATACAGTACACGGTGATCTGACATTGGTGTTGAATGCAACCAACCAAGATTTGCAAACAACGCCATGCAGCTCAAGCCATAGACGTTAAAAACATTAATTTGCAAAACATACATGAAAAGCATTATACTACATTTAGCACAATAACATGTTAAAACAAAAACCTACCATTTGTAAAGTCTGAAAACTGGAATGTACTAAATGTTACCATGTAACCGCGATTATGGTATAGATCGAAAACTGGGCTAAACGCGATTTACCCATGAGAAATGCATTATATTTGTAATTTTGTACGTCCATTTTTAATAAAAACAAAAACATGACATTAAAAATATGACAAAAAAACATAAAAATATAGAAAAAAAGTTTAAAGACATGTTTTTTTAAAACTTTTATAAAAAATTAAAAAATGTTTCATCTATGAATGCAACCAACCAAGATTTGCAAACAACGCTATGCAGCTCAAGCGCTTAAAGGCGTGTACAAAGCGACGGAAATAAACTGATTTAAACTAAAATGCCAGTTCAGTTGTGTTGTACGGACGTTGCAAAGAAAACCAACTTAGACAAACTGGCAGTTCCGTTCAATTCTCTTGCTCTGTTTGTGCCTTAAAGGAATTATTATCTCCGCCAAGTAAACGTAGTGAACATTGGAGGAGATTAAGAGATTGGTCGTTCTGTCCGTCTGTGTGTGTTTGTGTGTCTGTGTACATGTACTTTGAGGCGCCATATCTCTATAACGGTGCCAAATAGATGCATGGTCACAATGGACCACCCATAGGAAGTCGACCACCGCAAGTCGAATGGTCACGTGACCGATGACGTCACGTGACCACAAAAAGGTCAAGATCGTAACCCCATTATCTTTAGCTGTAGTTGTAGGTGTAGTAGTGGCTATAGGTGTAGTAGTAGTTGCAGGTGTAGTAATAGCTGTAGGTGTTGTAGTATTGTAGATGTAGTTGTAGGTTTAGTAGTAGTAGTAGTAGTAGTAGTAGTAGTAGTTATAGAGTTTAAATTACTTTACTTGGCGGAGATATGCACTCTTACGAGCGTTTTCTAGTTACTCGTGCAAATGAGTAGTTAGGTAGCGAGCTGAATGGCAAGATTAAGATTGAGGCTGGCAAAGAGTTATTGTGCCTAAGCACTTGGTGGATTTGTTAACTAGTCGTTGTTAATATTCTCACAAGCTTTTTGCTGTTCCTGTCCTCATAAACGAATACAGAAAAATTCATGAAATACCAGTAAGTAATAGCCTACAAAGTATAAAGTGTTTCCTGGTGACTCGTATTCGTATGCTATTTATCTAGTCTCGGCCTCAGCCTTGACCTTGCCTTGGCCGTACCTTTTAATGCTATGGCCTTGGCCTTGTGCCCTGTGGTCTTGTTAACATCCCTGGCTATATGTACAAAGAAGAACTGAAACAAACTCTGCGGTTAGCAGGAAGTGGGTTGCCGACGTCACAGACAATATCTCCGCCTGTGTTGTTATCCGGCTTCACACACGACATGTCCACGACACTCTATACACACAATACAGTTTGACACACGCTTTTTGCCTCACGTTTCTCTGTAGCGTGGTCTCTCTTTCTGTCGTCTTTCTGTTTGTTGCATTAGTAAATCTTTTTGACTAATTTAAATGTCATTTGGCAAGTGCACTTATGGGGTTAGATGGAGGTCCCTCCGCAGAGAAATGGGATATCTAGGGAGTTGAAACTTCAGCCAAAACATGCAATTGCAAATTGCTGCTGACACCTGGCGAATACAAACGAAAAGTTGGGTGGACTTGCGACAGCAATCCAGCCTTTTACCAAGCTACTTTGCCGCTTGTTATTCTGGACATTTCTGTTGATGTGCGGAAACCCCAAACTATTCTATGTCCAGTCAAAGTCTGACGCAAACTTTGAGTCTTTGACACAGACTCAAAATTTGTGTAGAAGGCTTAGGTATTTCGGAATCATTTTGCGTCGTTTTTGCTCTTTTTCATCCGAACAAACGCACAAATGTCCGAGCTTTTATTTTTGCTGTTCTATGAGCAAATCACTTTTGTTTGTTGCACAGGTGTGACAGAAAAAAAATTTGAGTGCATAAGTATAACTACACAATAGGCTTATAGCAAATGACAAACAACTAATTTTTTTAAATACAGCAACGTGTATAGCAGTTTTCAAACAACAGTCATAAAGTTATTAAAGGTTAAAAGTGGTGTATGGTTCTATGTAGCGTCACCTACGATACGGGATCATTACCTGCCATCCAACACAGGTGAACGCTCCCCGCCTTAACTCCAGCCAGACAGGCTGGTACTCAACTTACCTACTCTTGAGGGATGGAAGGCTGAGTTGACCTAGGCGGCTGTTTACATAACGAGAAGGTTAACCGGCCCTCAGACAGTCACCCATCCATTCGGCTCGGCGTAGAGCAACTTCGTTAATCGGACACAACGCGTCACCGCTACGCCACGCCACCAACCCAAGTGTTCTGCGTTGAGATATCGTGTGTGTGTAAAAGTGGGCGTGAATTAGAAACTGACGGGAGCGGCGATGTCGCCGACGCTGATGTAGTCGACGTCGGGCGGAGTGAATATTCGCACGATCGACTCAAACGCGTCCTCGCCACGATTCTCCACAGCCACGGCCAGTTCAATATCCCCTTCACTGCCCAGTGCGTACACCTGTACAGAGCTACACAAGAACCAGTGATGTCATCACACACAGCCGTACACACGCACTGATGACGTCACTACACGCAGCTTCACGACGTCACGGCAAACTGTCCTCTCATTATTATAATTCTGCAGTTAATCTCCGGGTTACTGCCCAATGCGTAGACCGACATCGAGTTTGACGCAAACCGACGACATCACTGTAGTTTTGCCCACCTTACCTTAATACTGTTGCTGCACTACCCTGCGAAATATAAAAGTTGTGGTTTGACCGCTTGGTTTTTTTGAAACACGGAGTACAAACATTAACTAGTAATCAACTTAGCCTTACCTTCGAGCGCTGACGATCAGATCCGGAATACAGATTCGTTTTAGGCCGCAGTGCTTCAATATGTGACCCTAATATCACACGCAAACACGCCGTATTTTTATCAATGGTATTGCCAGCATAAACAATTTTTTTAGAAATACGGCAACTTTTCTCCACTGAATATCAAGGTCCACTTATGTAAATCGTTCGAGTGCAAATCTTTTGAACGAAATAGTAAGAGTTTGGTATATATCTATGATTCTAAATTATGTAGATGACGATTCACAAAGCCCCTACAGTTGGAAAATACCTCTTTCTATTTCATAACTCGAAATTTTCAATGTGACATTTTCAGCATCCCCCATTTCGTCGTAACTTGGGAATTATTTTTTCCCTCAGGCCCCAATATCCACAAAAGAATCCGAATCGCCATTATTATCTTACCGCTTTTCCTTTCGCCTAACTTCTCAACAAAATTTCACCGACATCAGTATATAATTCCTTCCCCTTTCTTTCCCTTCCCTCCCTCAGTTTAGAAGTAGACCCTTTAAAATCCAGCCACGAGGTTTGTGGGAGCGCTGTGAGTTTCCGCAGCGGGGTCTGGGGCCGAGTCCCAGCCGAAATTAAATTTGGTACATTATATCTTTAAAACATGACATCTGGTGGCAACGATTTCAGTTATTTTCTTGAGAATCAACTGATCAAATTTAGTGCAGTTTAAACGTGTGCTTGTCTTGTCTAGAGGAATGGACGTCTATACCCTCTTTCCCCTCAGTTTTGGCGCTAAAAAGTTGGAAACCCCTCAAATACAAGTTTGAATCCCCTATAGGCCTAATAGGGGTCTGGGAGCGAAGCCCCCAGCGGGGTCGAGGGGCAGAGCTCCTGGTCAGGGGGACAAGAGAGCAAAGCTCCCCTGAAGCTAAAACACTTTTGGACGTTCGCTAAAAGCCGCAAACTTGCCCACTTTAAAAAAAATTTGAAACGCAAAAAATCAGATACAATTTGTGTTGTTTTTGCAAAAAATGAAGTCTAATAGGCCGCAATACGTCACAGACTACTATAAATTAATGAAAAGTAATAGACTTGTCTATTTTGGGTAAACTTTCCACATGTTTAGTTATTTTATATTTTGAATATATTTTTTAAAAGTAGATAAATTTTTTTCATACCTAGCATGAGGCCCCTAAGCATACGTGTACCCCTCCCCCCGGCTGGAGGTATGGGGGGCCCTTCCGCCGGCTCTGTTCCCCCCTTGTTTTCGCCACTGATTATTTGGTACTTTGTATTTATACAGATTTGTCTCTGGTGGCCTCGATCTCGGCTTTGGACTTGATACTTCGGCTCGTTCAACATACAACATAAATGAGATAATATACCTGGGCAGTGACTGTGGTGGGTATGTAGTCGTCGAGTACAGGTTCAAGTTCTGCGTGTGAGACCGGTACAGCCGTGTTAGTCAACGTATAGTTCACCTGCATTGTGATTGGTCGCATCTTGTCGCGAATCTTGCTCTATAAATAGCAACAAATCATCACGATACTCGATTACTGCACAACACTAAACAGCTACTCGTGCTTATCGCAGCCTGTCGAAATTTAAAAAAAAAACAGCGCTTGCTATGTTCAGGGTCCTAAAACAGCCGGAATGCAATTGCCGTAAAGACACAGACGTGACAGGATTTAGCAATCCGAGCGGGGGGGGTCACATTTTCACCTCCTTTCTCAAAAAAAATTACGCAGCCAAACGCATTTAGCGTATGAGTTTCAATAATTTTGGCGGAAGGGGGGGTAGCCTCGCGAAACTTTGCCACGTGACGTATCACGAGGGTGGGTTAAAAACTGGGGCACAACTTTTGAGGAAGCCCCGCAAAACTTGAAAGAACAAAAAACATCAAAATTCGACGCGATTTCGTACAACTTTTAACTTTAACCGCGAATATCTCTGAAACGGGTCCAGGTATCAACAATCTTAAACAAAATTTATCGACAGCTATCCCTATCCAGTTGAAAAAGCAATATTGGTAAACTTTCGTCCTCTAACAGCAAAGTTACATTGGCCTACGTGTACCCACCCAAAATCGACTGTGCGAGCGATTTTAGACAATCTGCGAAATGGATCAAAATAGCAGCAACGGGAAACAAATATGATTGACAGCCATCTGTCAATCATATTTGTTTCCCGTTGCTGCTATTTTGATCCATTTCGCAGATCGTTTAAAATCGCTCGCACAGTCGATTTTGGGTGGGTACACGTAGGCCAATGTAACTTTGCTGTTAGGCGTTGGGCAAAGAAAATTAAGTAAACTTTGGTCCACTAACAAAAAAGTTATAGGGGCGGATGTTGACCCACCCTAAGACGACAATGCGCGTTCGGTGTATGCTAACGTATTGGAGTTCGGGCCACGTAACTTTGCTGCGAGGGGAATTTCAACCCCAAACTTTTTCCCCAGTCGGACTTACGGCGCCGGGCGGCCTCACGTTAAGTTTTGCCCTATATTTTTATTTTTTGTTCTGGAAACATATCTCCAGCACTTTGTGAGTACGCAGCCAACACTCTCATGGCGGACGCTTATGCTTGCGAGCCTGCAATGGGCGCAAAGAACTGCATTAATGTTCCGAAAAACGCCGAAAGAAAATCAAGAAAATCAGAAACAGGCCCATAAAAGCAGCTCTAGATAAAATAATTGCAGTGTATGCCACGGATTAGAATAGAGAAATAACACAGAAAACCATGAGATTAAAACAGTCGAACGGACACTAATACGCCTGTCTATAAAGGTCGAATATAACAGACTATAATATTCACTGTTCAAAATCCCTAGCCAGCACTCAGTAACATCTACGTGATGGCATCTGTCCATGGACGACGGAAAATGCGAGACCGAAAAATGCGGCACAGTCGAAATGCAGGAGCAATAATGCAAGACTGGAAAATAAGGGACTACAAATGCACCCAAATCCTGCATTTCTCGTCCTGCATATTCCAGTCTCGCATTTTCGTTTCTTGCATTTTCAGCTTCTGCCTAGAAACCAGCGCATACTACAGCAAGAACTGTAATGGCAGATACCAGGATACAAAAAAGACCAGGTCGACCAAGAGCGAACTGGAAGAGTCCAGTCAACAAGCACCTATAAAAATAGGGTTCACCTAGGAGAAAACAAGAGGTGGCAGCTCTTGACAGACACGGATGTCCAATTGGTTTGCTGGCGTGGCGTAGCGGTAACGCGCTGTGTCCGATCAACGAAGTTACTCTACATCGGGCCCGGTTAGTACTTGAATGAGTGACTGTCTGCGGGCAGGTGAACCATCTGGGTATACCAGCCACTTAGGCCAACTCAGCCTTCCATCCATCCGGGGCAGGTAAATCGAGTACCAGCTTATCTGACTAGGATTAAGACGGGCGCGTTCACCAGTGTCGGGTGGCAAATAACACTGTGTGATCCCATACGGCAGGTGACGCTCCGTATCTCTGCAGTGATGGGTTTCCTATAATGAGCTATACAGTATCTTTAACCTTTAACCTTTGGATGCGGGATGAATCAAGGTCAAGGTCAAGGCCTAAGAACACGGAGCAATAGGTCGACGTACCGTGCTGTATGCGTTGATTCTGCGGCACCTGTCAGTGCGGACACTGAGTGTTATGGTATTGGAGCGTTCGTATTCACCGAATGACCGGCCGTTGCGGAAAAACGCCCGCCGACTGTGCGCCTTCGTACTGTCCAGCCGCCACTTCAAGCCTAGCTCTAACATAATTATGATATATTAGATTTATTTACTTGCTATATTTTCGTCATATTATTTAATAAAATACTGCTGCATTAATTAACTAACTAATTATTTCTGGGCTATCAAATACGGTAACAGAGATGTGGTAAGACATTTATCGGGAGTGAGACGCAGCAGTAAACTGATGACGAAAAACGATACATTATTATCATGCACGACACAATAATAACGAGAAGAGGAGGATTGTGTCAAGAGAATCTTGGAGGCAGACGTACGTGGACAACGGAGTAGGGGAAGACAGAGAAAAAGGTGGATCGACGTTGTGAAGTACAACATGGAGGACTTGCGGGTCGACCTGATGGACGTGGAGAATAGAGCCGAGTGGAGACGGAGAACCCGTGTGGCTGACCCCTCACTCGA
>Ga0209367_1009445_pt1 | contig 13220 bp, 6 predicted proteins | sample WorMetLIZISLAND2_FD_187412 | JGI IMG/M metagenome (GOLD analysis project Ga0209367, IMG submission 187412) | Marine gutless worms symbiont microbial communities from Max Planck institute for Marine Microbiology, Germany - Olavius geniculatus... ... | reverse complement strand
CATTTATATAGGCCTATACAGCGCGGATCTCACTTCTAGAAGTTGTCTATTAGTCTTTTGAATGAAATATGAGTAACAACAGAAAATATGCAAGATAGACGGATGAAAGGAGCAGCTGTTAACTTAGGTCGAGCGCAAAAAGAAGGTACATTGGGTACACGATAAATGCGATTATATGTGAATAAATGCAAATAAATGCAAAACAAATGCAAATGCCAAAATACAGGACAACGACAACGTCCCGGTGAACGAAATTTTGGCGGCCATAGCCTGTACATTGCGCATGGCTCGTTTGAAACACAGTCCGAAAACTCGGATCACCTACGTCACAGTCACGTGATCGTTTAAACCAATCAGATGGTGCCCCAACGATCCGCCCCGCTCCGAGGATTAGGACAGGCCCTTACTGCTTACTGTTGCTAATGGCTTTCCTGACATAGTGTGGGAGTAAGATAAATCCAAAACAGAATTGTTACTTTCAGTGACGCTTTTCAGGTGGTCACGGGAACTAACAGAGTGGTTCACAAACCCGGGCAAAAAAGACGCCTAAAATTAGTGTTAGTTGTTCTGACCTGTGAATACCTAACTGCTGTTGTCACCTTTGCCACCACATCCGCTGTGAGGACTTTTTATCTTTGTTACAAATCAACAAGCTACGTTGTCATAAGATTGTTGTAAAAGCTTTGGATCCAAATTTTGAAAACTAATTTTATGAATTCGCAACTCTCTTGTAACTCTTTAGTCACTAAAATTAGCCAGGCATTCAGCCACCATTACGTTGACTTCAACCACGACCTCAACCAGTCATGATGCAGTGTGACTGAGCCTGGCAGCACACAACGCTGCATGCCTAAGGTTATTAAGACTTCCCATTCATTTTAACCGGCTACTCGTCAGGAAAAGGACCGGTCAGTGACCACTAGATAATAGCTATGCTAGAATATAGGTCTCCTTAATTACAGTGAACAGTGTCAAGCCCTGGAATGCCTGGATTAGGCCTACAAACAAATAAGCTCTACTCACATGGGCACTCTCTGTTAATGCTGCATGGGTAGCATTATGTAACTTTTCACCAAATCCTGGATGCATGGTGACTGACCGACCGATCCCACCACTCCTGCCGCCCCGCCCACTGCAGTGGACAGACAGATCGCTGACTTTGATAACAATAGCAGCGCTTTGCTTTTAAGTTCCCATGCCGGGCACATAATAGTCTGCTGCTCATGTTTTCCAATAGCGTACCTAACCGTTGTATCACCAGTCTTGCCGGTGTGGTAAACACCGCTTCACTGTCTGGCACTGTCTGGCAACTCACCCAAGGTCTCTTCCATTCATTCAAAGGTGTCAAGCCTCACCCTCCCCTTTCACCTGGGACGTACAGCGATGCAGATGATCTCAGCTTTGATCACAGTTGATTATACCTGTGGGTGGGAGGTTGAGAAGAGTCTTGGCGCAGCTCATTTCGTCTGTTATTGCTGTTAACCAGACTGACACATTCAGGCCTGTCCTGAAGGCAAGACCAGTCCAACGGTCAACTGGTTAATCGTTAACAACCCTGCTTCCGTCGTTACCAACGGTTACCAATGCAAATGACAACAAATGAACTGATGTTATGGCGATTTCACTGCCTAAAGTTACCGCAAACAAAATTTTGCGTATTATAACACTATGCGAAAATTATATACTAAATGATAAATTAAAATAATTACTGCATGCCATGTGTACTTGATGTTTTCGTACGACAGCTAATGGGTTGTAGCAGGTTTCTCGTAATTTTGTCATATGTTTCTCGTAACTTTCTTGTGCAATTTTTTGTAAATCGCATTTTTCGATAAACCTGTCGTAAACCTTTTGTATGTTATAATGTTTTCGTAAATTTATTTTACGATGTTTTGTAAATTAGGCTCCTGATCCATTGGTTGAAGCAAGCGGTGACATTGACCTAAGATGATGCTGCATGCTGCTGAAGTAGGGCCTGGGTAGTCATATTATATATGACTCTGATCTATCTTGCAGAAAAGGAGGAAATTGTGAGATACTGTGTCATGATGACTAGTTGCAACAGCAAAAATTTGGAGGACATTGAAGATTTGCTGTTACCTGAGAGTGTTGATGCTCATCAAAACAAAAAATATGTCTTACCACGAACTTCCAGGAATAAAACCTCAGTGCAGCAACAAGCCTTTGGCGATAGCATTATTCCAGGTAATATTTGACTGCTGTCATTATTTAGGTGTAGGTCATCAATTTTGTATTTATAGAGTTACAAGGTTAGATTCTATTAAATAAGATGATATTGTTAATGATATTGTTCAAGCTAAACATTGCAATGCTGATGTCAAAATGTATACCTCCTTAGAAGCTACCAAGTTGCTATGGCTTTCGGAGTTGACTTACGTTGCATCAGTTGTCTGTCATCAGATGGTTTATCTGCAGAACATCTGTCTGATAATACATGATGTGCTTGCCCAGCTGATGGACAGCATGCTCTTCTCGGTCTGCAGGCAACAGTCAGTCGTCTGCTATAGCCCAAATTCCATTACGCTGACTTTCACCAAAACTTCCTTGCGGGGAAAGTCGTAGACATAAATCATGAAAGTTGCAGACACAAACCATCTGTGCATGTCGAGATGTTTGCGACAAAGTTCGTGACAAGTCCGCGACAAACCCGTTTGTGTCACTTTAATGGAATTTAGTTCGTTACAATGCACGGGGAAAGTCAGCGACAAAGTCGGCAACAAAGTCTGCGACAAGTTCTCGACAAAGTTGCGGGCTTGTCATGGACCAAATCATGAAAGTTGACGACATGATTTGTGTTGCGGACTTTAGTGATTTGTGTCCGCGACAAGTCCACGACTTTGTCGGGAACTTGTCACAGACTTTGTCACCGTGTCAGAAAGTTGGCATAATGGAATTTGGGCTTATTGCCACATGTCAGACTGTCAGCAGTTCAGTAACAAACTGAACTATTACAGTTGCTAGATTCAATGTCGGGAGCACTCTGCCAGAGGGGATAATGACATTACTTTATTTCAGATCTTCCGTCAGCATCTTAAGGTCGAGCTCTTCATTGTTATCTAAAGTTGTGTTTGAAGTTGTTCTGCTACTGATAAATCTATGATTGGTTGGCTGGTTGGTCTATCTTTGATTGAATGGATGAATGCAGCCACATGAGAATAAAGCTCAGTAGTAGACCTGTGTGAATAAACATCACTGGTATGTGTTGTTTGTTAGGCACACAGTCGATATATATTAAGACATGGGGTTGCAGTCACAATAACTCAGACAGTGAATATATGGCTGGACAGCTGGCTGCATTCGGTTACCCCATAACAGGTTTGGGCAATGCTTGTACCATTCTGTGATGTATTGTGTAGATTTACTGAATTTTGTAGTTGTGATTTTTGTAGACAAATGTGACATGTCATAAATTTTTTTTCAACTTACTTAAATCACTTTTTACTACATGTGTTTAAAACATAATTTTGAGCACTGTTTGAATTTTGTATTGTTAGCTAATTGTTGACTGGTGTAAACTTTTGTTATCAGTATGCTACAGTCACTGACTTCTGGGTGGGTTTATTGAATACACTTTTTATATAAGTTGATATTTGGATGCTTTGTGACAGAAACAAAAGTTGAGTAAACAGTTATTTGGGAATGAAAAGAAAAGTCATTATGTGAACCCTGTTACTGTTTTTATTGGAAAACAACTAGATGAGTTGATGAACCAATATGAAGGATCACACCGATTTTTTTATATTTGTGACAAACTGTTTGCTGTTGCTTCATGCAGTGGCTGACAGAGGTCATTTCAAGGAAGCATCAGCATATCTGGAAATAAAGGTTATAATTTTATGAATTTCTATAGTTTATTAATACATATGTCACACGACTGAGGTTCTAGTCTGCGCATTGTATTAAATGATTATATCCAGAGGACAAGACGGCTGCGGATCTTTGGCTGCTCAATAGTTGCACCGTGAAAAGTCCAGCGGAGGATCATTTCCGCAATTCAATTGAAGAAGCTCGTCAGCTCGGCAAGTACATTGTGCTAGCTGGGTGCGTTCCACAAGCTCAGCCAAAGTCCAGCTACATCGAGGTATGATTTGCTCTTTTATGTGTGTGTGTCATGCCGGGGGGGTGGGGGAGAGGGCATTTGCCCTCTATTGCCCGTCTATATTTTGGGCTGTCGGCAAATTGTTGGAAAATTTTTTTGTAGGAAAATTTTTTTCCAGAAATGCAGAATTTGAATCCAGCATGCATGGTAGGCTTACATGCTAAGATAGGATTTTGAACTACATGTGTGACAGTAATAGTGGTTTTATGACCACTGGTGACTGTCTGTCATTGGTCGATGAATGCGATAAGTAGCATTTGTATTGCATCAAAAATCTGCATTGACTAATTATTTTGCACAGAGCTGCATTTTTGACATTTATGTTTCACAGTGCAGTGTATTAATGCATTTCTTGTGACTGTTATTTTATCGTGACAGTGAGTGAAAGAATTTTGTTAACTGGTGTTACCACGGTATGCAAAGTCATGACAGCAACTCGGTGGTTTGATTTTTGGCTCACAGTGTACATGTTGTCTCTAATCTGTTGTAGGGACTGAGCGTGATCGGTGTTCAACAGATTGACCGCGTAGTTGAAGTGGTCGAAGAAACATTCAAAGGTGCTTGATTATGTTGCTGTTTATCTTATTGCTTTGATGAGTGCGAGCCAGAAACAAACATTCGTACTGTGAAGAATACTAAATGTTTTGTGATGATTTTGTAATAGCCAGACTGAATTGGTTGCTGGCCACAGAAAGTAATGAATCAGACTCGGGGGACACATTGCAGCATGTTGCAACATGAAAGGTGTTAGTTAATTCAAAACGTACCTTTTCATTACAAAATTGTTAACTGATTTAATACTGTACTTTGCTTATAGCTTTTTGCAGACAAATCTGATATGATACTACAGAATTAAAGCATAACAGCTGTGGCTGTTGACTAATTAAACACAGTATTGGATTAAAAAGCCAGATTTTTTTGCGAAATTAAAAATGTTTTGATGGTCTGATGCGGCATAAAGTGAATTGAAGTTGTCATTTTTATGGAATGTATATTGAAGTAAAACATTTGCAAAGAAAGTAAAGATTTTGAGTGAAATGACTTGACTTTGTGTTAACTACAGGTAGCTCGGTGTGTTTACGAGGCACAAAAAAAGTTGACGGACACAAAACGGGTGGTGCAGATCTTAGTTTGCCCAAGATACGACGTAATCCTCTGATTGAAATTATTGCCATTAACACTGGGTATGATTTGCTGTCATTTGATGCACCTATTGTTTTGTTGTTGTAGATTTTACAATATTTTGAGCATAATCTATGGTTGTTTTGTGCTCCTACAGTGCATTTGAAGTCACAACCCAGTGATGCAATTCAAATATGATGGTTATTAATATTATGAGTATTGTCATTTATGGTTTGAATTTTTGTAGTTTTATATATTCAATTATACAAGCTGAAGGAACATCCACTGCAATTGTAACAGATGAACAATGCAGGGTGTTGCAAAAAGCGCAACATGTTTTGGATGTTTCCTAGTTTTCTTAAGTGCTGCATTGATTGGCAAGAAATGTGAGTTGTTTGCAAAATTTCTCTTGAGATTTGTGGTCCCTGCAGTGTAAGCTTGAGTCTGGCTGAGTGTCAAAGAAACGAAAATCAGTACCACCCTGTGGGCTTTGTGTTCAGGATGGTCTTTGTGATATGGATCAGTAAAAATAAAACAGTTAGGATGGATGAAAAGTGACAGCATATACTGACAAGTCATGTATGCATTGTTAATATGTGATGTGCTGCTGCAAGTTGTTTGAACCAATGCACATACTGTAAGACGAAGCATGCACGTGGTGAACTTGGTAGCTATGCTCCTGCTGATATTGTCAACAGAGCTCGACAGTCATTTCAAGGTTTTCACGCTTTTTCTCCCTCTTTCTTCTTTATTTTGTTAGAATAATGAATACTTGCACATGCGCTTGAGAAACTGATTTGTCAGACTGACAGTTGGACAGACAGATACCTCCTCTATGGGACACAGCAAATCATTTATTGTGTCATGATGTATAATGTGCGTAATCATAATTCAGATTTTGATAACCGATCTAGTTTTCGTACTTCCAGTTTATCTGTGCTCGTTGAAATTTGTTGAAATATCTCTGTAGCAAGTAAGTAAGTTTAATTATTTTAAAAGCAGCTGACTACCAGTAGATTCTACATCTACGACACAAGCTATACAGAAAAAGCAGCAAGTAAACTGGTACACATGATGAAAATTCAAACGGTTCTAAAATAAAACGGGCAGCGTAATAATAAAATTTTCATGCTAGATGCTTCATCTTTTCAGCATACAACTGTGTCGATGGTGTTGACTGGCAGAAGGCGTGGTTGAGTTATGGCTGACGTCTGAGGATCTGGGTGCTTATGGACATGACATCGGCGTGACGTTACCGCAGTTGTTGTGGCAGCTTGTTGACGTCATTCCTGATGGTGCAATGATGCGATTGGGAATGACTAATCCGCCATACATACTAGAGCACTTGGAGGTTGGTCCATCTACCAACTGGTATTAGATTGTAGTATTGCTATATTATGTTGCAACAGATGTTGAAATTAGAGCTGTTGAATTAACGCATTAACTTAACACGTTAAAGAATTAACGCATGTTAAAAAATTAACGCACATGTATAAATTTACTAAATTCTGTGAAGCAGAAGTTTTAATATTCTATTAAATAGTGGTTATTTGATGATCAAATAATATTCAAGTAATGAAAAATAATTGTTTTGTTAATGTTCCATTACCTCTGTCATGGTCCTGTGATGCAGCCATGAGTTTGTTGGTTGGCATTCCAGTCACTCTTTTGCTGTAGTCTACTTACAACTTCAGCGATATAATGATGCATTAACACCGTTAAAAAATTAATGCCTTGGCAGGCACTAGTTAAAATAGGTTAAAGGTTTAAATTCTCCTCACAGGCTGCAGAGCGTCACCTGCCATGTGGGATCACACAGTGTTACCCACCACCTGACACAGGTGAGAACATGCTGCTGTAACTCCAGCCAAACTGGCAGGTGCTCGATTTACTTACTCCCGCTTGATGCAAGGCTGAGTTGACATTGGTGGTTGTTTTTATACAGAGATGGTTTACCTGGCTGCAGACAGTCTTCCATGCAAGTAACGGTTCATCTTAATACTACACCATGGGCCAGAAAAAAAAACGTGCCACTTTACTTTTGTCCATATCTTCGCCAATTATCGATCAATTTTCAAAATTTTTTCACTGGCATACTCTGCAGACAATTTGCAATAATGTGATTATTATGTATCTCACCACATGGTAAATGTGTTTCTACACTACTTTGTGAAATATCAGAGTAAACAAAAACTAAAGATAATAACAAAAATTTAGGTAAATGAAAAAACGCTTCAGACCAATATTGCGATGAATGATTTGTATGACACTAGACTGTATTATACCCACGCAGTCTAGTGTCATACAGACCATTTACTGCAATGTTGGTCTGAAGTGTTTTTTTAATTTTTTCAAAATGTTTGTTATTATCATTATGTAAACATATTTCATTGATATTTCACAAGGTAGTGTAGAGACGCATTTACAGTGTGGTGGGATCTATAATAATCACATTATCGCAAATTATCCGCAGAGTGTGCCAGTGAAAGAATTTTGAAAATTGGTTAATAATTGGCGAAGATATGGACAAAAGTACAGTGGCACATTATTTCTGGCCCACCCTGTACATTTCAGTTTGAGCCACTTCTATCAACATTGCACATTGCACTAAAGAACTGTTGCCCGTTTGTGATCAGGAGATGGCAAAGATACTGCAGCACGATCAAGTTTATTCATTCTTGCATGTTCCGGTTCAGTCGGGATCTGACAGCGTTCTGATGGATATGAAACGAGAATATTGCATAGCCGACTTCAGACATGTGGTCGACTTCTTACGGCAAAAGTTGGATTTTACATTTGTTGTTCACTGCAGTAATTGTGTTTTCTGTTCAGCACTAAATGTTACCACGTGTGGCAAACAATTCGTAAAGATTGTAATTTGATTAACTTTTGTAGTCTTTTAGTTACTTTTTCAACTTATGAGCTTATATAAACATGTTGAGATACGCTGGTGTGTCAGTATGATAGAGAAAGGTCATTTGTTGATATCATGTGGTCAGCTTTTTGCGGCAGTAGTGATGATTGTCTGATGACTGGTGGCTGTAATTAGCTGACTAACCAGACACTGCTAAATAGTTTGATGATTTGTTGGTTGGTTATTGGTTATATATTGAGATATTTTACCTTTCCACTGACAGTCAGCTATTCAAGTGCAAGTAGTAATCACTAGAATAACTGAGAGGTTGACCCGTGACCATGTTTTCGGTTTAATGCCACGTACTAAGTTGTTGTCTTATGCTGCCTGTGGCCAGGGTTCCCGATGTCACTATAGCTACCGATGTAATCTGTGGATTTCCTACCGAAACTGCCAAGGTAGGTATCTGTTCTCCACTTGCTATGTTTTGTCACGATTTTCTGTACGCTTTCTGATGCTTGGTCTTTGTAAACACAACTCGTCTAAGTATCAGTAACGATAAATGCTGGTGAATACTCAGAGTTGACAGATGTTGACACTGGCCATCAATCGGATTATTACTGATATGTGTTGTTAAATTTTTTGACCTTTCTTTGTAAGACACTGTCATCTTACTCTTTACAGTTGATATTTAGGAATTCTTTATTTTCATCATAGTAATTGCTTAGGAGCTACAGGGTTAAGGCCTGTGTGGTTGATTGGGGCATCAGGCTGTCTGCTGACTGCACTGTGGGCTGCTGCAATATCATTGGCGCACCAGCTGCTAGTTCTGAGATTGTAAAGCACTTCTGTACATCAGTCGACTCGTGTAAGCAGCAGCCCTGTATCAAATCCTGTACCTGTCCTTTACCTTTACCTTCATCAAGCCTGTTTGACATTGTGCTGCTGATGCCGGTGTAGGATTTTGAAGAGACACTGCAGCTAGTGCGAGATTATCATTTCCCAAGTCTGTTTATTAACCAGTTCTTTCCACGACCCGGCACTCCCGCTGCCAAGATGCAGAAAGTACCCACCCAACAGGTCTAAAATATGTATTTGCATTAGTTATTACATTAGCGTTAATGACATTTGGTTTTTTCTTACTGGTCACTAGTATGTAGTTGAATTACTTCATTTGTATTCTACTTTTCCATTTGCACTTAATGCTCACTGAGGTTAGTGCAGTATGATGCACTTAATTTTTTTATTGCTGTTCATACCTTGCTGGAATTTGCATTGCACTTACCAGTGGTCTGATCAGGTCTTACGTATAGTTTATGCTTACTAAGATGACTGTGCAGTGCTTGCTTTTTCTACATTTGATCATTTATAAATTGTTTTAGTTATTGTGGTAATTTTAGTTGCAAGATATTTTGTGTGTAAAATTGATTATAACAATTTTTATATGTTGATTGTGACACTTTTTAGGTTAAACAGCGAACTAAGATGATGTCGGATCTGTTCAATTCATACACACCGTACGATCATAAGGTACAAGTTTTTTCATTTGCTGGAAAAAAATTGTGGGATTATTTTATATACCATGGCAAATAGTGAATGTTACCTATTTAGTGGCACATCTGCTGTATGTCAGATGTCAAATGTGAATTTATATAGTCCCTTATTGTTGAAAACCTCTAATGTGCTGTGTATGGTAATGGATATAACTGACATAGGAATTATGTCAGAGGTATTATTTATCTATTTATTGCAACTTGCTTAAGGAGAGGCAGACAGCTGGATGAATGGGCAAAACTTGTAATGGAGCCAGTTAGGGCTGTCACGTAATATAAAAATAGAAATGATATGCTGAGCTGAAACTTCTGCGTAATTAATACTCTGCTGTATGAGTAAGAAATGTTCTTTACAGGTAGGAAGGATTGAGAAGGTGCTAGTCACTGAAGTGTCACATGATGGTAACTACTATGTTGCTCACAACAAGTCTTATGATCAGGTCTGCTCAGTGCATCTTCAGTAGAGTTGCTGCAGCTTTCAGCTTTGATTAAGTTATTAACTATCTAAACTGTTCTAGAGTTAGTCCAGGTTATGCCTGGTGCCAAGGCCCCAGCAGTACAACGTGCTTTTTGTGTACCAGAAACCGTTCCTGTCTTCCAACTGACAGCATCAGAGTATTTGATAGAACTTTGTTAAATGCTATAGCTCTCCCATCTCAGAGCTACGAAGCATCACCTGCCGTATAGGATCACGCAGTGTTACCTGCCACCTGACAGATGAACACGCGCCACTTTAATCCCAGCCAGATAGGCCGGTACTCAATTTACCTCACCCGGAGGGATGGAAGGCTGAGTTGACGTAGGTGGCCGGTTATATATTGAGGCGGTTTTCCTGCCCACAGGCAGTCACCCATCCAAGTACTAACCCAGCCTGGCACAGGTTACTTCGTTGACAGGACACAATGTGTTACTGCTACGCCACACCACCAACCCGAAAAGTATAAGTATAAATATTCTGTCATTCGTCACATAGGGTGAGGTCAAGTTTTGCTAAGACCAAAGTCAAGACCGAATTTGACCTGACTTTGGTCTAAGCCCAAAGTCAAGTCTAAAGTCAAGACCAAAATTAAGATTAAATCAGCTGGCAATTTTCAATGTCAAAACAATACAATTAGGGCTTGGTTTGACCAAACGGACATCCCAGTTCGTTATTTTAGCGTAATATTTACTTTTTGTCTTGTAAAATAACGTGCGGCATCTGGTAACTAATAGGCATTTTGTTACTTACTATCTACCAGCATTAACTTAGCAGACGACGCAGGTGTGTATAGTGATATCATCGCTGACTTGCATTGCCAACATTATTGCACATAATTCCCTTTATATCCACAAAATGGCCATATAGGAAACAAACTAATGTTGCACACATCACTCGATTAATATAGGCCCGGAAAACACTTCTATAATGTTAATTTAACTAATGGTATTCGACGATGGAGAAAAAAGATGGACGAACATGAACGAAAGTCAAGTCTAAAGTCAAGCCCAACTTGTAGATAAGTCCAAAGTCAAGGCTTTAGTCTAAGACTTTAGTCTTAGACTATAGTCTTAGCGAAAGTTGACCTCACCCATTGTTATTGTAATACAACAAGCAAAAATGTCACTCCAACATACTGCAGCCGTCTGCCTAGCTATTGCACTGCACAACTCTAACCAAAGAACTGAACATCCCAGTTCATCGACTTTTATACTTTTCTGATGTGTGTCACATCTTTGGTTTGCTGCAGCATATGAGCTTATTGACAGCAAATTATTTTTGTGTTTGTGGTTTAGGTTCTGGTGCCTAAAGGTGAAAGCTTATTAGGCAGAGTTGTTGACATTCATATAACATCAGCTGGAAAACATTTCTTGAAGGGCAGCATTGTGTCTAACGTTCATCCATTGAGTGTGCCATGTTCGTTGCCTAAGGGACAGATCTCCGGTCTCCAAGATGTGCTAGTGGTAGGATGCTTGTTTTTTGGGGGGAGCTATTTTGTGCTTTAATTTGATATTTATTGGCTGTTTTCGGCTGTCCTGTCAGTTGTACAGTATTTTAAGTAAAAGTTTAGTGATAATGATGCAGGAATAACATAGGTTTCACCAAATATACGCTCGTATTTGGTTGCAACCACACCACACCCTAACGACTCTTCCATTGGGGTGTCAAGATTTTAGTGGGGGTGTAGACCCTTTCTCTGGTTTTTAGTTCTGCAACATTCTGTGTTTATGATCAAATATCTGTTAACATTTTGTCTGCACCGCTACTTGCAACAGATTCTCTTTTAGTGGAATTCTTTGGTACAACTTCTCACTTGTAATTTTGATGTGTCGGCCTATTTGTCGAATGATTGAATTTTCCTGTAGTACTTTCTCTCGAATTCCAGCCTATATCGTTTGCATCGGCTTGCCTTAAACCATGTTTCACAGCCTCGTAGGCATACAGCGTGCTGCTATGCACGCTGATACTTTCTGCGACTGTACGACTGTACGCAGTTTCAGTGTATAGTTGTTGTATTTGCAGGCGCCAAGTCGTGGGAGTGGAGCGTTGCTAACATCAGAGTCAGCGGGTCACAGCCGGCATCCGACCTGGGTCATAATTACTGTATCTGCTGTCGTTCTAGCACTAGTCGCTCGCATTGCCATCGTAACACTTGCCTGACTGCAGTATTAGACTGGAGTCATGATCAGTTAAAGTCGCTATTGTTTAGCCAGCGTGGCATTACGAGTGCAGATTCAAGTATTTTTATTTACACATATGCTGCCATCATAATAGGCTGCATTACAGGTTTTTTGTTTGTCCGTGCGTCTATTTATTCGTCTGTCTCATGCGAGCTCCTCTGCATTGAAAGCAAAAAGCATAGAATAATGAAAATTTTAAAATTGGTTAAATGTTTTCCGGGCAGGCGTATCTGCTACAATTTTCAATTTAAAAGGTTACAAGTGTGGGTTAGAGTTGCGTAGTGCAATGTATATCTAGGCAAACGGACGCATAATTTGGGCACATTTTTTTCTAGTTATGTCAGTATTGCATTTTTCCGTGTGCACATAGCCTTATAGGCCCTATTTATGCAATTACGCGTTTGATTTTGTTATAATTACATGGATGATGATGATGATGATTAGGGACAATAGAAAATCACGGAAACCGTGATTTTTGTCAGATGCTGTGATTTTGCCAAAATGCCGTGTTTCAGCCAAAATGCCATGATTTGGCATTTTTTTTACAAGAATGATTTGTTTTTAGTCACATCAGTTGAAGTTTATCATGTGAACGCAAAAATATTTATTCTTGTCTCTGCTACCAAAGTTCATGTGCTTTGTTACTTTCTGGCTCAATATGTGAGCGTAACGTCATCATAAAATAGCCTATGTATTTTAATGTTTCGCAGCGACCAAATTTCACAAATGAAAACCTTCCACTGCAAGTATTGATGGTCGCCCCACTTTACCGGCATTCTGCGACACTGATGACGAGGTAGCGGTACGTTTTAGACCGATCGACCCTATGCCCTCGCCCGTCCCCTCCCACCGCTCCCAAAATTCGCACGTGTCTCGAGTTTCTTCCCGTCATTCCCAGGACGAAGTAGTAAAT
>Ga0209367_1009444_pt1 | contig 13221 bp, 6 predicted proteins | sample WorMetLIZISLAND2_FD_187412 | JGI IMG/M metagenome (GOLD analysis project Ga0209367, IMG submission 187412) | Marine gutless worms symbiont microbial communities from Max Planck institute for Marine Microbiology, Germany - Olavius geniculatus... ... | reverse complement strand
ACTCAGAGATCCAGCGTGTGACATTGACAGTTTCAAACAGTTCTTTAAAACAATCCTGTTCAGTCAGTACTAGTGTGACAAGCGCATTAGAGGTTAATTTTAACAACATGCGCTATATAAATTTACACTTTACTTTACTTACTTACCAGAAATGCTTGGAAGTGGCAGGTGATTGGTGTGAGCTAATGATACTATGGTGAATCAATCTAGCCCATAGTTTCTGAAAACTGCTGGACACTGTTTTTGACCTTACATCATTGCCCACACCAGAGAACAGTTAGACTCGTTTTTTGCAGTCAGCAGACATACTACCGCCCCATTCAGCCACACTAAGTCTTCATACCATATCCTGTGCCTTGTCGGTCATCATTAGCTTTGTTACAAATCAAAACCAAGACTATTTTTTGTCCTCGAGGTGTCTGTCTGTCTGTCTGTCTCTCTGTACGTCTCTTTCTGTGTCTGTCTGTGTGTGTCTGTAAGGACGAGGTCAGCGACGTCACCAAACAGCGGAGAGTTGTGATGAGTTTCCAGCAGACCATAGATACGACCACCATTTCAGTTCACTTGATTTAGCAATGGGTCCACCCAGTAAAACATCGCAAAGTGTTCAGTCAGGAACCAGCTTCTTACATGATCATCGTCGTTCACCTGGTTCTCAGAACGTTCAAAATATACAGCCAGTTTGTGGTCAAGGTTGTTCAGATTTTGATGAAAGTCATTTAAGGTCAAATGATGCAGTGAATAGAGGAGATGAAATACTTGAATGTTCTCAAGGTCACACGAGGTCACAGGATGTGCACTCTAGCAAGGAGCTGATGGCTACAGGTCGCAGAGTTGTCACAACTGAAAATCATTATTCAAAGTTGGCTCAAGGTTATCCAAGGTCAAATGATAGAAGCCGCTGCATCAACTGTGGCCATGTAAGCTCTAGCATCATAAACGTTGAAGCAGAAATACTTAGTGCTGAACTGGGCAAGAAACAAGTTAGTGTGGCAACACACGAATCAAGTTGCAGTGATGGAAAGCCTGTTCTAAAAGGTACAGCAGATTCACAGAGGAGTGTGGAGGACAAAAATGTATCCCAACTTAGAGTAGATGCATTGCAATCAAGGTGTAGTGGTCAAAACAGTGAATCCCAAGGTAGGGTGGGTACACTAGAGTCAAGGTGCAGTGTGACTCGTGAGAATGTATCCCAAGGTAAAGTAGTTACAGGAGAATCAAGAGGCAGTGGTCGTGAGAATGCAAAAGATAGGATGGGTACAGCAGAATCAGGGGTTGACAGTCAGGAGACCATGTCCCAAGGTAAAGTGGTTGCAGTAGAGTCAAGGTCCGGTGGTCGAGATTGGTTAAAGATGGAGTCGTACAAAGGAGTTGTGAGCAGACAGCTCTGCGAACAATTACTACAACTGATGAAAGATGTCGACACCGCCAGAGACTACTACTACAACGTACAGGTACTACTACGAATACTACTACTATGAATACTGCTACTAAAATACTACTACTACTAGTATTGCTACTGCTCCTACTACTTTGGCGCCTCTGAAGCTATGGCAATGGCACTATGGCACAATTATTATTACCTCCATCAAGGAGGTTATGTTTTTGCCAGAGTTTGTTTGTCTGTGTGTTAGCAAGATAACTCAAAAAGTTATGGAAGGATCTTTTTGAAATTTTTAGGGAATGTTGGGAATGGCAGAAACTACAAGTGATTCAATTTTGGGGGTGATCCATGCTTGGCGGAGGTCTGCGCTTTCCGAGTGCTTTTCTAGTTATTATTATTACAACTGGTGAGAGCCATTGACTTAGCCAAACAGCTCAGCTTTCAGCTTTTCCTACTACTACTACTACTGCTACTACAGCCGCTACTAGTCTACTAATAGTACTAGTGTTTCTATTATATTTAACATTTGGCAACAGGGTGGACAGTTTTCATGCAGCAGTGTGCTCGATGTGTTGCTTTTGTTAACCGTTTGAGTCATTTTTGGTTAATGCTTATGTGTGGTGTCTCAAGTTATAATGATGCCACACCTGCATCAAACTTGATGAATATGAAAAAAATGGAACTTTGAATAATTTTTCAGTTTACTGTTACAGTTGCGGATCTTGTTAAACACTATTTTTATGCAATTGACCGACAGACTGGCTGTCTTCGTCTGTCGTTGTTGACTAGAGAAGCTAAGATTATTTTCTGATGTGTGTGTTAATGTTGTGTTTGCCTAGCAGCAGCAGCTGCAACAGCAGCTGCCGGTGACGTCATCAGCCGCTGATGACGATGATGACATCATTAGACATCAGCTGGCTTTCATGCAGGTAAAAGTCTACATGTACTGTTACTACTACTAAATGAGCATGGTTAGGCTCGTGTGGCCAAATTGCAAAATGTACCGAGTCACACAACTGTTTAGTAATTCTATAAAATTTAGTGTAGTAGTGACACTTTTGTTTTTTGTGTTTTGTGGGCCTACATGATTGAGTCTGTCTGTGTAGTGGTGCTTTTTGGGACCAACGTGTATACGTGTATCTGTTTTCAGCGCAAGTTGTTACTGACACAGCAAGAGAGAGATTTCTGTCTGACAAAACTAGTAACAGTGCAGGATGAGCTACACAGGCTGAGACTTATACACTGCAGGTAAATATTACAACCACTGCTACAACAATAACAACAACATTACAACAACTAGTTTACTACTACTACTTATACTACTACTACTACTACTACTACTACTGCTACTGCTACTGCTACTGCTGCTGCTACTACTGCTACTGCTACTACTACTGCTACTACTACTACTGCTGCTACTACTGCTACTGCTGCTGCTGCTACTGCTACTACTACTGCTCCTACTACTACTGCTACTGCTACTGCTACTACTACTGCTACTACTACAGCCATCATTAGTACCGCTACCATGATATTACTACAAAGAGGTTTCATTCTGACAAAGTACATGATGAACTACACTGATTGAGACTTATATGCAGCAGATAACAACTACTGCCAAAACAGCAACAACTACTGCTACTGTTACTGCATACTACGTCTACTGCTACTACAAGAAAAAGATTTTTCTTTGATATAACTATTCACAGTGAAAAACAAACTGCTTTGGCTCAGACTTATACACTGCATTAACTACTAGTCTACTGCAATCATAACTACCACTACTATCACTACTACAGTTTTCACTACTACTGCATCATAAGTTAAAAATTTGAGGTTGCAATTTTATGAGAGACCACGGCCAGTTTCCGATGCATCACTACAAAACTACTGCTACTACTACTACTAGTAAGTGCATTAGAACTGTTTGGTAACTGACATTGCTTGTTGTGTTTTGCCAGCACGTCATGTGAGTCACGTGGTGATGAGCAACAAATGCTTGTTTATCAACAACAACAACAACAACAACAACAACAGGAGAGTGATGAATCGGTGATGGATGCAGAAAAAGAGAAACTGAGGACAAATGACGATGCTGAGGTTGATTTACTGAAAGCAGCACTTGGCCAGGCATACAGCCACAACCACAGGTATGATTGTAGTAGTAGTAGTAGTAATAGTGTGTAGTGGCGGTGTTTGTAGTAGTTACCAGTAATGTGTGAATATGAGCATTATGGCCTTTGCAGTATGAAATAACCACTGTGGGGCTAACATTTTTTAAAACTGTACTGTTAAAACTGTTTATTAGTGTCAAGTTGTTTGCATATTCTGTTGCCATTTTTGATGTTTCGTGTTGAAATTTGTGTAATATATATGTAAAAAATTTTTATGACTTGAGATGTTGATAGAAAGGGGTTGGGGATAAAAAAAGTTACTGGCAAATATGTGACTAAAATTTGACGTTAAATTTATATGATGCTGACTATGATAATGATAAAGGTGTAGAAAAACAACAACAAAGTGGTGTAGTAGTTGTGGGTGTCTGTCTGTAGAAAATTTTCTTACAAGAATCCTCCATTTTGTAGTAGTCATGGTGGTGGTTGGTTTGTAGGTTGGAAAGGTTGGTGAATGTCTTACGGCACAAGTTGACAAAACTCAACTACGATAACGATGATGACGATGATGATGAAGATGATCAGGTTACCAATGCAGCAACTACAACAACAACTACAACAATGACTGCTGCTGCTGCTGCTAATCCAGTGTGATGCTAATTTGAGTTCCCACAGCCAGACTTTTTAAAGGGTGGTTTAACTAACTCCTTGTCCCTCTGAGCCACAATGCAGTACTTTGTTAATGCATTTAGGAAGTATGGCGCAACACTGTAAGCTGTGCAGTGCTGTCATGCAGCTACAAATAAATGCAGTTTTTGTCACTTTTGAGGGTTTGAGCTAGAAAATTGCATCTGGTGGTAGCATTTTTGGTCACTTTGCAGTGCTCTCCTGGTAGTGGATTTAACCAACTGAACTATGTCTATGGGTCTGATTTGTATGCAGTGTAATCTGTGTTAAGTACGTGTCTTCCAGCATTTGCACTTGTGTTGCTTCTAGTCTACACCTTGTCTCAAAAACAGTCAAAATTGTTTTTGGCATAATTTTGTCAAATTTCCACCAACTTTGATAATTTTTGGCACAAAAATAGCCAAGATGATACTATTATGTATGATGCATTCATTTACTACCTCACCTAATTTATGTCAGTGCACTACCCTGTTATATGTAAAAAGACGTAAAGTCCTTCCCGAGCCTTACAGCCCACAGGACGGTGCAGGTCTCCATTTCCTAAGGCCCTCAGTCAGACACTAGTTTTTACACTGCGAGACCACGGATACGGGGCCAATGTATCACGCGGTGTGCCTGTTTACGTCCCAGCGGTGAAGCCGGTACCAAATTATACTGCTTGGTGACAGAGGCGCATGTGTGTGAACAACTTGCCTAAGGTCGTTACCCGGCAGTGTCCTGGTGCGGAGTCGAACCTGCACCTCTGAGTTACCTCAGGATTACAGGTCTGACACGTTACCGTTAGACTACCGAGCTACACCCTGTTATAACAAAAACTATTTTGACTGTTTTTTTTCTGAGACACAGTGTATGTTACTGCTTGCAGTCATTCTAACCAGGGATGCATGTATTAAGATAACTAAGGTAAAGGACAGTAGCGTCATGCCCCTACAAAATTCAGCCTGTTGGAAAATTTTGCATGCTGGAAAACTTTCATAAATACAAATTTTTGTGGTATGAATCTCCCATCTGGGGAATTTAGGGGCAAAGTTGAAAATTTGAGCACCCAGAGTTATTCTGTTAAAAATTTGCAGCTGTCTCTCTAGCTTTTTTGCCGGTGTCTGGCTTTTTTGCCCTTTTGCCATTCGCCCCCCCCAGCTTTTTTGCCCCCTGGCTCGTTCGCCTCCTGGCTCATTCGCCCCAGGGGTGAAAGAGGGCAAAAAAGCCAGAGGGCGAAACGGCAAAGGGGCGAAAAAGCCATAATTCTTTTTTGCCCCCCCCCCTCCCTTCACCACGACGCCACAAAATCAGCATATGACGTTCATCTCTATGTTTACTGCATTTGTTTGTTAATAGTTTCATTTGTTGACCATTTGTCATTTATATGATCTCTTGTATTTATTGTTTGCTGTTATTTATTAATTGCATAATATGCGAATTACAGTAACTTAATTGTTGATGATTTTGTTTGCTGACTTTGTGGTATTTGTTCATAAATTATTATTTATTATTAGGTCATTATATCTTACACTGTTAGGCCACATTATGGGTTTTACGGATTTTGCTTGCTTGTATGTCCATCTGTCCCATACGAGAATCAAACTGAGAAACGAAAAGGTACAAAAAACAAAATTGCTGTTGGTATGCTAATTTACAGTTTTAGGGTCACCAGAGGTTAACTTACGAAAAAATACGACACATCTCCCGCAAATATGCATGCTGTCAACGTGACCTGACCGAATTTTTTATCACGACGACCTAGTTTATTACAGCAAAATAATTCCTGCACTCCTGCCGTTTGACGCTAGGCATGAAAGTAAGTAAGCGCTTATATAGTACCAAATGCACCTTCAATTGATGAAAACATTTCTCCTTTACTGTCATGATGAAGCATTTGCTATAACGTTTGTATAACTCCATAAATGAGTTGGTAAAGTATGTAGCAAGGCAAGGTGTATTGTGTAGTGTTATGCAGTCTTGTATATGGCATAATGTGCAGCTGTTTCTAAACAAATGGTGCAAGATATGCATAGGCCCTACCACAGGTATTACAGCTAGATTCACTAGGATTTGTGACAATCATTATGTGAATAATCATGACCCACAGATTCTATGTCTTGACACTGGACATGTGATAGTTAGGCATGGCTTGTATTCTTTGACTGACACGAACTTTCTGCCTTCCGATATTTCTGAAGCGATTGTGTTTTCATGTAGGTCTTGCTGCGTGATTGTTGTTTGTTAAGTTTTGTGGCATATTTTATACTTTTTTCATTTTATTGTATTATTATTTTTGTATCACTGCGCTGATTTTTTCTGTCTCATTTGTATGTTTTATTGCACATCCGTGTACGATCTCAATATTAAATAAATAAAGTAGTGCACAGGCGCACCTGTGTATATGTAACAGTAAACACCGTCTGTTTATTAAATACTGCTGTTAGTTACACATCCAGTAACACAGTGAAGGCCTATTTCAAAAGACATATCTTAATAAGAAGATAACAGTTCATCGCAGTAGCCTAGCTTTAGGGTGTATGTGAGTCACCGTGATAATTATTGTCTCCTTCTTACTGATCCGGATATAACACTGGCTGTTACACACTCCAGTTACAGACACACAGTCGGTGTTTATGTTATGCGGTGTAGTGATCCTTCTGAATGCTGGTAACGGTGACCTTGTAATCGTTGTACATGTCACTAGCATCTTCATCCGTCTGATCTCTTCGCCTACTCGACTGCAACGACCAGCACAAATCTAACCATCAATTACCTGCTAATAAAATTGTTAAATTTTGCTCTCAGTTCCCAATCTAGCCTATACCAGTCAGTAAATACTTAAGCCCTACTGACTAATTCTATAGCGCAGCGAGTCATGAGGTCATGAGGCAGACATTTTCTCATTGTGCGCGTTGGTGGCAATGGTGTTGTGTTGGTGGGTCGAAAGTTGCTGCAAGCTATTTCCCGAACCGGTAAGTTAGTATAATAGTTGAATCTCAAGTCGGAAGTTAGCTGAAGCGATCTTTCATTTGATTATTGTCTGCTAGTAATACAAATTAAAACTTGAACTTGCTGTGTTGCAAACTTTAATGTAAACAATGATCGACAACAACTGAAGTAACACCCCCGTAAGCAAAAGCAAACCCACTGTGAATAGAATACGTCACTAAGTCATTTATCCGCATGTTTTGCCTTCGATGGCTAGAAAAGCAAGAAATCTGAGCTAATGCTCATGAAACGCGAGAGCTATGGCAGTTCCTTTTCGCAGGTAATCTTAGTCTGTGTCTATACATTTCGTTGCAATTCACTCTTTTGAGCCAAAAATTGCCAAAAATCACTTAAAATCAATACTTTTAATGTTCAAGGTCATTCAAGGTCATCGATGTTAACATTCCTAAGAAGCTCGTCGGCAGTGCTTGTTATGATAAGCGGCATGTCTGTGCCTATCTGCAACCATTTTCACGTTAGACGAGCCAATAGCGGTAGAATAATGTCTTTTAGGAGGGGTGTCCCTCTTTCGCCCCTCGTTCGTGAGGACCCCTTTCATCTAGTGGCATGAAATTTTGTCACGAAACACTAGAGACACTAAGCTATCATATGGTGAAAATCCGAAGTCTCAATCTCAACTGGTCTTGAAACGGTACCGGGTCGTGACAGATGGACAGAATTACCATAGCTAATACGCTAGCTAGCTCTCGCGCGTAAAAACTAGTAAATTACGTCGGCCCATTGCCAACGTTACGCGGCCGTCCCCTGATTTTTGACCGTTTGCGCTTAAAACAATTATTGTCACACCAGTTGTTACACCTGTCGTGAGGAACGTTTACAACAGTTTTGGCTTTTCTGTGCCGTTTAGTTTACGAGTTGGCAGGCTGTACAGGACAGACGGACATGCAGGCGGACGGGCACCGGGGCAAGACCCATAACACGGCCTATTACGACGACAGCATAGTAGGCCTAATCTGCAAGTGTCAAGCGTTTAACAGACAAGTAGAAAACGTCGTGGTTGTATTGTTTACCTTGCTTAAGGCTCCGCCTTTGCGTTTAAACATGTACGCCAGCTTGGATCCCAGGCCCGACTTCGAAGAGACGTCTTCGGCGTCATCTTCTGCGTTTTCGTACTGAGCCACGGTGCTGCAAGTGCGGCGTGCTTCCATCTACGCATTGCAAAACATGTACAGATGGATAATCAGACTGTTAAGCTTTGCTCAAGGCTAAGTACTGCCCGCGGGTAGCCGCAGTGTCACGCACACAAAAATACGCAAAAATCATGTGATCTTGGCCTTTAGCAGAAAGATTTTGTCCAGGGGATTGTCCGTTTTACACCCGTCCAGGAGATTCGATCTGCAGTCCGGGGGATTTTATCCGGAAAATTATACGTCTGTGAGATTTTGCAAATCTAACCTTTTCCGAAAATTTCACCAAATCCCTCCGTCCATAACTAACAAACTGTTTGCCCTATCTTGTAACAGCAAAAAATCCGAGTATAAACCATGTGACCTTGACCTTTGATTTATGATCTTGAAACTCAACAGGCTTTAGCTATCATCATCATATATTCGTTTAATGTAAATTTGACAAGCGCAACTTTCAACAACGCAAGCACAAGATACATAATATATCCAAACGCATGCAAGCGGAAACGTCTCATAGTTTGTCCGAAAGCTGAAAACAATTTTAACGAAACTTACTTTCAAAAACTATCGTTACAGACAGAACAAATGGGTGGAGCTAGTTGTCAAGATAAATTTTCGTGCAAAATTTCAGCAAGCTATGACTATACAGCGTCTTGGGAGTTATCGTGTTGACAGAACTTAGCGACGATGCTGAAAACAATAGGCCTACTTTCGTCGCTGGTCGCTACCACGAAGAGTAACAACTAAAAGTAAAACGATGACAGGTACAATTATTATCAACGGCGCCTGTAAGGCTCTGGCTACGAGCCTCATCGATAGGGCTTCAGACTTGCGCTCTGTGGCCGACGACCTCGTCGAGAAAGCTAAACAACTCGACGTCGCGATTTGAGCAGTTTCGGGGCTACCAGAGGTTGAACGAATTGATAAAGTATTCTGCTTAGTCGTCTTTATCTTGTCCTTGCTTCCATGTACTCATGAAGCTAAAAATGTTAAATGTTCACGTAGGCTAACTAACTGCCTTAAAACTTGCTTTGGCCTAGGCCTACATGCACTTCGGTGCTTCGTGGCCTTCAAGTTTTGAAACGGACAAATTGTGGTAAACTCAACTTGCAAACGCTGACAATGCAAACATCATTCACACACTTTAATCCGACGCCCAGGATTCAGAATTAGTAGTAGGCCTACGACGTTAAACACGCGCGTCGGCAAAAATTGCTAGCACAATTCGACACAACGACAAGTGTTTTATTACCTGCTGTTTCAGAAGAAGCTTCTGTTCGAGAGGACGCATTTGCTTGGCGTACATGCGATACGCGTCCTGATCGCCGACCCTAATTGCCGACAAAACACACGAACAATTTAACCGAGTCAAAAAGAACATAGTCTATAATTTATGTTCAGCAGGTATTGACTGATTTTTAGCTGACCGTACTTAAGTAACGGTCGAGCTTATGGCACGGTTGTGGTCTACCTGTCATTCTGTAGCGAGCCCTGACTAATGGGTAGGTTTTAGGAAAAAATTGTTACACGAATAATTCGTCATTTGTCTTAAGTATAGGCTAAGCGTGCAAAATTTCAGCGATCTAGTGCAAAGAAAACATATTCAACATTGGGGTTAAATGGAAGAGGGAAAATGTGAGTTTTTAACAGAAAACTGACCATATCTCGGAAACGGTGAAAGATAGAGCCAAGGTTACTATTAAACATTAATGGAAAATCGCATACGCTCTTTTAAGTAAAATAAAAAAAAATCATTGACTTAGGCTGACCTTGAAGATCACTGACAACCAGTACGGTCGGGTATCTTAGCGACAGCTAGGCTTCTTGTTAATCTTTTATCACTGGCAGACTCAGCAGACAATTTGCAACAGAAATATCATTAGACTTCCCACGCATGCTGAAAAAGCGTCGCTACACTACCTTGTGAAATATTAATTTTCAAAAAGTGGACTGAACAAATCATGGCAATGCCAAACTAACGCGTACGGACGGCCGCAGTGTGCCGCATAACACGTCGGCACAGGACCGTGCGACATATTATGTTTCTACAGTAGTTACGTACGTGGTGCGAGCGATAAGTCGCTGGTTCATTAGTGCGTTGAGGCGTGATGGAGTGTAGTCACCAGCCATCGCCATCTTGGACGACTGCTTCACGCTGTGGCACGTTACCACAGGCACGTTGATGTCTAACAGTCAACCAACCATTCAAGCAATCCAATCAGTCAATCAAACAACTAATTTAAAAAACGGGATTCTTGAGAATGGAGCAAAGCCTCGGCGGCTAACGCTTTTTGGACCACGAATAAGCCCTGAAAATGCATGTGGCTGTTATAATTTACAAGACATATTTATAACAGTGATGTTGTCAAGAACTTTGTGCTCGAGGACAAAGACAAGGACAAGGACTTAAAGCCGAGAACAAAGTCGAGGACTTAAGACCAAGTTTAAGGCCAAGGCAAAAAAACTCAAGGTTAAAACCAATTAAATCTAAAAGGCCCTATCACAGCAACATATTACCGTCAACTGGGGTGACTTTAGTATGATTTTGCACATTCTGAACGTCATTAGTAGCATCATACTACTGGAATATTCCAACAATGCAAAAATATCAGATAAACAAAAAAACTGACATCTTGTGACTCTTGCAATTCCGCACTCAGTAAGTTTAATTGTTGTGACAAACTTTCCATTATGTTGTATTTATGTACAACTTCAAAATTGTAGGCCTTGAGACCAAATTTACTCCAGTGATATTGTTACATGACAACGATGTTGTGGTGGTGTCCTTAAATTACATAAAAAACAGGGCCAAGCACAGAACCCTGTGTGATGCCACTAAGAACATAAAAAATGTGACATAATGAGGGCTCCAATTACTAGCATCACGGATTTCGGTATGTCAATATAGATAATGTTCAACATTTTTGTTTTCAGTTTGTCGGTAATAAATTGATAATGAACAAGATTTATTAAAGTCCTCGGTATTATGGCCAAGGACTTTGTCTCAAGATCAAGGATAAGGCCAAAGACTTGGGACCCGAGGACGAGAACAAGGACTTGAGGCCAAGGACAAGGACACAGCTCTTTGTCCTCGAGGCGCCTCGAGGACGAGGACAAGTCTTCGAGGACACATTACTGATTTATAATGCATTGCATTGGCAATCTAAAGCAAATGGCGACTTTTGGCATCTTGAAGCGGACGGTCCCCTTATCATTCCGCCTGAATCCGCCTATGTATTTGTTGAAACAGGCAAGTCACAGGAAATCAGTATCGACGCAAAAACCGTTTCAAATATTTAAAACGCCTTTGGTCAGTAAGACATTTACACACGCAACAGTTGGGCACCATGCATTGCTGATGTTTGCTAATTTATGCTCTATGGAACATTGCATATGAAATATTTCAGCGTGTTCTTAATGTCTACCGAATGCATTCAAAAAGAAAATTGAGCCTACAGAGAGCAAATAAAAAGATAACTTTGGAAAATCTAATAGGTCTAAACAGTCCGAAAAATCAGTTACTGTTACTGTTACTGTGTTATGCAAAATACACGATAAACAGAAAAGACCGACAACAACAAAACACTAAAATAAGCGGGGGGAAAACAATGAATACAAATATGACAAAAACAATTTTTAGCTAAGCAGTGCATTAGCAGTAGCACTATATCAGAGAGAGAGGACTCACAAAACTTCAATTTCACGAGATGACCTACTATCTATTATATATTCTACAGTGCGAGTTTGCAATATAAAGAATAAGACAGAGTGTCCGACGTACGCGTTTCAGCTTCGGTTCTGTCCCTGGTGACCGGCTGAGCACGGGTCAGGACACGCATTGCGCGTGTTCCGTCCAGGTCGGTGTAGGTCACCTGCAGCTGGAACGGAAGCTCAGTCGGTCGTCGGTCCTCAGTCGACGTAGATGACGATGCTGCTCCCTCCACATCAGCTGCTGCAGCTGCTTCGCCACTCCAGCCTACAGCATGCCAAGCCAGCACACGCTGAACGGTAGTGTTCCCATGCAGTATGTCAAAAATTCAAACTGCTGTTTATAAAAATTGAGCGCCTAGCTGACTTTTATGCATCATGTTAAACGATGGCAGACTTTTGACTTTTTGTTGCATTTTGTTTTGTTTTTGTTTGTTTATACAATTTAAAATGACAAAAACGATGATAAACCCTTTTCATGAAATATGGAGGCCACATTTTTTCAGGGCTCAAAAGCAATTAAAAAGTATTCAACTTTTACAAGTTGCTCATTCATTAATCCGACACTGTACAAACTGCGTAAAATCATTTCAGCAAGAATGAAAGCCTTACTGTGGTGCGGTCGAACGCCGTACTCAAACGTGATGTCGACGTCTTTGGTCACGTTTCCAACATTCTGAGTCACCGAGCTGGTCATCTCCGTCTCACCACGAATGTATCTGCATTATACAGCGCCACTGTCAAACATACATGTGTATGCGCCACCATGGGAGAGTTATTATCAGATTGGGTTGGAAAACTCGCTTTAAAAGCTTACCCCGATAAGCTTAATAGGATTTTGGATTTTTAAAAATAAACCCGAGTTTTTAAATTAAAGACTCAACCTGGTGGGCTTCCTGGGTTTTAAGTTATTAGTCCGCTCGGAAACGATAGCTTGCGGAGTGGACTTAAGTTTTACTCGAAATGTTTTTTTAAATTTTTTTTATTTCAATCATGAGATCTTCGAGATGCGTTGGCCGATCTGCATGAAATTTTGCACGATGATTAGTACTAGGCCAAATTTTATAATGCCGGTCCAAAATTTCAGGGGGCCCACCCCAAAAAAATTTAAGGGGCCAAAAACATGCAAAAATCCGCGGCAAATATCTCCGAAACGGACTAAGGGGTTTTGTACAGCGATTCGTCCCGTGTTTGGTGAAAAAGTTCGGTGAAC
>Ga0209367_1009443_pt1 | contig 13223 bp, 6 predicted proteins | sample WorMetLIZISLAND2_FD_187412 | JGI IMG/M metagenome (GOLD analysis project Ga0209367, IMG submission 187412) | Marine gutless worms symbiont microbial communities from Max Planck institute for Marine Microbiology, Germany - Olavius geniculatus... ... | reverse complement strand
CCTTAGTGCCATTGCAATCTAGAGATCCACTAATCTCCGGTATCCGATTACTACAATCTCCATGCTTTTTCTCTTTAGGTGATGAATAGACAATTGAAATAACGTTATTAACAGCGGCGGCGGCTACTTCCGGGCTACTTTTTTGCCCGTTGTGCGACGTGGAGTCGTTCTGGTGGTCGTTGCATCGTTCCACGCTGCGTTTGCTATCACAGATGATGCGATCTAACGCAGTACAACACAGTGTCTTATTAATTAATAGGCCTAGATGTCACAAACGCACAGAAAGCATTAAAAACTGAACAAATACAAATCAGTGATAATAAAATACGTCGGTAATAATTTCCGGCACAATATCAAATAAAAAACAGATATTTAATTATAAACGATTGCTAAGGGTTCCGCCCCAGACGCCGATAGAGGAGCTTACAGCGCTCGCCGCTGTTGCTATTTTTACCTCCGCCAAGGAGGTTATGTTTTTGCCAGACTTTGTTTGTCTGTTTGTCTGTTTGTTTGTTTGTCTGTGTTTTAGCAAGATAACTCTAAAAGTTATGGACGGATCTTCCTGAAATTTTGAGGGTATGTCGGGCATGGCATAAACTACACGTGGTTCAATTTTGGGGGCAATCCCTGGATTCTGGATCACTTTGAAATTTTCGTTACCATTGCGTTAAAGCGGGCATGCGGAAACCGCTGGCAAAGCGAAGATGGTGACGCCACCTAGCGAATAGCATTGCCTTGGCGGAGGTACCTGCGAGCTATGATTGCTTTCTAGTTTCATTTAAATTTTTTTCCTAAACTCAGTTATCGTTATTTCCACTATTTGTCAGTTTTTTTCATCTCAGGATTCTATGTCCTCCATAACCGCTTGTTTCTGGATTTTTATGTTTTACATAATAAGACGTATGCCTACTCTCCATTTCAACTTCTGTGATCTCTGTTTCTTTTGAAACATTTCGTTGCCAGGCTAAACTAAACTGGCAGCTTTTTAGTCAGTTTACCAGTGAAAATTATTCTACATATCATATATTATATAATATTTTTACCAGAAGTCAAAGTACAAAAAAACGCGAGGGTGAATGTGGGAGCACTTGCGTTCCCATACCTCCTATTTTTCGTTTGGATAGTTTCCAGTGCTCAAATAACTTCCAGAAAAATTAATAAAATTGGCGCCACTAAATATTAGATTCTAAGGCTAAAATGCACCAGATTTGATTTCCGCTGAAACTCTGCCTCAGACCCCGCTGGAGGAGGTTACAAGATATAGCGCTAACTAGACTCCATTTTAGGGGCCCACTTTTAATGGACGAAGAGAGAGAGGAAGAAAGTAAAAGAGGAGAAAAAATAGGGAAAAAATGGAAAAAGGAAAAAGGAAAGTAAAGTTCTTCCATCTCTTTAATCCTACTTTGTCCACTGTTTCCAACAACCAGGTGCCGTTACCATGGTAGCCGCCGTTGCTGTGGCAACCTTTGTCGAGCGACTCAATGATGCGTGTCACTGCGTCGTTGTTTGCAGCAGCAGTCACTTCGTCATCAACGCTGTAGGTGTACAGCTGAGATGAGGCAGTGCTGGTTGCCACCGGCGCCTTGCTATAACTGAACTCACCGCTGACATAGGTGCGCCACGGCTGGCGGCGGTAGTTGCAGCACGACGGTAGGCGCAGAGGCCGACTCAGGGTGGTCGGGCGGTCTGGACGCCTAGGACGAACCGCCGCCTCGGAGCTACCGGTCTCCACTGTCTGCGTCTGCAATGTAGTCGAGTTCAACGTTTGAACATCATCAGCGTCAGCGTCAGTACCGAGACTCGACATGAATATCGACAGAAAATCCTGCATCAGAATCAACAACATAACGAAAAAAGTTCAGAAAGTTTTTTGGTGTCTAATTAGTATTCCGAAGCTCATCAAGTTGCGAATTAATTTCCCTCGTACACAGATTTTATTGCCGCCACAGCTTTTGGCTGTTGTATTTTGTTAGTTAAGTTTACTTAAGTTGTGTTTCTTATTGTTTGCATTTATTACTTGTTTCTACCATGTTTTATAGTGAATAAAATACTTCGTGTATAATTATAATTGCAAATGAGAAACTCATAAACGTACCGTATTTGTCAGCGCTCCCATAAAATCACAGGTCTTGGGGCTTCGCATTGGCCAATCTGGCTGTAGACTAAAAATTGTCGTGCAACAGCGAGCTTAATTTTATGCTAGCGGTCCTGTTTAACGCCTTATGATGTCATAAATTTTAATAGCGTCACATCCGCGTTAAGCTCGTACGAGTACGAAAGAAATATGCGTTTCACTGACGTATAAATTTTGAAAATTTTATCAACCCAATATATCCAGTATTGAACGCCACTCGTAATAATTGCCAGGTTCTGCGGGAGTGTTTTTTCCAGCGTTTTTTCCCGAATGTTTCTATATTATTTTTGCCTTGAAACTGTGCAAAAAACTGGTAAATAGCAATGAATGAAAACGTTATAAAAACACAAAAGTTTTTTACGTTTATCAAAGTTAAATATACAAACTCGTGATTATCATGAACTTATTAAGTCTAACGGCATCTATCTAACTGATATCACTGCAATAAAATTAACAAAAAGAAATTAAAATGTCAGATATTTAGTAACTAGAAAGCAGTCAGAGCCCGCACACCTCTGCCAAGGCAATGTTGTTCGCTAGGTGGCAGCATCATCTTCGGTTTTGCAGCGGTTTCCCTTATGCCCCATTAAAAGCAATGGTAACGAAAATTTCAAAGTGATCCAGAATCCAGGATTCCTTCCGGATCACCCCCAAAATTGAATCACTGGTAGTTGTGCATTCCCGACATACCCTCAAAATTTCAGAAAGATCCATTCATAACTTTTTTGAGTTATCTTGCTAAGAGACAGACAGACAGACAGACAAACAAACAAAGTCTGGCAAAACATTACCTCCTTGGCGGAGGTAATAAGTGTATTGTGTAGAAATAAAGCAATACGCTAACCACGTTGTTTTCTGTTGTATGCTCTGTATCGAGATTCGACAAAGCTTCGCCGATTTCCGTCTAAAACATCGTAAAATATCATCATAAACTATATGCTATATATGACAAAATTGACACTGCTTTACGATTTCTGAGCATCACAGCAGTGACAACAACAATGAAGTACAGCTATACAAATAGCTCAGATACCGCTTAGAGACAGGGCGTCAGCTGTATCTGTTTTGTTGTTCGCAATTATTACCTGCACATGTTTTTCGCATGATTAAACTTTATTGTTTTAGACAATTTATAAATATAAATAGATGCTTTAAGTAAATAACTTGGACAGCCTGAATAGGCAAAGCAAATTTTAGCAAAAATGCGTGTACCGTGGCCGAAGGGAGAAGGGGCAAAAAGCAAAAAAAAATTGCTACATCTTCTAAAATTTTGGGCTGTCAAAAAATTTTCTTGACGAAGAATTTTCGTTTAAAAATGCAAAATTTGATGCTATAAAATCTCCACTTTGGAAAAATTTTAAGGCAAAAATAAAATTGGAGCACTTTATCGGAAATTTGCACCTGCCTGTCGAGATTCTGTCGTAAATTTACAGTGTATGTCCAAAAATTACATTTAACTTCTTGCCTACTACTTTGACCCACGACGCTAGAAGTGACCGTTAACGATTAAGCTTAGACGACGCTTTTAATACGCTTTTAATACGTCAATCCACGGGGTGGGTGTAAAGTCACTGATTTGACAAGAAACGGCTAAAAGCCTGCAGTACTGCTGCGTTCCGCATTCAGTTGCCAATTACTCGATGCCCGCCTGGTCAAGTGCAGTATGAGACGCGCTTGTTAAACGAACCGTGAAACGACAAGACACCAATTAGACGAGGCTGCAGTCGGCATTCTTCGATCGATTCGTCAATGCGCTACAGCCGCCTACTTTAACAGTGCTCGTCCCCTCTCATTTAAAGCCCTCGCTGGGGGTGAGCCCCTTCGAATTTATGGAAAAACTTTACGCTTCCTGAAACTAGAGTCTTCTAGACAGCCGATGGTGAAGATTTGGTGATCCTATCTTGCACTGTTTTTGACTGATCCACCCGTGTGACGGATAGACAGACAGACAAAATTGCGACGGCTAAGAAGCTCTGAAAGCAGTAGCTGCTTTCGCGCGTAAAAAACGCTGTAAATGGAGCAAATGCGTGGATAATAAATTATTCTTCTTCGAAGCAAATTATTACGATTTTCACCCGAGTTTTTTTTTCGCTTAATATGATCATGTTTAATTGAGCACGGGCTATTTCACAATGCCAACGACTGATAGGTGTGAAACTGCTGCAGGTAAGCCTATACATAGTGTTCCAAAAACGGCAACACTGTTTTAATATGCAATAATTTTCGCAAATGTACACCGATTTTCACCATTTTTTACTGTTATAACAAGAAATCCATAACGCATAAAGAAATAATTACGCTGTGCACCTCACATTTATTATGTAATCATCTTACCTAGCAAACACGAACCACTCTCCCAAATTGTCGCCACATTTCGAATGTGCATTGTGCAGCGTTATAAAGTTTACTCAAAACAATTCCACACGTGCTTAAATATTCACAGCAATGCTTTGTGACGACACTATTACCTCATATTGTGCTTACCCTTAAAATTTTGTTTTAATTACACTTCTAATGGCGCACGACGAAAGACGATCGCTATCTAATAGTGGGGCTACATCAGTTTAACTTAAATTTGAGGATATTCCTCTTGCACTAGGTTGCTGAACTTTTGCATGCGAAGAGCTGAGACTCTGCGCTAATTAATAATTACGCAAGGCCATCACTGTTTATTTTTTTTACGTCGGAGACAAAATCGGTGTACATTTACAGAAGTTATCGCCAAATTAAAACAGTGTTCCCTTTTTGGAACACCCGGTAGAAATGTGAGAATAAGATTGCAGACAACGTCGGAGACAGAACAATAATATTAGTCATCAGTATGGAGCCAGAGGCCTACTTAGTCTAGTCTACAACGGTCCGCACGTGCACATGACGGGCGAGTCGATTATCGCGCTGTTGCAAATTTAATCGACACGAATGACGATATCTGCATGTCGGCGAGCTGCTGCGATAATTACTGGGTATGCGCCGCTTTCATCGACTGATGGGAGCTGGCAATACCATCAGTGAGCGATGGACAGGGAGTGGGGGTGTCAGTCCCCGGGGTGCAGTGGTAGAGAAAGTTGGGTGGGCGTTGCTAAATCGACTGCATTCGCCGGTTTGACTCTGGCAAGCTTAGACATGATCTCACCACAGCATCCACATACGCCATTGCACTAAGCAACATGTTTGAGGCTTTAGCTGATTTACCAGATGACGTAGAATCGGCATGGTCATCAGTAAAGCTTTTCTATAAATTCGAAGGGGGTCACCCCGAACGAGAGCGCTAAATGAGAGGGGGTGGGCAAAATTTGCGATTTTTGGCCATTAACTCGCTGTATCTCAGTAACGGCGCGAGATAGGGCCTAGGTTACTATTAATCACTAATAGAAAATCGTATACTGGCTTTCGATTGGCGCCGAATTCAATGACCTTGGATGACCTTAAACGCCAAAATAGAAGGTTTTGTGGATTTTTTGGCGCTTTCGGCCTGGACAAGTCTATATCATTCACAAGGCGGCGCCACGGTATTGGCGTTGGTGGCGTGGCGTAGTTGTTAACGCGTTTCGGCTGAAACGAAGTTACTCTACGCCGGGCCCGGTTAGTACTGCGATGGGTGACTGCCTGTGGGTAGGAACTGCTATAGGCTTTCGCCCGTCCCGTGAGCATTAGCTCAAATTTCTTGTATTTCAAGTAAATCCGGTTCATCTCGGTCGTTTTATCCACTCTTTTAGACCCGTACCAGGGACAAACCTACCAGGGCTCCGTCGTGGGACTCAACTGAGAGAAGGGGAGGTCCGTCTCAATTAGGCCTTTTTCAGAACCCCCCCCCACTTACATAGTTGCGCCCATGGCAATGGAGAAAGCGAACAAGCTGCAGACTGCAGCAGAAGCGCAGCAGCACTATAATGGAACGCGTCATCATGACATTAGTCTGTCTCTGGACAGTAGGCCTACGTGTCTACGCGTCGACGTCGTGGCATGGCAGGCACGCAAGAACGTGTGCAAACATGTCACCAACATGTGCCGTGCTGCCTGGCTGGAAACGAACGCCGTCACAGAGTGTGACAGAAGCTTCCACGTACCGCCATTCATGGGCAAACTCTGCTGGAAACTAGCCGATTCCTATTTATATACAGCGTCGCGCTAATTCAATAAAATATATTCGGCGTCGTGTACCTACGTGACCTAAAACATGCTACAAAACTCTGTTACCGGTAATTAATTGGCCTAAAATTGAAATGTAGGCGTTTTTGTAGGCCTAAAAAGCTTTCCTAAAAATCGGATAAGGAACATCAGTAACTTTGTCGCTGCAAATTGGAGAAACGGTGACTTGCAACTACTGAAAGCCGTCCCATGTATACTATTTAACGTCCTAAAATGGTAAAGACAAAAATGCAATAGAAACGTGTGTGTTTGCAGCAGCCTCGCCCTAAACCTCCTAGGGCGCACACGACGCTTTCTCAAGTCCCCTAGTTGGCTGGAAAAAAAGCAAAACGTCTTTTCCATATCCATTGCGTTGCTGCTTTTACTCTCCTCAATGCAGCTGTATAGACAGATCGATGCCGCTGAAATTAAGAACTGTCGTAATTTGAAAGACTATTGTGGACTGATCGAATTCACATACTGTCATATCTTAGAAAAAAACCAACTGTTTTTATTTTTGCCATATATTGTTTCGTCTATTTTTCAAATCTGGTTTTATGCATAATATTTTCTGGGCGGCTTTATTATCTGATAATAGCGATGACTGTATGAGTGCTGTTTTTATCCCTCTTGATAAAGCTATTGAGAATGTCTATTCACGATTTTATAAGTACGTTTATGATTAATTTTTAACATTGTCTTACTGTCATATTGTACCATATTTGGCTATGCGTTGTGTATATATCTGTCCTGCCTGTCTGTCTAGGCCTATCTTTGTCTGACATTTTGTCGAATTAAAGTGATCAATACGTTTTTGTATTCTTTGCTGTTAAAACTCGTCTGAAGGAGAAGAACAAGACCTCTGGTCAGTGCACATGAATTAAATTTGAATTATGCGTTCGGTATTTCCTGCCTATAGGGGCCTAACCCTTGACCACACCTGCTCCGTCCCTCTGTCCGTCTGTCTCTCTGTCTGTCCGTTTGTCCCTCTTCTTTTATATCGGCTCGGCAACTCGACGCCGTTTTTCATGCGAGATGACAGATCTCTCGAGTGGTCGTGCGGCGCCCGGGTCAAAGGTCGGCAATTTTACCGCGCGTCCAATGCGCTGGCCTGGATCGAATTTCCATAATTTCCACCCAGCCACGGTTCCACACAGATCCGCTCGCCCCACCCCTCAAGGCAATTACATATGAGAAAATAAAACATAGGGCCTAGAGGACTTTGCCAACGGAAAAGTCGTACACACTCGTTAATACTGCACAAGCTTGATTGTTGATCTGGGAAAGACCGGAGATCATTAAGAGCGACGTAACTGAACTGAACTGATCTGAACTGACATGATTTAGTTTTTGACGAACTGACTACTGGGCAAGCATGGCGACCTTATTGGTCATTGGTTGACGCGTTTCTAAGCGCAGGTCACCGACAACGTTACATGGTGCCTACTGTAGGCTAATGCATTATCGCTTGCCCATTGGTCAGTTCGTCATAAACTAAACCATGTCAGTTCAGTCTAGTCTAGTTACGTCGCTCTGACGCCCCTTTATACATTTTTATTTCTCGAATATTCAACATAGTGACCCATTATTCATCTTATTACAAAATACAGCAGCTTACCTGTGCAATCTTTAGCCGGCGCTCAATCTCGACGTAATCCTGATCTGCTGATCCAGTGTGATCCGCTGATCCATTAGCATGATGATCCACAGCAGCGGTCGACGACGTCGTCATCATTATATACTCAGCGCCGCTGATGACGTCACACGCACCTGGCTGTCTGGTCACGTGACACTTGAGCACGTTACGACGCTAATCATACGATCGAAAACTCGTAGTTACAGACGAGAACTGAAATAATCCATGGATAATCTTAATCTCCTGCTGCTGAGAGCTGCTAGACAACATGCCATAATGTATCGGCTACTGCCGCTGCTGCTGCTGCTGTAGCGTATGTAGATTATCCAATGCAGAGATTATCCCACAAAGTGATGACGTGTTAAGAGTAGATCAGCGCAGCCTGGAAACACAGAGCAAACAGCGGATATGCATTAAGCGTCACCGCTCTCGATCGATGGTCAAGCGTTTAAGGGCGGTTTCCATCTAATCCAACGCACGCAACGGACGCAACGGTTGTAAGAAACTACGCAGGAAACGCAATAAACGCAAGTTACAGAAACTACGATCACCTCACGCTGATACTGTTTTCACAACTTATGGCTGCAGTGGTGCGTTACAAAGCAAACGACGATATAGTGTAGTCTATGCGATTTGATCGCAATCCAAGTAGGCTAGACCACTGTCTGGAATGGTATAAGTTTGTAGCCTACTGCGTACTCACTTATCCACTCCAGACTGTGGTCTAACCTATACAAAGTGCGCAAATGACGCAGTCGACGAAACGGCCAAAACGCAAAGACAGAAACAAGTAGTCGTTGCGTTGAGGTGCACACAGAAAGACGTAACTGAACTGAACTAAACTGAACTGACACGATTTAGTTTTTAACGAACTGACCGATGGGCAAGCAGGGCGAGCCCATTGGCCATTGGTTGACGTGTATGTGAGCATACTCACGTAGGCCACCGACGCCGTTAGACGGTGTCTACTGTAATGCATTACTGCAATGCCCATTGGTCAGTTCAGTTCAGTTCAGTTTAGTTACATCGCTCTGCACGCACTTTTAGTTGCGTCTGTTGCGTTCCGTCCGTTGCGCGTCTTGCGTTGGATGGAAACCGCGCATTACGGTTGGTCACGCAGCAACGCGTGCGGTATGAGAGCCGGAAAGTAACTTTACGTTCCATCACTAAAGTATCGGATATCGCACGTAGGCCTACATCCGCATCACGCCAGCACCTCTCTACCGAATCCAATAAACACGACTAGCGGCAACGGCGACGACGATGGACAGACTGGAGTGGTAGCGCACCGACTAATGAACGTTACCAGAGCTGCTGGCGCTGCCGGAGAGTGACCATGCACGCACCTGCAAGCAGCTTTGGTTGCGCGCCACTAGAGAGCGCCACTGCAGCATGCGTCCATCCAGTTTAACCCTTAGGACGCGCACAGAGCGACGCAACTGAAATGAACTGACATCGTTCAGTTTTTGACGAACTGAACAACGGGCGAGCAGTGATTCATTACAGTAGGCACCGTCTAACGGCGTCCGTAGCCTACGGGACTACGCTCACGTGGGCGTCAGCCAATGCCCAGTTGGCTCGCCCTGCTTGCCCATTGGTCAGTTCGTCAAAAACTAAACCGTGTCAGTTCCGTTCCGTTCAGTAACGTCGTTCTGCACGCGCCTTAACGTTCTCTCCCTGTCTGGTAGTGGACGATTCTGTAACTGCTGTCTGTCTGTTAGAGAGACAGTTAACAAGTAAAAGGTAAATGTGCTGCATTACTTTATGTTCCCATTACTTTGAATAGGACACCATCACAGAACTATACGGAGCATCACCTGCCACAAATGGTATCACAAAGTGGTCGCCGCCACCGATAGGCTGCAGGTGAACGCGCTCCTCCCTCCATTGTCCGAATCTTCGTTTCTTCGGCAGCACGAAACGTACAGAATTTCGAAGTCCATTATCGTCATTATTCTGCTGAACCTGATATCACTGAGTTGACTCATGTTGCTGCTAAGATGTTAATGGTAGCGAGCATGTACACTGTAGCCGCTTCTGGTGAACAATTATGCACATCTCCGTATGCCCTGCAGTAATTTTCACATCATCAGCGACAGCTTCTTCCGTATCTTGCTCGCTAGATTCACAGTGGGGAAAATGTACAGAGAGTGCTGCCAAAGTTGCACGGCTAATCACTGTAAACGCTGTTTACATGATTTTTCTACAGTGGACTATCGAAATTAAAAAAAATGTCCATTCTAAGAGATTGGCAGTAAAAAATGCCGAAAATTTCGCAAAATGAAAACTAGGTTTTCTAATAACATGTCGTCATAGTTTCAATAAAAGTTTGACACTGAATTAACTGTACACGTATAGTTAGTAAAGCTTTAAAATTCTACGCGACAAAGTAAACATGCACTTTTGGCTTAATAAAACTTTCAACATTATTGTCAATGCAAGTTTCAGTGAAAAAGATGAAATTTTCTATCTCTAGGCGGGCCCACCAGTTACTGGTATCTTAACTAATAAAACATCTATTATAATAAATTAATAATCGTGACAATAAGGACGATGTTTATGGCACCGTCGTCACACGTCATGGCACTGTGCCACGTTCATTGCAATGAGTTCACTCGGTCCAGCTGATGAATCTACCAACTTGCCAAGCTGTCAGTTTGACCTACGAATCAATGGACCGCGAGTCATTTCCACGCATTAATAACTGCCATACGTTCTTATTAGTCAGCGACCTATTACACAGAAGCTCGTACTCATTTTACCGCCGCCTGGCAATAAACCTGTGAAAAATCCGCAGTTGCGTCATGGTGGGAGTACATGGGGCAGCTGTCCCTTCCCTAAATTTTGGACTGTAAAAAACTGTCAAAAAATCTTATTCCTCCAGTTGCCGTTTCTCTGATGTTGTTTCGTAATATTGTTGTGTTCTATATGTTTCTGAACTTGCTGAACTTTATCCTCTTTTTTTTAATTTTCGCGCGTTTGCAATTAACATGGCGCATGCGCGTCGACTAAAGTAAGTAAGTAAGTAAGTAAGTAAATAATTTATAAAGCGCCAAAGTCTCAGAAAGAATCAGGGCGCATAAAGCATAAAGCCCGGAATAACCAGCGCACGATCTCTGGCGCACTAATAGACTGCTCCATTATCGCTCATCATCACATGGGTGGCCGTGCGGCATCGTGTGCGGTCTACACAGGACGACTGAACACAACTACACGCGTGTGGTAGCAACCGTAGCATCTCGGATGAGGCTCGTCGGTAAAATAATCTAAAGCAAGCTTATCAAACACCAAAATTTACGATACCAAGTATGATTGCTATTAGTATTACATGGTTTAAACCATAGATGTAAAAAAGCGTTTTTTACGTTTTTTATTCTTGCCACGTTTTTACGTTTTTTAACGTTTTTTTTTTATTTTGCTTAACGTTTTTTATTTTAAAACACGTGCATCGAAAATCCCATCAAAAGCTTCGAGAAGCACTTTTGAAACCACAGAAAAGAAATAATAGGTTACAGTAATGTATTTTATTTAGTTAGTCCAAATATACTAAATAAAAAGTTTTTAACTAGTATATTTGGTTAGTTTGATGCTATGGTCTTATGACCACGCGGTTGAATTGAAATTAAATAAAGTTTTCTCCGTCTATACTGTAGTTTCAGATGTACTGCATCTGCAGCATTAGGCATTAGGCAAGAGGTTGAACAAATTATGGCCAACGTTTTTATTCAACTTTTTTAAACGTTTCTTATTCTTGCCACGTTTTTACGTTTTTTAACGTTTTTTTATTTTTCCTGGAACGTTTTTTTACATCTATGGTTTAAACACACGTTAATTCATTCACAATAGCAAAGAATCGCAAGTGTCACGTGCCACTGCTGGAAAGCACGGCTGCACAGAACAGATCTGAGCTTACTTTTATGTGATTTTACTGGAAAAATTGGCAGCATAATCTGTAGCACGTGAACCACTAGTAAAGTAAAGTAAGCAGAACTAGAAATTTCAACGAAACTGAACGGAGATGTTGCAAGTACAATCAGTACAGTACATGTTCAAGTACAAGTACAATTAACCTGTACTCGAGTTCTACTAATAAGTAAGTAAGTAAGTAAGTAAATGATTTATAAAGCGCCAAAGTCTCAGAAAGAATCAGGGCGCATAGGATGATGGACGCTAGGTGGCAGAAAAGGCTGACTGAAAGTAGTGGGTCTTTAAGTGACATCTGAATGTAGCCAAGGTTTGACATTGACGAATTTGAGGAGTTAAGGAGTAATTGTGATATTCTCCAATAATTTTCGCGGGCGTACTGAATAGCACTCCAAGACTTCGAATAATTACACTAAGTGAAGCCAGTCTCCGCGGCTCTCAAAGTGGTGCTAAGGGAATGACACACAATCGGTAGAATCAGTCGATGAACCACGCCTTTGAAACTTCACCGACTTTTTCGTTCGTGAGCTATCGCTTTAAGTGTTCTAAATTTGTGCGTGTGTCTCGTTATTAATACACGTAGGCCTATGAAAAATAAAAATGAATACAATTTCGGAATCAACAGTCATAAATCAAGCAACGACGTTGCAGTGTCCGTCAAACTTGTTGACATTTTTACTGTCCACCGTAGCGAAGACATCAGGCCTATTGTTTTCACCATCGTCGTTATAGATATTTTGTTTGTTTTTTTTCTATGTTAATACGATAACCCATAAACCGCTGCACCTAGATTGATGACATTTTGCACGAATCTGTACCTTGACAACCGCAAAAACCCTATTGAATTTCAAGTCAAATGTCATGGTCACAAGATTAGATTTTCGGACACTTCACGACTGCGACATAATTACTAAAAGGCCTTGCTGCTACTAGCTGCTGCTAGGCAGGCCCAGCTAGGTCGACAGCTACTGGTCATTGCTATAAATAGGCCTATAGCAGCATGCCACGGTACCTACCGCGGACAGCCTTAGCCTGGCGCGAGCCTTGAGTGACAGTGTGGCTACAAATTTTACACACAACGTTGCCCACAGCGTTTTACTTCTAAGACCAAACAAAGCTACCCGCACGTCTCATCCAGATAGGGCCTACAGCGAGTAGATCGAGAGTATAATATTGAGTCGTTGTCACTCGTCGCAGCACACCGACTAGCCTACGAAAACTTATTAATGGCGACCGGGTGACGTGTAGAAATTGCATGCGCCGGGAACCAGCTGAGAGAGAGAGAGAGAGAGAGAGAGAGAGCGGCTCAGTGCGCATGCGTGCAGCTGGTCATTTCCGACCTGGACTTGACCTCGCGGACACCGGCTGCCTGACTGGCATTGAATGCGATTTATTCCTCAC
>Ga0209367_1009442_pt1 | contig 13224 bp, 4 predicted proteins | sample WorMetLIZISLAND2_FD_187412 | JGI IMG/M metagenome (GOLD analysis project Ga0209367, IMG submission 187412) | Marine gutless worms symbiont microbial communities from Max Planck institute for Marine Microbiology, Germany - Olavius geniculatus... ... | reverse complement strand
AGTGATAATTTATAAACAATACAAATTGCTGTTTATCAAAACGTCACTGTGACGTCATCGGCAGTAACGTGTAACCAGTTTTTTGAAAATTAAATAGCATTTTTAGCATGATCATTTTTAAATGCCGAAAAATCGGTAGGCACATGTTAAGAAATCTATAACTTCGTCGTTTTTCAACAAAATCACATTTTACTTGGCCGTTAGATGTAGAAGGTTTCAGTAAATAAAGCTGTAAAATTTCGTATTAAAATCCCAAACGGTTGCTGAGAAAACAGCGAAAAAATTTAGGGGTCCACTTTTTTCTGCCGCACCCTGTAGATTGGTTTACTATAGTTTTTTTAAAACAATGTATAAAACTGTTTTTGCATATGCTTGCTTCAAACCATGTCGGCAAAGTTATAGCAAATAGATACTATTCAAACGTTTCGCTAAATTGTACAAGAAATCTGAGCTAATGCTTACGATACGCGCAAAGGCCTATAGCAGTTCCTGTTCGCAGGTAATCTTGATCTATCTCCATCCATTTCGTCTTAATTCATTCTTTTGCAGCCAAAAATCGCCTAAAAATTACTAAAAACCTCTATTTTTAGGGTTTAAGGTCGCTACACTACCTTGTAAAACAAATATCCAAAAACATAGGCCTACCATGTCTACAGATGGACAGAAGGTCTAGTGGTACATTTTTGAAGTATTTAACTTGAATGCTAAAATATGAGTTATAGTAAGTGTCAAAAACATTGGAAAACATATTAAACATTTTAAAAAATAATTTGAACAATTCTACTGTGCACTAATTTTTAATGTACATTAATGCTAGTTGATGGCTGCAATCTTGCTCAGTTAACTGCATAAGCATACAGAACAGTGTATTTCAATTGCGCAGCTCTACAAGATGTGCGCTATTTTTTGAAAGATAAAAATTTACTCCGTAGCTACAACTAAACCTTTTTGACACTTACTATAACTTATATTTTGACATTTTACTTAAATACTTTAACAATTTACTACGTGATCTTATTACCATCTGCAGATATTGTACGTTTTTGGATATTTATATTTTACAAGTTAGTGTAGCGACATAATAAGTATGGTGTGCATGCTGCTGAGTAGCAAATTTCTTACAGAGTGTACTGGTAAAAAAATTGTAAAAATTGGTCAATATTGAGTGTAGTTATGGAAAAGTACAATAGTTTACTTTTTTGGCCCACCCTGTAAATCCGTAAAGTCACTCCAGACACAGCAACAGAGATAAACGGTACGATAGCAGTGTTACTAGCAGTGAAGCAGTGACCATTCGTGGTTTAATTTGTAAGTTAATTTTAGTGGTTTTTGCCTTTCATAAACGTTGTCGCCGTAAGTTTGTTTTTTAAATCGTTTGTTCACTCACAAAGTTGCTGAAACAGTTGCGCACCTGTGTATCTGTAGACAACTGATCACGGCCGTTCTGCCGATAAAATTCTGGTGTCACAGAGTTGGGAGCGACACCTGACGAGGAAGTGGAACGTCGTCGATGAGCGCCACCTAGCGCCCGACAGCTGAACGAAACGAGATGTACGAACGCCGACGTCACTGATACGATTGCCATACAGGATACATACACCGCTGTGTACAACACAGTGGGACAGTGTACAGAGTATACAGCGTTAAACAGCAATATTTTGTTTCATGGCTTAATTCTTTCGGTTCACGTTTATTGGTATTTGCAAGGAGCCATCTGGCTTGAATTTTCAACGCCCCTCCTATTTCTTTTTTTCAAAGAGAGACAAAAGAAAACGGAAAAAAGAAAGAAACTTGAAAAGTGAAATGGGAGGAGACAGGAGAAGATGAGTTAAATCTAATCCCTGTAATATAATATTGCCTGTAAAAATACTTTGGTTATCCAACTCTGACAACGTCATAAATGCGAGCTTCTTAAACGAAAAGACTCGTAGAACAGACGCAGCAACTAATTAGCGCGTTATATTATTATTGAGACAGCGTGTGTACTGTATAATATTGTGACGGTTTGGACGCGATGGATTTTATCAATGAAGTTAGTTTACTCCGGTTCGAACTTCGATGGGTGACCGTCGAAGCCTATAATACAAAAGCTGTGTTAAGCTCAAATTCCATTACGCCGACTCTGCGTGCAGACTTTGTCTAGGACAGAAATCATGAAAGTTCGTGACACAAATCATGTCGCCGAGTTTCATGATTTGTTACGGACTTTGTCGCAAACATCTCGACATGTTGAGATGGTTTATATGATTTATATGATTTGCGTCCGCGACTTTTCTCCGCGTGTAAGTTTCGGTGAAAGTCGGCGTAATGGAATTTGGGCTTTACCAATCAGCGAAAGTCGAGTTTGTAAGCGACTGGAGACGAAGTGAAGCTGAAAGATGAAGACGGCGACAAGTGCCAACAGCGCTGGAACTCTCCACAGCAACCGACCACCACCACCAGTGACGTCAGCAGTGACGTGAGCGTCACGTGATGGGCGTGGCGCTAGCAGTGCCAGCAGGGGCAGGGTACACAGACCGACTGGGACCAGCAGTGTCATGCAGTAGAACGCCGTCGGTCGATGTATGATGAAACCAAGTCGAACACACCCCTCCTCACCGGAAACACTTTTCGATCTTTCTGCTTCCGGTTTGACGTCACTGTCGACGACCGACGAACATGACGGAGCGAACTTCGCGTTGTATCTAAACAGCCATTTAATACCATCTTTACCGTTATCACAGCAGCGGAAAATACAGATGCCACACACACTAATGATTATTGATAGTATTTTGCATTTTGCAGATAGGTGTTTGTTTAATTGTCTCATGTCAACTAATTCAAGGGCGGTATTCAGAATTTTAATTGGCGGATTAATACTTTTTTATTAATTTACATTCGGTATGGCTTTAAGTTCAAATTTTGTACATACATTGTAAAAGAGCAAATTTACCTCACTATGTTGACGTTAAAAAGTTAGAGGTCGAGGTCATCATGCTTAATATATCCCAGCACCAAATGACGGATATACGACATCATTAGCCACGTTCCAGTCAAACTCTTCGCAAGCAGAGTTACTCAGAATTAATATTGCAAGAACTATGTTCAACCTCAAAATGCACCGAAGTGCGTCTGTTGCCTCTAGCTGTAAGAGATTGGAAAAATGAGAAAAAATATGCGAATACGAAAAAGAAGAAAACGGGACATTTGTTGTTTTTTTGTATGCACAAATACTTTTAACCGCTAAAAGTCAATCGGTGTTGTCTTTAAATGGACTCATAGATTGAAACGTAACTTAATAAGTTGATAAATTCATCAAATTACAACCTTTATATACATTGTTGTTGTTGACGTTTCGCAACCGCTGCTGCCTTCGTCGGAACGACTGTTTACCACCTGTTTCTCCAATGTAAGTTTTGTCGCAGTTCTTGCATGGTATTTTATATACACATTCACAGGCGTCTTGATGTCTCCGTTTGTCTTGTGGCTGTACGAGTGGACTTCTTAGTGTCTGGAATGGAATGAAATGGAAGTCGATAAACCGAGACGAGGGGTACTACCAACTTCCACCCATCTATGATTACTTACTGTCCGCCACAGCGACACCTGGTGGACAGTCGTTCCGACGAAGGCAGTAGCGGTTGCCGAAAGTTCCCGAAACGTCAACAACAACAATGTATATAAAGGTTGTAATTTGATGAAGTTATCAACTTATGAAGTCAATCGATGATCTTATTGCGAAATCAAAACAGAAAAGTATAAAAACAGAAAGTAAATTTGATCAGTTGCTAACTTGTTGCGTACGATGTTAATTACCTGTGCAGGTGAACGGCGTGATTGGCTGCGGTAAGTCGAAGATCATCGCTGACGCTCAGGTCAACTGAGCAGCGCCATCGATCAAACGGAAAATACAGCACCGGCCCAGCGGCGTCACATGCCGTGCACATGTCCCGCACTGTGACGTCAGCAGTCACGTGACCGGAAGAACTCACAGAAGTATGCGTTGTGGCACCGGACGCGACCTCGTCCAACAGGCTTCGCAGCTGGTCCCTGCAGTAAGCGCATGCGATACACTTTAGTCCATCAGTGTGACCATTGTGATGTAGTCATACAGTCACTTGAAGTCTACAGCGTGCGATCTAAACCACTCGACCTAATCTGACAAAAAACCAGCCAACTGTTTACTCAGCAGCCCAACTGCCCAAGTCAATACTAAATGGAGACGTCATGCGAGTATGAAAACATAATATTATATGCAGACTATGCAGTGCACCCAAAATAATGTACTCAATTACGCCTATGCCTTTGTCTGCCATTAATTTGAAACTAGCGGCAGACAAAAGGCGTAGAGGGGAGGAGGCTTTTCCTTAAGAGCGCAAAAATAGGAAAATGTTTTAACTTACAGTAGCAGAACAGGAACAGGAAAGATTAGATAAACAGAAGATGTGATCAATCGACCAAAAGAAATCGGAGCCTCGAAGAAAGGTGAAAGGAAGTAAAGCTGCTTTTCCCCTATAAATTTTGTTTACAGGCGCCCACGTACATATACGCCATGCCCGAAAAAACATGCCGGACATTTTCGATTGTAACTTAGAGAAGAATTATCATATTTCAACAGATATTGACACCGATATTTCTGACACAACTGGCGATCAAACAACTGTCCAATTTTCCATTGCACCCATTGTCTGCTACTGCACTACCTGGGGAAACAAAACCAACGAAATATTGCATTTTTTATCCTATTTCGCCTGTTTGGATTTTCCACGTAGACTGGTAGTGTAGTAGACCCCTAAGCCGGCTAGCCGTGAATTTCAGAGCCGGCTTAGCATTTTCGCGGCTAAGTTCCCGGCTTAGCCGCGATTTTCTCGGCGACGGCGGCTTAGCATTTTCGCTATACGTTCCTGTAGCTTCGTACAGCTTTTACATTTTTGCTACGTTTTTAACGTTTTTTTTATTTTGTGAACATTTTTTATACATGTATTTAAAAAATCGTTTAGAGCCTACCGAAAATTCTATCAGAAACTTTGAGAAGCACTTTTGAAACCATCACAGAAAGGAATTTATAGGCCACATGCAAATTTTGGTTTTGTGGTAGTTTGCTTAGTTAGTCTAGTGTGATATGACCACACAGTTGAATTGAAATTGAATAAAATTTGCTCTCTTTCCTCTCTCTTTATCTCCCCAGTTCTGGCTGTACTGCATCTACAGAATTAGGTATTAGACATAATGTTGTACAAATTAAAACTAACGTTTTTTTATTCAACGTTTATGAACAGTGTTTCCTGCCACGTTTTAAGGACTTTTAACATTTTAAAAATTTTTTCCTGGAACGTTGTTTTTACATCTATGCAATGCATAACTGGCATATTTTGCAATGCATTATGCAGTGTGTAGACTAGTAAGTGTTCTGTACATTGTAATTTGTAATACTGTGCGAATGATTGTAGGGAAAGTTACGTCACGGGACGTAATTTCTACGGCGCTTTGTGGTTTATTTAGTCACACAAACAATTACTACGAAATTTTTCTCGGCTAGCCGCGATTTTCGCGGCCGCGGCGGCTTAGCAAAATCACGGCGCGGCGGTGGCGGCTAAGTCGGCGGCTTAGGGGTCTATAGTGTAGAAGCAGACATTTGGTGCGATGGGAACTAAAACGGTCATTTTATGGAAGTATATAATGTCCAAAATGTTTGCACCAAAAATTATTAAAATCGGCCAATCCTTCTACAAGTCACAATCGACAATGTTGGGGATGCTTTTTGACGTATTTCTGTTTATTTCAACTCATATGTCGTTAGTTCTGCTTTTTCAGGTAGTGGAAAGGCAGACATTGGGTAAGGTGGAATATTGAACGGTCATCTGATAGCCAGTTGTGCCAGAAATATTCGTACAAAAATACTAAAATTGTATATCCCTTTTTCAAGTGACAATCGGTAATGTTCGGAGTGTTTTTACGGACACGGTGTAGATCAAGTAATAATATAGGCCTCCTGTTTATGTACAATTTTGGACAAACACAAGAAATTTGAACTAATGCTCACGAGACGCGCAAAGGCCTATAGCACTTTTTGTTTGCAAACTGTCAATCTACCTTCAGCCATTTCTTCGCAGTTTATTCTTGGAGTGTGCGCTGAAGCCGAAGATCGCAAAATTAATAAAAACCTTTTATTTTGGAATCGATGTTGATACGGCGGAAAAGCTTGTCACTGGTGCTTGTTTGTGATAGGCAGCATACCTCTGCCTATCTGCAACCGTTTTCACGAAAGACAGGCCAACAACGGTAAAATAACGACTTTTGCGAGCGTACTGCTTTTTGATGCCCTAGCTCGTGCGCAGGTTTCCTTGAACCTAGAAAATCGTAACTTGGACTATCAAAATCTACGCTCAATGCTAAAAATTTCATATGCAGCTTCTACACATCTATCTCAATTGATGTTGGTGTAATTCGCTCTTGAAATGTGTCTCGCAGCCCGAAATCGAACAAAAAATTCATAAAAACCCCTATTTTGGCGTTTAAGGTCAGCCAAGGTCATAGAATTTTGTGGCAATCGAAAGCCAGTGTACGATTTCCTATTAGTAATTAATAGCATCCTAGGCCCTATCTCGCACCGTTATTGAGATACAGGGACTTATTGGTTAAAAATCGCAAATTATTCCTACCTTCCTCTCATTTAGCGCCCTCGTTCGGGGTGACCCCCTTCGAATTTATGGAAAACAGGCAGCCGACGGTGAAGATTTGGTGATCCTAGCTTGCACCGTTTTTGACTGATTCACCCGTGTGACAGACAGACGGACAGACAGAATTGCGATGGCTAAGACGCGCTAAAGAGTAGATGCTTTCGCGCGTAAAAATGACGTATGGACGCTCAGTGCTGTGATTCCACGACAACTCAAAGTGGATTTCGAACAATATCGATTACTGTTACATTTCAAAGTTGAGTGGTTTATTGCAGAAATGCGGTCGGTGTCAGTTGTGAATCGGAACCGGACGTGATTTTGATGGCCTGGATGTGCTGCAGATGCAGTTACGTAGTAGATAGTTACGCCTCCGTCGCAAGTTTACGAACCGAGTCGAATCGCTGCGGCGGCAGCGCGCGCGCCTAACCTAATTCGGCCGTTAATAAAGCGAATATTTTGTCCGCGTGAGATCGATACAGACTAGATACAGACTGATGGTAACGCAGGATGGAAGATGGATCTGTGCGAAGCTTGGACATGAGCCGTGCGCGCTGTACGGGATGTGCCATACAAACATGCTTCTGACGGTCTAACCTACGGACCTGGATGAAGTAGTGATGCCTTAAACTAGAATTGCCATCGACTAAGTTTTGTTTAGTAAGCAGTTATAAACGTTTATGATTTTTAACGTAATATTACAAAATGCTGCAGTCGTTTTATGCTTCCTTGAATGTAGCAAAATGCCTGAGAACCCACGCAAACGCCCATGATCGGCTTTTCACCCATCCCGTAGCCTTGGGGGTTCTGTGTCAGATGAAAACATTGCGACTGACAGCCTGCTGTAGTCTGCAGTGACAAATGCGTGTTTCTGATGGATTGTTTCACTGAGCGTCGTGACATTGTGACGTCTCTCGATCCGTGGCTCGGCTGCGTTTTCACTGCACGGTGACGAAAACGAAAACAATAAATATGACACTTCAGTCATAAACATCGTTTAAAAGCTAGTGCACGATGCATCATTTTTTTCGATTTTTATTGTAAACGAAACGAATTCACGATGTAAAATAAATGATAAAATCGATTAAAATAGTTTATTTCTGCCAGCCTGTCCCACGGCATATATGATATAATTTAATCGGTCTTAACTACAACTGCATACATAACTAAAATAATTCATTTCAACTTTTTAGCTCCTATAAGATTTATCATTTAGGGCCTATCTCAATTGATGTTAATGTAATTCGCTCTTGAAATGAAAACAAAAAAAATCAAAAACAAAAAAAATATCATTAATATAGCTGCTGGTTTGGTGGTCACGTCTCTAGCGTAAAACAGCAGCCACCCATTGCGTCCATCATAACACCATCGTAGTCGCTATAAAACGGCCGGTGTAGCGGTGCAAGGGGAGGGGGGAAATGGGCAGGGAATAGATAAATGAAACATTGTTTCACTGCAGGCGAGGACACGCACCGCGCCGTGCTTCGACGCAGACATGAAATCGTAAACGAGACAATTATTATTACTGGATACTTGTACAACATTTCTCGGCCGCCGTTTATGACTCCAGTAGCCAATGATACCCTATCCGTAGTCGTAGTCGTACGTCATACATGTTATAGTGCTTCTCCACATCAGGGTTGTGAAAAGAAATGTCTTGCGATAAGCCATTTAACGGCGAAAACGTACAGAACGTCAACAAATACTGTTTACAAGAAATTATAAAATCTAAACATCCAGGCATTTGAGGTTTAAAGGACGATGCCAAATTACCTTAATTTGATGACACATTGGCCACAAACAGGCGCCTGAAACTGGCCAATGTGTCATCACAATTAAGGTAGGCCTACCAAAATGAAAAAGCTGGGCATCTTCTTTCGTTCGGTGTAATATATAGGGCAGTGGTAAAAACGCAACAGCAAAATAAGTGCCAAAATAATTGCCAAAATATATGCTTATACTCTAAGCTGTGCCTCTAGCAAGCAAAAGGCTCCCATAACAGGCACTGTTGTGTGCATTTTAATAATTTACAAGTAGCATTGAGAAATAAAGCTTACTGTGCGACTAATGATATGTCCGGTGTCCAGATGCGACTCCGAGCCACGTGAACTGACGTTGTGCCGTTGAACATGTCAGCGCTCCACGCCAATCCACCGTTGATCCAACTCTACATTTCACATCGTCAGGCGCTTCTATCCCCCCAAATCTGGAATCGAAATCAAGCGCAATTTATCCCCCAGTTTTGGGCTGAGGTTCTCCCCCAATTTCTGACTCACGTTTCCCACCACCATTTTGGGCTTTTTCCCTTTAAGGAGAAAGTTTTGTTAAGGGTGTAGTTTGTCCCGTGAAAAAACAAGGAGAAGTAAAAAATCAGGAAAAAGGACAGTTTTGCTAAAGATGCAGATTGAAAAATAGGGAAAAGTAAAAAATAGGGGAGTCGTTAGGGGGTACATTTAAATGACACCGTTAGATTGCCCGACCCCGAAAATAGGGGGTAGGTCCAAACAGCGCGCAATTATCTTTTACAGTGACTAAGTTATATCGCTTCGAAGTTCCCATAGGCCGTAATGCAATTTTTTTTTAAATTGAGGCACAAAAATGGGTAAATTTTAAAAATTTTAATCGAAAACATATAAGGAATGTGTCCGGCGTCAGGACGCTTCGTTTGAGCCATTAGCGGCGTCGGTCGGTCCAACGGGCTGGTCTGTAGCCGTGTGCAAGGAAAAAAAAGAAAAAATAGACGCCTAACGGCGAATTTCGCGCATGCGCAGCCACGCCCCCTTTAAGCCGATTATAACCATATTCTGCCTGTGGGGTCGGGTGGGCGATGTGATCACTGTTACTTAGTTTTATGAAAATCGTTTAAGGGTTTTGGAGTTACAGGACCTCCCCCTACGCCATTTCCTATACTTAACGTTCATCGCCCTTACAACAGTATCAGCACTACCGTGCTGCACTGTGAGCAGCAAAAAATGACAAGGTATTGTGGAGAAGTAAAAGTGATCAGAGATCATTCTCAAGGCTCCACCAAAAAAGCTGCCGCTTTGCGAATACAATCGATTTCATACCACTGCTATTATTTTTTAAATCCTGTATCCGCAGATTCTAAACCTGATCGCCCTGCAAAATCTGAGTAAGTGACTTGTCCTTGGACGACTTTGATATGTAATTTTAGTTGTTACTAAAACTGTTTTTAAAAAGTTTAAGAAAATTGTAACAAATGAAGAGAGTGATTGGTGCTGTTAATGGTAAGGTTTTGCTAGTTCACGTAAGCCTAAGCAGTTGCAAGTAGCAGCTAACGTTTCAGTCTGCAGTTCGTCTCACCAAGCTCAAAGAGGCCCACGTATTTCAGACCGATGATTTCGTCCATATCAACGATAATAAAGCATGTGTTCTGTAGGCGACATAACGATTATATCGTGATAACAGCAGTGGCATTATCCCCTAAATCTGGAATCGAAATCGGGCGCAACTTGTCTCTTAGTTTTGAGCTGAGGTTCTCCCCCAATTTTTGACTCCAGTTTTCTCCTCCATTTTGAGCTTTTTCTCTTTTAGGAAAAAAGTTTTGTTAAGGGTGTAGTTTGCTCAGTGAAAAAAGGGAAGTAAAAAATAAGGAAGGGGGAGTTTTGTTAAAGGTAAAATTGAAAAATAAGGGAAAAGTAAACAAAAAAACAGGAAAGGAAGTTTTGATCTACAACTTTATCAAAATCTTCCCCTATTTTTCACTGGACACAAGCTGCGCTTACCAGGTACAGGGATAGAAGCCACTGGATAACAGACAGACGTATTGGAATAAACGTACAATGCTGTAGCTGCTGCTGAAGCAGACAGACATTTTCTCTTCATCCTAGGCATCATCACAACACACACATCTTATTATTACCATCATTCATTAATCCCAAACTTTACTACATCGAGTTGTTCTGAATTTTTTTACACAACAATTCGTACGTCAAGTTGTACAAGTCGTGAATTGTAAATTTGTTATCTTGATAAAACTTTTACAGAATATTGAATGCATCAATGCGAAACCAATAATGCTGATGACACAAAGTAGAAAAATAACGCAAGTTTCTTGCACAAGTTTCTTCACTGTATACGTTGTATGCCATAAGCTTTGCGTCAACGCATGCTAGACAGATTGCATGGCAATCCTAACAGTATGCTATCGATGTAAATTGACTTGTTAGTGATTTACTGTAAATCATGCCATTACGTAGTGAACTAATACTAGTATGTACAAACGGTTGCTTATACTAGTCGCTTGACGTGGAAATCCCGGAGCTGAAGCGTCACGTGGTCTATGACGTCGTCGAGTGTCTGAGCGGCATTCTGGTACAGGTAAGTGAGCAACGGATGTTCAGACTGATGACTGGCGCTTAGAACTTGTCGCCGTGCCACACCTGCCAATCACACCGCTATAGACATGTCACACTGCTTGTGCTCGTGCTGTGTAAAACGCAGCATAATGGTCCAAATGTGAAATACTGAAACTGGCCGAATAAACTTTTTTAGTCTGTACGCTGTTCACAAAAGACATTAGATGCCTAGTTAGAGCGTAGTTAGAGATTCTTTTTGCTTGGTGTCATCGAAGTGCATAGCCAAGTGAGAAAAAAGTCCGTATGTTGCTATTTTATTTTTCACAAGTGATCAAGTAAAGAATGCGCTATACTGAGTTAAAACAATCAAAGCATTTAAAGTTATGTATAAAATTCAGTAACGGTTGTTTCGTAATTTTATAGTATGCCTACTCGTGTAACGTTGTAACTTTTTCTAATAATACTAAACAGCCTAAACTTAAGAAAGCGCTGCTGCAATGGAAATGCAATGATAGATAGAACAAGTGGTGCGACGTCGGAAGTAACGGACGCACGGCGTCGCTGGCAGATGTATCGGAGGCGGTAGTTGGCGGGTACAATGCGCAGTCTCCAGGTGGCGCCACGTCTGACAGACTGCAGGTGCCCGTGAGACAGTGCCAGGTAGTAGGGTGGTCTCGGTGCGTCAGGACCACGACGACGCTTTGGTACGTCACTCCGCTTCAACGCCGACACCGACACTAACCACACCGACATACCACGTTGCGGGAGAAAATGTAGAAAAAATGAGTCAATAAGAAGTGTATTAGAATAGTAAAAACAAAATTTACGTCGTACGTCATATACCCTTATCGTATCTAAATGACGACAAAATGGATGAACAGTATTTAATAATTCACGCTACGTGTCACATGTCAAATGTAGATTTATATAGCCCATTATATCGTAAGAACCTCCATATATGCCCATAAAATATTGTGGTTTTAACCCCAATACGTCCCTCTCCATCGTAATTAAGTAACGGTCGAGCTTATGGCATGGTTGTCGTCTGTTCGTCTGCCCGTCGTCGTCATTGTCTGTCTGTTACAGACGTATTGTGGCTAAACGGCACGTTGTAGGGGGTTGGCGATGGTACCATCCGATAGGGCGATAAAACTTCTTATGGGCTGTCAATAGTAACCATGTATCCGTCAGCAGCGGTTTGGCAACATTTTTTAATGGAAAGTTTCAAGCTATAAATGGCCGTATCTCGGAAACGGTGAGAGATGGGGCCAAGGTTACTATTAATCACTAATAAGAAGTGGCATACGCCCTTCAAAATAAAATGAAAATCATCGACCTTGAATGACCTTAAACGTTACTGACAACCAACACGGTCGGCTATCCTGGCAGCAGCTGGGTTTCTTGTTGTGTAGAGGCGCCATGAAAAGTAACGTGTTGACACGAAACGCGCTATAGCCTAACCTGGAAACGAATATCGGATCAGCTTTAAATTGGCGCGCGCAACCACGTGGTTGCAAGCATCGAAGAAAGTGCCCGAAGTATCGCAGCAGCAACAAAAAATACCCAAAACTCCCAAAAGTGTTATTCGTTTAACGTTCTACATCCCAAAGCTGTCACGTAATCCATCAGTCATGAACCCTCACCAACCATGTCACCAGAACAACTACTGCAGCAGTAGCAGCAAGCGTTTTACGTTATCAGTGCAACACCTCTCATCAATATTATTCAGTATACTTGAGATAATTTGTCTTTTGAAAAGTCTGCGGAAATAATAATTTTGTTTTTTGCTAATGTTTTTACCACGCTATGACGGGGGCGCTAACTTTGCAAAAAAAATAAAATTTGCAAAGAAAGGGGTGAAAATTGCAAAGAAAAAAAATTCAAGAAAAAGCCCCAAAATCGCATTTGTGTGAATTTGTAAAGAATGGAATTTGCAAAGAAATCAACAGTTGGAATTTGCAAGTAACTGAATTTGCAAAAAAATAAATTTGCAAGAAATGGAATTAGCAAGAAACGGGGAGTGAAATTTGCAAAGAATGGACTTTGCAAGAAATGCGAATGCCTATAGTTTAAACGGACTATGTTTGTCTAACACAGCTCCGTAGATAGTGTAGCGACAGTATTAACCTTTAGAGGTTAACCTGGGGTGAATTTTTCACCCCACTATCGTTTTCTGCTCTGTGCTGTTTTAACGCCTTACAGCTGAAACCTGTGTTTTTATGTATCTGTTCATAACTGATTTGTGCACA
>Ga0209367_1009441_pt1 | contig 13226 bp, 11 predicted proteins | sample WorMetLIZISLAND2_FD_187412 | JGI IMG/M metagenome (GOLD analysis project Ga0209367, IMG submission 187412) | Marine gutless worms symbiont microbial communities from Max Planck institute for Marine Microbiology, Germany - Olavius geniculatus... ... | reverse complement strand
TGACAATGACGTCTGACAATGGAATTCTGGCATTTGATCATTAGTTAACTGTGTTGTTTCAACGATGTTATTAAATTGGCGTTGAAGCCAGAACATTTTTTGAATGCTGAAAAATCGGTAGGCGGTCATGTTAAAAAGTCTATAACTTCGTCATTTTTTAACAGAATCAAATTTTGTTTGGCAGTTAAATGTAGCAGGTTTAGCAAATAAATCTGTAAAATTTCAAATTAAAATTTTAAGCGGTGGCTGAGAAAACAGCAAAAAACTTTAGGGGGCTACTTTTTTTGCTGCACCCTGTACATACAATCACCTGCTACAATCTGCAACTAACCACTGCCGATGTTCTAACCTCAACGGCGTGTAAATCAACATTCTGGAAGACGCTTGTGTCTTTGAACGGCTTCGGTGGAACAGCTGGTGGTGCAGGGTGTGGGGTGGGACCCTGGTCCTGGATTGGTATCGGTCGGAATGACGCTGGCGGATTGATGGTAATAGAGCTCGTGTAGACTCGCTGTGGGTGTGGTTTATATTCCTGCTCCGGCTCCGTAGGTCCAGCACCGCTGAAAGACTGATCATCACTCACGTCACCACCGAATGGATAGTGGCCACCTGGTGCACGATCTACGCACACATATACAAGACATATCAACGTTAACTGCTGTTTAGTAGTAAATGTACATAAAGTCCTTCTCAAGCCCTGTGGCCCATGGCCAAGTTGAGTTGACTTGAGAGGCTTGGTAACACACTAGGACAGTATGCCTGCATAAGGCCACCTATCTCAGTACTAACCTGGCACAGTGTATAACTTCCCTGCTGGAGCTAGCCGCCAACACTTATAACAAGAAATTTGAGCTAATGCTCACGAGACGCGCGAAAGCCTATAGCAGTTCCTGTTCGCAAAATGTCAGTCAGACAGACAGACGGACAGAGAGAATTGCGATGGCTGAGATGCCCTGAAAGCAGTAGCTGCTTTCGTGCATAAAAATTATGAGTAAATAAACTCAATTGTAACTCGACGGAGTTTTTGTACTCTGCGCACAGCAAAAACACAATAGCAATTGCAAACTGAGGAAAAGCTCCATGAAACAAAAAAAAACATCGACACATATAATCATCCATGCCAAAGTAATTTTACTGCTAAGTTATGATGGTAACACTAAACTAGCTCCGAAACACTGCGCAGAAAGACATGACGACACCTCAAAGTCACTTCCTAAAACATCTTCAAAACTGTCTACACTGGAAGTCATATACAGGTCTCATAATCTGACACATTATCTGTCCAACTGCATAAATACTTCACTGTTCAAGCTGCCAAACATTTTAACCTCAAACCAGGATTTCACACGGGCAATTACAATTCACGAACAAAGCAAGCAAAGCAAAGGAAACCTTGTCGTTGATCCTGGCTTGGTCTCAGATCCTGTTCGTAGGGTCTTTTTCCACCAGGACGTAGATCCTGGTCATATCCCGGCTGTACAGGTCGTGCTCCGGGATACGCTGAACCAGGCGGTGCTGGAAACTCATCTAGCGTATCATACACAACACACAAGAACACTGGTGTAAGTTTCAGTTCTTACAGTTTTGTAACAGACACTCGAGTGCTCTCGACATTTAGAATGCTGCATGCTTCCTTTAAATTTCTGCCACTGTGCTCCCATATGCTGTTTTCTCATCACCAACTCAAAACTTAGAGCTATAACCTAGCTTTAAAATCATTCCAGTACCCAACCCAGCTATCGCTTCTCAGATTTGGCAAAATTCTTAACAAAACAGCGTAATATATACATTTACTTACTTACTACGTACTTACAAACATGCTACACACCTGCAACTAGTCACATCTATTCCCATCCATCATGATTTATCTCACCCATAGTGTGAAACGTTCTGAGATACATCCCACTATCTGTAATGCATTGGTTCACATTACGAGTCAAAAAGAAGACCCCTGAGCATATCGTATCTTCCACCAAATATTGCCCAAATGTGAATATCATTTCACTAGCACTCTGCAGAATAGTTGCAAAAATAGTTAACAGAAGGTATCATCACACCAGAAATGTGTCACTGAACTACTATATCAAACATAAATGTCAGAAAATCTGAATTCTAGTAGTGAAAGCAGCAGTATAAGTAGCAGCAGCAGCAGCAGCAGCAACTACTACTATAGTGTAGTACTACTACTAGTAATATTACTACTACTATGCTCAACTAATACCCTGATCTTGGCCAGGACCTCCAGCACCGCCTGGTGCTCGGCTTCCAGCCAAGGCAGCAGCTCGTGCAGCTTCATTCGGTGTCCCTGTATAACAAAACACCTTCTTTTACCACCACACAGTAACAGACTGGTAGGTGACGTGCTAGCAAGGCAAAGCAAAAGCATAAAATAACTGCTATCAATAGTCTGCCCGCTTCCTAAACAGTCAGCTGCAGATTGTGTGACAGCAGAGAGATGCTGTCTGAATTTAAGGGTTGCCTTATAGTTTGCAGCTATCGATCCAATATGCTGATGGCACGGTCTAGTGGTCAACATGTTATGTCAGTCCAATGAACGTATTTGACATATGTGACAAGTCCAATGCTGACTTTCATTGTACAAGTAAATCTTGGTATATAAACCAGGCGAACTCGGTCTTACATCATCCTTCCATGTCACGCAAATCAAGTACCGGCCTGTCTGACTGGGGTTGAAGTGAGCCACATTAACTAGTGTTGGGTGGCAGGCAACACTGTGAACCCATATGGCACACGACAGTACTTAGCTCGGAAATCAATTCCCATGATGAGCTTAATGCAACCTCAAATCTTTAACCCTTTTAAAGAAAAGTTGTAAAACACGCAGTAACACCTGGTCGTAAACTATATTATTACTTGCTATGTCTTGGTTTATCAAAACTTAACACCTTTTACTGACTAATGATACGGTTATGCAGTGAACAATTTCTGCAGTGAACATGCCTTTTCTAGCGGACGACGGGGACTGTGATGGGGAATCGTCAGTACCTACAATGCATCATGCAAACACGCACGCAACATTCGTCATGCACAGTTAATTGCCGACATGCAATACAATCAATCTGACACCGAACATGCATGTTACACCGCAATGCATTAGACATCAATCATTTGTTAGAAAACTCAAACAACACTGAATGCTAAGAAATGCAATACGTGAACTGAATTAATAAATGCAAGTGAGACAAGATGCAACAAGACGCATGCCTGGAGCCTTCTTGCGCTGTCCGAATAACATCTCGGGGTTTTTAGATGGATCGACCACATCCGCATCAGCCCCTGTCATACAAAAAGATTCATCACCAACCAACATTTTTGTCTGATTTTGTTTTTTTTTTCAAAAGTCACCAAATAGCCTGCCATAAATTAATGTCTGGAGTTACTAGCCTAATGCGCTAGCACAATTCACTTTTAGATAATAAGTTCCCAAATAATTTCACATCTACACATGAAATTAATTCAAAGACACAAGTTAAAAATATGCTTTACTTGTATATGCAAACAAGTACAGATTCTCTTACTTTTTATTCTTACTCTATTTTCTCAATTCTCGTTTTTGTATATTTTGTGCACAATTTCAATATTAAAAAAAAATATTTAGTGGCACGTTCGACACCAGCAAATGTGTAAAATAGACAAAGCATGCCTTTGCGGCCGGTCTTTGGAGAGATTCCAGTTCCACCGGAACCAACATAGACAACTTCGATCGGTGCTAGCTTTTTCTCCTCGGCCTCATCCTCTGAAATGATTCAATAACTTAACGATTCAATGTCAGCCAACACACACTCATGCAGACTGCCATAAACATGCACTGTTCACATCATTTTACACAATGATTAGTTTGCAGGCACATGACTTCAGCCATGGTGGTTTGGAGCCCCATGTATGCACAGAGTCGACAGAGAAGGCAGACATTTGCTGGCTAGGAAGCCTGCCATGCACAGAGTTCAAGTGTGATTTTCTGTTTACGACCGTTTGTACATGTATACAGTGGTATCATAGCCTCCTGCAGGTAGATTTTGTTTAAAATGTTCTGAAATTGTTTAAAAAAAGCTTTTACTTAGAAAATAAAAAATTGATCCCTCGTTCTATATTATATCACAATTTTATATTAGGCTAACTGTATTTCGGAACATAAGAGCAAATTCAGGAAGATCAGCACTTGCTACAATTTCAAGAATAAAATAATAAAAATGACAATACAATAAATAAGACATTACCTCATCACTATTTTTCTGCTCTGTTTAGTTTCTCATTAAAACATCACTTTATTTTCTTTCAATCAAACAATCTAATTAGAAAACTTGAGACAAAACAGGTCAGTGCCTTGCTGCTTGCGACTGGGCGCTGGTGCCTTCTCAGTAATGTTTGTGACATAGACAATCTCGAGAGGCTTTTTAGATGCTTCATCTGCAAACATCCACGAATAAACAATGAACAAACAACCAGGTTAATCTACACCAGAAATCATCACACGTACACGCGTACTTCAGAAAATGCAGGAAAATTCACGCAGAAACACACACTGCCAAGTATCAAAAATTACACCAGTTCGAGGGGCAAGTAACAAGTAAAGCCCCCTGGCACTAAAGCTTTTATCCATTTTGTCAACAGAATTTACATAACTGATCACATTCCATATTTTCCGACCTTAATTTCTACTGCTCTTTAGTCAAGCAAAGCTAAAAATAATCATTATAAATTTTTTTATGCATAAAAAAGGCAACCTGACTCTAAACTCAAAAATGTGGGGCATATGATGATGCGCCTCATCGCTGATGTGGTTCTGCAATCCGCAGTCCACAAATCTGCTTCATGTAACAGCCAGCAACACACTGAAACTGGGTCTTCAAACTAGGGAAGTCAAAATAACTTAACGATGGCACCAAATAGCAGCATATTCACAGCACGTGTTGCAGAATAACTGGTTTTTGAAAAATTGAAATCATGCATTTTGACGTGATGCAGATGTATTCAAATTTGAAAAGTACAGGAAAATTTGGCACAACATTGTTTTCTAATGCTCAGCTGTATCGCCCAAAAATTTGTTAGTTTCCACTGTAATAAGTCATGGCAAGAATTTCCATGCAGTTATCTGATGATAACAACAAAAGATTTTATCAGTCACATTGGTGACAACTAACGAGGCAATTAATCTCAAACCACATTCGATATGTGAACAAAGCAATTAGAGAAATGAACAAGTAACTGTGAGTGATCAATTTGTGCAGAAATTTAAACCATACGTACTGCTGCCCATAGCAAAGAATTGATGTATACAAGATTACGGTATGTAAATAGAAGATTTTAGCATATAAAAAACTGAGAAATATCAGCTGATAATACAAATCCACACTGATCAAAAATCACCCACAGTTACTGTAAGTAAAAGATGTTACATGCAAGAGTAGGATGATCAACAATGATGCATATCATTCACTGCAGAAAACAAATAAATAGACTCAAGTTAATGTGAGTTATACCTGCAGTTCCAGGAGCATTCCAGATACCCCTATATCCTGCAGAAGCAAAGCAGTCAAAGAAACGTTTAAGCATAAAAAATGGCAATAGATAGCAACACAATCATCCATCCCAGCAAAGCATCAGCATCACCTTAATTTTCACCCGAAAGTCTAAGCTTTAAGCAAAAGCACTTGTTAAATTAACGTATCGGCAAAAGCAAAAAGTTTTCAAAGTGTCATCAAGAAAGACCTTAAGATTTTACCTTCACTAACTACCTACCATGTTGCAGCCAGTTCAAACATTATACAACTCACAAACCCTTGAAACAAATTAATATGTAAGAACGTTGCTCGTATGTTGCAAAATAGTTTAGTACATCATTTCGGTAGTTCGATGTAGTAGATTTAATTTAGTTAATTTAATTTACTGTAATTTGTTTGACTTAAAACACTTATGCAGAATGTTCTAACAAAATATTTGCCACGTGAACATCAGATAGGCAACTGCTCTACATTTTCCTGATCCATTTGTTCCTACCGACTTGCTCACTATGACAAATTTACATTGCAACAAAATATACCAGTGAACAAACATCATTGCAAGAAAGGCAGCAGTCAACAGATTAGAGAACAAAGGTTGCAATCCGATGAGTTATTAGAAGTTTATTAGTTGCACACTTTTCTCCTTTTTTCAACACAAATGCATCAAGTCATTCATATTCAGATTCTATCCAGCACAGCGTTCAGAACATAACCGTATAAAGTACACTGCACAGAACAGACAGCAGCAACTTGGGAAATGCACCATACAAGCAAAACCAAAGACAGCAAAGACGAACGCCCCTTAAATAAGTAAGCAACAAAGGTCGTCACCAGCAGATTAACCAACATTGGTAAATTCCTTGCTACAGTTGTTAGTGTAAACTGACAGCCATAAAGTCGTCATAAACAGCAGGAATAAGCAGGGCAATGCATTGCGTAGCTATTAGCTCAAGCTCAAGGGAGGACATATCATTGCCTTCAGTAGGCTGACTCTGTTGAGGCCCAGCGGCTAAACCTGCCTTACCACCTTCATATCCCGCATAGTCACCGCCAACACCTGAAATATTCCATGCAGCTCATAAAATCGACCACCCACAATGCGTTAACTATTAAGTTATCTTGTGTACACATAGCTAAAACACGCAGCAACAAACCACAAAATTACAGAGCACTACACACTAATCTCTCTGAGAAAATATGCACAATGGCAATGAAAAGAGCCGGTTTGTGCCTGAAAATGACTAGACTGTTGATGATGTGATCATTGTACTCCAATAACAGCCGTTAGCACAAACCCACGATGTGACAGAGTTGTTCAGAAACACATATAACTTAAACACTTCAGTCATCATTAACTGGCGATCAGCCAACTGAATGATTAACAACCAATAAACGAGAAACTAGTCGTTAGTTAACGGCATGTATCACTGACCAGGTGCTCTCTGTTGCTGCTGATACGTCTGGTTGTACAGTTCCGCTGGTTCACCATATCTTCCCTGACCTCCAGCTCCGGCTCCGTACGGCTTCGGTGCAGTTCCAGGTGGCATTTTCCTGTCTCCAGTTCCTGCACCCTACACAGCCAATACCATGCATCTGCTACATTCATTGTAAGGTAAATCGTCGCCGATAGTCAACAGCGCTCTCTCAGAGCTCTGTGACCAATGCAAGCGATGCTCATCTCCGTTTCCAATGCGATGAGCCAGCAGTGAGTGCAAACACAGCTTCGATACATAGGAGGAAAAGAGCCAGACGTCCTATATACTGCCTTAACCTTCCCAGTGGTCAGGCTGATAAAAATTACACTGCTTGGTGACAAAGACACATGTATGTAAACAACTTGCCCAGGGTTGTTACCTGGCCAAGATAAAATCGGTGACCTTGCAATCATTAGTACCAAGCGCTACCATTAAACTAACAAGCCTCATTCGTCATACTTACAATAAATATGAGACACTGGAGCTATAGTAACTGAGAAAACAAGAACCAGATCATGCAGCACTGGCACCTAGGTACCAAGATGCTGGATAAAAACCAAATGCACGTTAAAACAATGCCTGAAATGGAATAAGTGGGCATTTAATAAACTTGAACACTCACAACAGATTGACTTTGCCATATGCTTAACATAACGTAACACATATTCCACAGTTGCTGATGGTAAGCAGTACAAGCCAACACTGTCACTTGGCAGGTCAGGCATGACTGCACCTGCAGAATCAGTATCCGGGTTACACCACTCCACATCAAATGACAAAGATAGACAGTACAAGTGCTACCGTAAAATACTGATAAAACATAATAACCCGACACTAACAACTAACATTCAACTGAAGTTTTCCACAAATTAAAATCATTTAACAAGCATGAAGAAACATCAGATTAATGGACTACGCAAGAAATTACAGATCTATCGGGAGACTGCAAAATGACAACCACGGCTAACCTGGCGATACATTGCGTCATCCATAGGCTCCATCTGTCCCTGGTACATGCGTGATGGTGCAGTGCCTCCATCTCTATCCTGGGTGGGATACATGTGACGACCACCACGCGGACTGCCTTGCTGCATCCCGGCACCCTGCTGCAGAGTGGCGTACTGTCCTCCGGGAGCTGTGTACATCATCGGACTTGCCTGCATGCCGTGCGCCAGGTCCGCACGGTCAAACACTTGACCGTACACGGCGCCAAAGTCACGGTCGGTGAACGCGCACAGATACTGACAGACGTGGGTGTACGTGTCACCCTCTCGGATGGGTTCATTTGCATACACCTCCAGACCGTACTCGCCAACCGTCGGCAGATGGACCGTTACAAACACCTTCACACAGAATATTGCAGTTCTTCGTCAGTAATAATTACATCGGTCACATGTTATACTGGCACATAGGTGTAATGTAGTGGTTAATGACATGTTGTGTCCAATCAAAACAGTTTCCCCACACTGCGCCCGGTCAGCATATGGACAAGTGACTGTCTGTAGACATGTAAATCATCTCAGTATGTAACCAACCATCCAGGTTGACTCAGCTTTCTACCCTCAATGGTTTGAGAAAGACTATCAGCTTTAGAGCTAAGAAATAATCCTAAATGGCAACGACAAATGTAGACACTATAACTGCATTTAGGTGGACCTGCTGCGCAAGATGACTGGCTTGGTACAACTACAGCCACCTGGCGCTTGTGCTACATTCATCAAATAAACTAAATGAACTCTCACAACGGCTGCAAGAGCACGATAAACATTGGCATGCATATTGTTGTCATTAATAACTTTACAGTACTCAAAATTTGCTACCTCAGTGGACAATGGACAATGACATCCAACCTGTAGAAACAAATTCCAACAATTCCAAAAACTTACCTTGTGAAGTACCCAGAAAACAATGACGTCAACTCTAGAAAAAGCACTGGTAAAGAAAAATCAAAAGCAATGGTGGCAGAAATCATCAATAACACACAATCGACCTTAGGTCAATACACAAAGCAAACCCGATTTCACATCGACTCAAGTTCACCTTCACACTATTAGACTCTGTCAATTTACAAAAGTGCAACCACCATCTGCTGTGTTCTGTCTCCATGCAATTTGTTTTACAAATACATACAGCAATTCAAACATCGTACAAACACAAACAAGGCTGCAAAGTATTAAGTCACTACACTGACTGATGTCAAAAAGTGCATATGAACCTGATTGTCTTGTTCTCTCATCGAAACGGCATTGTCAAGCACATCTTCAGTCATTCCATCCTTCACAAGTCGAGCGTACAGCCGGACATCACGCGACTTTGTGAATCCAATCTCGGCTCGACCATTGGGTGCTGCCAGCAGAGCCGTCTTATGACTGGCCACCAGTCCATACTGGCGCACCGGCGCACCGACCCCCCAGTTAGCATCAGAGCATTGTGGAAACGGCCGAATGTCAGCAGCCGCGGCGTCACAGATGATCTTGTACTCGCACGCCGCTTTGAAGACATTCTCAATTTTCACTCTCTCAAACACCTGTCAACAAGGTACAACAGTCTCGCTGTTTTAAGATCATTGTAAATAATATGCAAATTCATGCACTGCATTACAAGCAAGGTTTACTCATCAATGGTGTCTACAAACTAAAGTTGGAAGCATATTCGACAATCTGCTGAGCACTTTATGCTTAAACCCGAACTACACGATACAGCATAATTACCGTACCGCCTAACACCAAATGGCAAAACTTTGTTACTATGCTACTTTTCTGCACAAAAATTCTCACAACTAAGTATGAGATAATGTTGTGTGCAATTCCGCTGAATTTACTTACCTCACTAATTTTTAAAACAGTACATAAAATAAGTGGCTGGGCTAAAAGAAAAGTGCTCAATAAAACATGAATTCTGAAATATGAATGCCACTATCAAGCACCTGCTGAGCAAACACCGTAATGTAGTAATTTCCTTCACGTGGTGATCGGAAATAGAACGTCACACGGTTCTCGGTTGTCTCTTGAATAACATAGCGCTTCAGCTGCATGCCCTGAATAAAACATCACTTACACATAAAAATTAGCAGCAACAAATATGCAAGCTTAATATATCTCAGATGCATTTATCTGCAGGCTGTGATTATGCACTAAATGACAAGACAACCTTGGCACTAAACAAACAAATGTACATCAGAAAATGGGAGACACGAAATGATGAATCAGGCACCTGTAATTTCCTTGATTTTATCAAATGACTGATATTGCCTTATGAACGGCACAGTAATGAGAAAACAAGAAAAGCCCAGCTAACTTGACGTGAAACGCGCAACAGCAGTGCAGGTTTGAAAGCCCAGTGCGAACCTAGCAACGATGCTTCTTTTACCCTCACTTGCCAAAGAGCGCCAGATGGCATGACCAGTCTCACTCGGCCGTATTGGCTGAAAATGGCAAATTTTTCCTATCCCCTCTGATTTAGTGCCCTCACTCAAAGTGACCCCTTTCAAATTTATGGAAAATGGAAAAGCTTTAAGGATCGTGAAACTAGAATCTTCCAGGCAGCCGACGGTAAAAAATTGGTGATCTTATCTTGCACTGTTTTGGACTGATCCACCCATGTGAGAGACAGACAAACAGACAGATAGACAGACAGACGGACGGATGGACAGAATTGCAATGGCTAAGATGAGCTACAGCAGTAGCTGCTGTTGTGCGTAAAAAGATGATGCAGCAGTCAGCTACCTGCAAATGGTCGGAGCCGGTCTCGCCGTACGTCAATTTGAACGTGAATGCCGTCGGCTGAGTGAAACCCAGTGTGATCGTCACAATGCCACGCTTCGTGAACACAATGCCACGGTTCTGCTGCAAGAACTGCATCCCAATGGAGAAGAAGAATGACTTGACAAGTGGATACTCCTCATACTCGGTCCTCGAGCGTGCCGGGTGCAGCAGCTGCCAACCAGTCTCCTCCGGACAGTGAGAATAAATCAGCATTCCCGGCTCCGTCAGGAAATAGAAGTCATCATACCTGCATGCACGGCACATGCCACCCTTGAAGGACTGTTTCATACAATGTCAACTAGGTAACACTGACAAACCAACAGCTCCTATTACAGAAATAACAGTCACTACTCACTATGTTACCGATACAGAATCAATTCATTATACTATTACCAACTTCAATTCAAGCACCTCCTCAAATGGTCATATTGTGTCTAAATTTATTCTTCTTCACCACCACTCTTCTATTTCACCCCAATGCAGTGACTAAACCAAGTAACAGCGTGCTTGCCTTGGGTTAAGACGAGGAGCGTTCCAGTGGTAACTAACACTCTGTGATCCCATACGGCAGGTGGCACTCATAATGGGTCACCATACACAAGTTTAACCTTTTAAATCATCACAGTACTACTACTACCACAACTACTACTACCACTACAACAACAACAACAACTAATACTACTACCACTACTTCTACAGCACGTACTCATAGACGAGGCTCTCTGGCGTGTTTCTCTCAGCCTGCAGGTAGCGGGTAGCCCAGTGGCAGTCCACCAGCTGCCAGTTGCCATCGATGTAGACGGCATTCCAGCTGTGGTTTGGCGGTGTACTCGTGATAGCTGCACCCGGCTTATAGTCCACACCTTTCGCCCATCCAGCCAGTGTTACACAGTGCAGTCCCGAGTAGCTATAAACGATCACAGTAACTGCTCTCTGATACAGTACAGCAGGAAATTAATATTAAAGTGGCAAAATGATAAGAAATATGGTGGCCCTGTGCTGAAAAATTATGCGGTCATTCGCCTAGCTATGCACACTTATTTTTTCTGAATTTCAACTGAAAGTCTACTTTTAGGCTGTCATACACAAATCATCTCAACGTGAGACATGCATCACTTTCTAAAGGTTTTTGATATCCGGTAATCTTGATCTTTGACCTTTTAAATTGAAAATTGGCACACTGTTAAGACAGAATGATGTACCAGTAGATGATATATTCCAAGTATTCAAATAGTTTGATTCACAGCATGAAACGAAAAAAAGACAAAAAAATTCACATACACGCAAAGGCATTCAAATATCTTGGCATATGTCGTCTTTCCATCCTTAAATGCACCAATCACTTGTTCCGGTGAGCCTGGTAGTTCCGAATCAAACATGATCGTGTAAAGATTTTTTGTCGTCATCCAGCGGAAAATTGCTCTACAAAAACACCACACCACACAAAGAAATAAGCAAGATGCAGAATAAACAAAAATACACATGTCAAATGTTGGCTGTTACGGACTCTAAAAATATTACAAGCTGTACAACTATGAAAGAGAAGCCAAAAAGTTACATTCAAAAAACAACAAATATTCACTTCCAGCGCATAAAAATTCAATACCGGATTTGCACATAAAAATTAACAGTGAAACAAACTGGCAAAAAATTGCTTTAAAAATGCTGAACATCTAATACGACAGCAGGGTCTTGTAAATGCTAAAAATGTTATGCTGCTTTCCTAGTGAATGTGACACTCAATAATGCTGCATACTAACAAAAGTGCAACAAAAAAATCCATTTCAACTACTGATACAGATAAATAGCAAAAGCGGAAAGATCAGAAAGATTACAGAATAAATGAAAAATAGTAAGTGTGAGCAAAGTAGGTTTCAATATAGCATGGATTACTGACAAAGTGATTGGTGCATAGGTACTGGTAAAATGTGAGCTACTCTGCATTACTGTTCTAGCTTGACAATTCCGAATTCCTCAACAACATGCACCGACATGTCTAATCCGACAGACTTTACCAGTTTACAATGCTGGCACAAGGACACTGTCCTAACCAAGTTACAGCTTTCTCTACTGTATACATACATACCGAGCTTTTTCCAGCTCATTCCAGTGCTTCTTGAATATAAGATTCCACAGCAAGTCACGAAAGTTGCGATAGTTTGTTCTTGCTTCCTACACATTACAGCAGAAAAATTCTGAATAATAATTACTAGAAGTGATCACAGATCCCAAACCTCCACCCAGAATAATGACTGCCACCTAGCGCACACAGTCAACTCAATACAGCTGTTGTATATGCACGGTATTTCATATAAAAAACCCTTTTTCTTTCTTTCATAATTCAGTCGAATAGTGATAAAATTACACAACATTTTTAGCATAGTGTTAAATGTACAGGGTGGCCCAAAAAAACGGGGCCACTCTGTTATATAGCTTCTAACTTCAGAAATACTGCTTAGATCTAC
>Ga0209367_1009440_pt1 | contig 13227 bp, 9 predicted proteins | sample WorMetLIZISLAND2_FD_187412 | JGI IMG/M metagenome (GOLD analysis project Ga0209367, IMG submission 187412) | Marine gutless worms symbiont microbial communities from Max Planck institute for Marine Microbiology, Germany - Olavius geniculatus... ... | reverse complement strand
TGTCAGAACACATTGCTGGTGCACCGTCTGTCGCCACTGACACCAGTTTTTCCCACTTCAGTTTTGACTTATCAATACAGGCTTCCAGTTGGTGAAATATATCACGCCCCGTCGTTGTTCCTTTCATTGGCAACAAGTCCAGTAACTCTTCAGTCACTTCCAGGTTTCCATCGACCCCTCGAATAAGTACTGCACAGTAAGCAGTATCTGTTACACCGGTGGTCTCGTCGAGCGCAACGGAATAGGCTTCAAAATCTTTCGCAGCTGCAGTCAGTTGTTGATGCACATTGCTGGCTGCTTCAGTTATCCTACTGGCAGCTGTATTCGCGGACAAACTTATGCCTTCAAAGGCCTTCTTTTTTTCTGGACAAACAATTTCACATGCCTTTATCAAACAATCTTTTATGAACCGGCCTTCAGTGAACGGTCGTGACGATTTTGCTATCATGTTACTAATGACAAAGCTCGCCTTCACCAAATCTTCGCTAGACATGTTACTATTTGTGAACAAGTTGCATTGCTGCGGAAAAGATGACTTCAGTTGCTCAAGTTTTTCCTCACGGACTTGGCCAGAGAGTGCGTCGTACTGTTTACTGTGCTGCGTGTGATAATGTCTCCGCACATTGTACTCTTTGCAAACGGCAATATGCTGGAGACAGATGACACAATGTATTTCGTCTTTGACATTTGTCACAAAATAAGCGTTCTCACATTTTTCCTGAAAAAGTCTATTTTCTTCTTCAACCTCTCGCTTCTTCGACATAATTACAAAATAAGCTTACTGTTAGCAGTTAGCCTAAGTTTTCAAACTTTTACTAGCGACGACTGGCCTACTGGCCGACTTAGTGCTATCAGCTGTTGTTTACAAACGAGTGGTGGCCGCCTGACAGTGGGGGGGAGTCAAGAGCCCACACTGGCGACTGGCCGCCGCTTAATGACAGACAGAGACAGACACAGACAGAGAAGGAAGGAGGGAGACCGACTGTCTGGCGCCAACGTTGATCACTGTCAGCACCAGCGCCAACGTTGATCACTGTCAGCATCAGCATGCGGCTTCGCCAAACTGAACGCAAGTGAGAAAAATAGCAATTTGGCTGAGTTACTACAACAAAAATGCTGTATAATGAATAAAACGACTTATTTTATCACAAATTTTTGGAATTTTAGATAATGTGTTGCGGGCTGCTAATCATGCCTTCGCGGCGGGCCGCGAGTTTGAGACACCTGCCATAGATTGATGACAGTGTAGATATGTGAAGTAGATGTTTTAATGCAGCAGTCTTGTTGCAGGCTGCAACATACAATGGCTGCTTCTGATGCTCCAAGAATACAAGTGAATGGAGGTGACACAAAGAGCAGAGTTGTGCAGAATGGTTCGGCTTTTCACAGGTATCCACCATCAAGGCCATTCATCAACGATGACTACACTCGTGATGTGACAAAGCCAATTATTGCCTATCCTGAAAGTAATCGGCAAGGTATGATTCATTTCTCTTGTGCTGTTGCTTTCTCGGAAATAACCATTTTTGCCAACCATGTGCGAATATGGTTGTTTTTCACAATCTTAAGTTACTGGCTTGTTTTTCTTGGCTAATGATTGCAGTTCACTTATCAGATATGTGCATTTCTGTGATTTCTGTCATAAAATGACATTCATGAAACTGTTTTTGTAATATTTTATGATCATTTTTATCATCATATAAATACATTTTTTTGAGATTATGGGAGAGCATTTATGCTTTTATTACTTCCGCATTCATTTTTGCAGGAGTAATGTCTGCGCTGAAGAACTTGCAGGATCGTTTGAAGCAAGTTGAATGTGAAAAGCGAGAGGCAGAACAGAACCTCAACAAGCTGGCAGCCAGCTCCACTTCTGCGCAGTCAGCAAGTAAGCCACTGTTCTGAAATTAACCGTTGATAATCTACTTTGTATCATTATAACTGAGTCATTCCGAAGATGGCAGCAGTGGTTGCTGAAATGTCAACAACGGTTTTAAAAAAAGTTGCATTAATTGACAAATATCTGCATGCCTTAATATGAATAATATGCAATTTCTGAATGCAGCTTTGCAAAGGGTGATTTCTAATATCTGTTGTTCTACGACTGAAGTTGCCTACCTGTGGTTGCAGTGTCGGACTGTTTCCTGGATCATTTTTTGAATGTTAACAGCAATTTAAATACCTGTAGAAATCAAGTAGAAATCAAACTGGCATAACCATTGAGATTTTGGACTTTCGCTGACTTTGTATTTATTGTGTATATTGTATATTTGTATATATCGGGTGCCGCCGATGACAGTACATTGCGTTATCGTAATCTTATAAACTTTTTACGTGCGAAAGCAGCTACTGCTTTCAGCGCGTCTTAGCCATCGCAATTCTGTCTGTCCGTCCGTCCGTCCATCTGTCTGTCTGTCCGCGTTTGTCACACGGGTGGATCAGTCAAAAACGGTGCAAGCTAGCATCACCAAATCTTCACCTTCGGCTGTCTGGAAGGCTCTAGTTTCAGGAACTGTAAAGCTTTTCCATAAATTTGAGAGGGTCACCTTGAACGAGGGCGCTAAATGAGAGGAGGGTGGGCAAAATTTGCTGTATCTCAGTAACTGTGCGAGATAGGGCCTAGGTTACTATTAATCACTACAATGTAATAGGAAGTCGTATACTGACTCTTGATTAGCGCTGAATTCAATGACCTTGAATGACCTTGAATGCCAAAATAGGGGGGTTTATGGATTTTTTGGCGATTTCGGGCTGCGACACAAGTCTATATCATTCAGAAGGTGGTGCCACGCTACTATCGTTATGCGATCCAGATAGAGAATTTGGTATTTGTATATTAACTTAGCGTGAACACCCCAATTTTCAGCTAAACTACTGAACCGGAACTGCTGTAGGCTTTCGTGCGTCTCGTGAGCATTAGCTCAAATTTCTTGTTGCACTTTTATTTCATACTTGAAGTTGATTGCTTGATTGCTGCCAGTACAATAGAAATTGTTATCAGTTTGATAATAATTCTTATCATTTGTAGTCTTGTCTGTATGTTGATATGCATCATACATATACACCAGAGCTGAGTTGTTTTATTCATTCTGTGTTTATGGGTGTTGTAAATTTGTATTTGTTTTAAGGCGCTGTAGAGCATACCTTAGGTCTGAGTTTATGGCTGGATTATGGTAGTAGCAAAAGTAGCTACAGGCCTTGCACCTGTAATGGTTTTTGAGCTGAAAAATTAGCAGTTTGTTGACTGTTAATTATTAGTACAATGTGTTAAAATTTAGTTTTTTGCTTGCTTTGTAGAATTGGAAAAACAGATTCTGAAGTAGTATGTTTTTATTACTTTTCAATAATTCAAGGCTACGTGTTTTTTTCCAGTTGAGTTGAAACAGGCCCTCATTTTAGCTATAGGCTTTGCAATTAATTACTCTGGCCATGTGTGTTACTAGATGTACGCGGCCGACTGGTGACACAAGAAGAGCGTTGCCGAGCGCTTCAACAGCAGCTAGAGCAGACGCGTGTCATGGTACATCAGGCAGAACGTGAACGTGCTGAAGCACTGCGTAAAATGGCAGCACTTCGCAGTGACAACTTGCACATTGAGAATGCTGAGAGACGCTCATATATTGACAAGATCAGCGACCTCGAGCGTGAACAGCTGAGACTAATGGCAACACAGACTGTTGCTCAGGTCATCTCAGAATACTAATGATAGTAACAGCTGTAGGGCTGGAAAACCTAGTGTTTTGGAGGAGTTTCAAGGTTTTTAGATTTTTGAGGGTTTTTTTCCGGTTTTTGTGTATGAAGACAGACACGACACATTGGCAGTGCTGGTGATGTGTCGCATGGGACGGCTTAACCTGTTACATAATAGGTATTTATTGCAACAGCGATGAGCGGGATACATTATACATGTTTGTGGACAGTGGCGGTGCCGCAGCGGTATTACATAGTCACTGTGGCGCTGCGCTTAGCAACTGAGGTCAAATGTAGTGGCATGCAGCATGAATGGTGCACTTTTGACTATGACCAGTGTCGATGATTTTAGGGGTGTGACTTAGGAGCAACTTATACACAAGTATATACGGTATTTCTCCAATCAGGGTTGGTGTGTGTGATCAAAGCTGTCTCTCTGTTTCAGAACAAGATAAAAGAGCTTGAAGAGAAGCTGGATGATGAGCGACAAAGTCGTTTTTTAATGCAGAGTGAAACTGTCAAGGTAAATAGATGCTTATCTTTTACTGAATTATGCCTTTATGAACATTAATCTGTTTGTGCTTACTACTGAAATTGGATGGCATTTTTTGCACTGTGATTTTTGCACATTCAAGTCAGGGTCATGAACAGCTAGAACATTGTACTTTGTTTACTTGCAATACATGCAAATTTCTGTGATAAAATACAACTTCCCTGCAAGTTTGTAGTAACAAATTTTGCTTTTTGATGAACAGCAAACAGAGTCTATGGTGACTGTCTCCATTCTCAAGTTGTTTTGTTTCCTTTTATTCTATTTTTACATGTGACAACAGAATTTGTCGTGCATCTTAACTATCATGTATTCATTCATCTATCTGTTCGGATGTCCGTCACATCTGGAGCCCTATCAAAATGGTGCAAGCTAGGATCATGAAATCCTCATTGTGGGTTGCCACAGGGACTTTAGTCTTTTGTGACAAAATTTTGTGCCCCTGGCTGAGGGGATTTCCATCAAACAAGGGCATGAAACAGGGTATCCTTCCCCTCATAAAAAGTTTTTATCATATTGCTATTGGCTTGTCTAGCATATAAATGGTTACAGATAGGCACAGACATACTGCCTATCATAACAAGCACTGGTGACGATCTTTTGCGGGGTATCAACATCGATGTCCTTGAACACACAAAATAAAGGGTTTTAGTGAATTTAGCAAGAATGCTTGTTGGCTTTTGAACTTTTAAATGTTGGTTACAGAGTGACACTCAGTTCGAGACTGCAAGGCCGGTATCAGTTGAGAGGATAAAGCCACGGCGAAGGAAGAAACGATCGAGCTCAGCTGTTGCCAGGACCATTCCTGTGTCATCAGCACATGGGGCAGTTGGTCGGAAATACCCGAGCGGCAGCAAACATCCCGGCCGTGAACCTCCGGAACACTTTCATCTGAATCTCTGTCAAATTCCATTTGTCACTGGCAAGGTAATAAAATGATGTGATGAATATATATGTGAAATGTTCTGACAAGTTTATTTCTGATATTCAGTGCTTTGGCACCGTGTATTTGGAATAGGAATATGACCTGGGTCAAATTAGGTTTCGGCAAATGCCAAGATTTTTGATAACAGGAAGGTGAATGGCAAAGAATTGGTAACTGTCAGTGAGTGTTGAATAATTCAAATCACTGTACATGCACTTAGCGCAAAGAATATTTTTGTTAACTGTAGACGTGTAGCTTGTTGTCATGCAATTTGCTTACTTCGAGGTTATAAAGCAATTATTTATGCATTTGTTGTGTAGTATTACCAGAATTATAAGTGCACTCATGAATTTAGTACATATCGAGATGTACTTACAGCTTATGCTTACTGTTGCTTTTCAACATTTGTCAGATGAATTGGGTGAATTTTTGCATTGTCTATGTCATGACGACAGCATCACTAAATACATTTAACACTGTTTATGTACTTTGCGTGTAAACAAGGACAACAATAATTTGTCGAGAGGTGGAATTGCTCATTTGTATTCGTAAGTTGCATTTTTTGGCTGGGGCCTTGGACCGCCAAATCTCTCTGTCTGTTGGAGGGTTAGGATCTCTCATCTAACACAATGTGTTATTAGACCCTGTAAGTGTACTGTACCTGCCTAATAACATCTGAATCCATTGAACGGTTTATACAGAGTGCATGAATATGACAGATGACAGACCATGCTATGGAGAAATATGTAGGAGTATTTGAATTGCTTGCAGTTCTGCAAATAATACTGAACATTGCACACTATGCTCAGTTTTTTTGCTAATTCTATAAAGCTGAGCTGCTGTTAATACTGTGGTTGTTAGCGTAAAAGTTCAACACAGCAGCAGTCAGCTTCCTGACTTGTCGACATTGTTGCTGATGATCCTCTGTACAGGTCGTGTGAGCAGTAGAAAGGCCTATAATGTTGGGCTTAGCATTAGACTATATTCTCATTCACTCACTCACTGATGTTGTTGATGATCATGTTGCAGTCAACAGGGCGAAGTCATTCATTGTCGGCAAATTTCCAGGAGGTTCTATCATTGATGAAGACGCACAACTCGAAGCTGTGTGCTGGGCCATGTACTCATTCACGCCTCACGCGTCGTGGCAGCAGCCTACAGACCAAGTCAACACGAGCTGCTAGCAGTCGACCTTGTGAGCACCAGCACGAAGCATCCACTGAACCCGTCACGGAGTCTGTTGATGAACTGGCTGGCTTAATACTGCAGCTGGAGGATGAATTTGGACAGCTTACTCTGTATGTTTCGTTCACTTTCTTTTTTTCGTAATTGTTACGAACTTTCTCCTTAAGTTTCTTAATCAAATCAGCCGGGAAGTGCTGTTGATCACGTAGTCTGTGTTTCTTGCCAAGTAATATCTCAGTTGTTTATAGCACTTTCTATTTACAGATAGCACTGTACAGGACAAAAAACAAACTGTCAAACGTATAAGAACTTCTCGCCTCTGGACACAGCATCATATGACCACAGCAGCCAAAATGAAAAAAAAATGAAACATGTAGTCATCATTTTATCACTGCCATTTCCACATAGGCCCAGCTTGGATGGTGCCGTAGCGCTCCTACTATAATATCTTGTATCATCGTTTGCTAACATTTTATCAGTTGTCTTTACATTCACCAAATACTGTGTAACTTAGTAAGATTTTTATATTTGTTATTGGTTTTGATAGTGGTGAAACTATCTAATTTTATGTTTTGCTGATGTTTGTATGATTGCATTTTCAGTTTTTTTTCTGCATCTAATGCACAGTTGCAACCAAGGCTTAAATCTTTATATTGGTGAATAAATTGAATAAATGTTGTGTACTAGTGATCGAGAAGATTTGACTCGGCAAATCAATAGCTCATCTGATCAGCAGCTTCGGAATGATTTGACCAAAATACTCACCAGTACCATAGCTCGCATGGAAGGAAAGGGTGAACAGATCGTCAAGCTGAAACGCTGCCAAGATCGGGTAACTGCTTACTCGTTTCTTTGACAGTGTTGTCGCACAGAATTGTCCCAGAGTTAGTGCTTTGCAGAACAAGTTACAAGTTATGTATTAAAACGTGTCTGAAGATTGACTGAAATAGTGCCAAGTAAGTGTGGAATAGTGAATTAGAAATAGCTATTAATAACCACACCACTGTTTCTAGTGCTGTCTCATAGCAGGTGCTAAACTGCCACTGTGAGAGCACTTCGGTTCATCTTGGCGAGAGCAGCACGAGCGTGCCAGGCAGCCACCAACCTTTGTAATCTTTGTAATCTGTTTTTTTTTATATTATATAATATATAAGCAAAAACTGTCTCTCGTAATGTATACGTAATACGTAATATTTTAGTTCATACTGTCCACTAAGTAATGGGTACTAGAAATTATGTATATCAAAACCAGTGAGAAATTATTTATGCAATTCTGTGTTATCAGCAGCAGCGTTGTGGGTGTTAAAAAGTAGCCAGGGCAAGAATTTGCACATTTCCAATAAAATTCCAACAAACATGCTCAGATTTAATTTGCTCCTAAATTTCCCCCAAGTTGGTTTTTTTACTTTCTTAGCCCCACGTTTTGCATTCTTAACGAAAACTTTTCAAAAAGATTTTCCCACAGCTAAAAATTTCGAGTGTACAGTTGTCCCCCTACTTGCTTCCCCCCTGGCACGCCACTACTGATTCTCTGAGATTGCAAAGGTGTGGCTATCAGTTGGTTGCCATTATTTGTTTACTATGTTGTGTGCATTGTGCATTGCAGCTATTGAAGAAAAGTGTTGTAAAGAAATCTCCAAAGGGTCATCATGGTGCAAGGTCGTCTGAGATGGTGGCAGCAGATAATTGTAGTCGAGTCATCGTGTCAGCCAAGACGGAACGATCAAGACCATCGTCATCTCGCAGCAAGGCGCAAGGCAGCTTGCACCTGCTCAAGAACTTGAAGAAGATACAGACGAGCCTTCGTGCTGATGACATTAGCTGGGACTCATAGTCAGACTCAACAATTTTTGACAAAAAGATCTGATTTGGATAATACCTGTACTGTTGTGTCACATTGTGTTTGCATACTGTAAAGACCGTTCAGTATTTAGTGAACTACCATACTTGGAACGATAAAGTTTGGAATGCTATTGTATGTTAACATTTGAATCCACTGCATTATCTGAATCTTTCGCTTGAAGTTAGCTTGTCTCAGTAGGCCTGAAGGAGAAAGTGATCAATTACTGTGAGTTATCATAATTTTGTATTTTTGCGAACAACTGAAGTGAACTGTGGAACATTAGGAAATGTAGTACTGGTACCGTAACTTTGTATGTAAAGAAATGGGTGTGAATGCTTATCGAGTAAAAGACCGACATAAAAAGATATTGCTTTATAGTTGGTATTGTTTCTGATTGGAATCATCCTCATATGATTACAAGTACTCACTTATTACAGTGTGTTTGTACGTGTACATGAATGTGCAAATGTTGGTTCTGTGACACCATGTATAGTTTCTGCCATGTTGTAGACTGTGATTGATTGTGTGTAATTATTTTGCTTATATCTGCTTCATTAATCTGTCAGTTTCTTTTTTTGCAGGCTATTGGCATCATTTTATTGTTGCTTTTGTTCTAGTAACTTGTTAGATGAATTAGTGGTTCAAACATTATGTTGAAGTTTTTTCTGTCTGAAAATAGTTTTTGTTGCAATAGATTGAATAAACAGCGTTGGTTGTGCGAAATAGAACAGTGGGCATTTTCGACTGTCACTCAACATGTAGTCCCTTAACATTTGTGAAGCATTTGTGCATGTAGTGTTCGTTTGTCTGTTTGCTGCATTAGTAAGTAAACAGTGTAAATGTTTATGTAATGAAACCAGCCTGTTGAGTTATTTGCTCAACTATCTTGTCATAGTTTATAGTAGGTTTTTACGATCATTTTATTGCGTGCTGAACATGGTGCAAAGTGCATATTGTTGTTGTATGCCGTCTGTCAGTCTGTAACATTGATATGTTGCAGTTATCTTCGGAAAGTAGTTACAATAGCTTCCGGTCTTCACTAAGCATTGGCATTCTGGTCACAGTGGGACTTTTATTTGCAGCAGTGGTAAGATGTATGTTTTCAGCAGAAACCTAGCAGAACCTTTTTTTTCATTTGGAACCGATGTTGCTGTTTTTCGATTTTCATTAATTAGGAAGTTCAAGTTACATACTTTCTTTTGATTGGAACCAAAATCAATGACCTTGAATGACTATTGTGCACTCCGTTGCTCAAAACAAGCGTCTTTCTGAACCAACCAGGAAAATCTGAATGAACATACTCAGTCTGACTCACACTGTCGGTTGTGGCCCGTGAATATATCTACATATTCTCAGACCATGTGATCAAAATGATTGTGGCATCACACTGTTTTCTTGCATTAGCAGCATTTCTTGTCAAGGCATAATATATCTTTCATGAACAGGCTAAAAATTGGTCTCTTTGAACTTTTGTCTTACATATCACATGTTTTTATTTGGTTGTGTCACAGTGTGTATGCAGTAATGGAAAATTGTGCTGTGTTTATTTTTTGTTTGTGTCAGTCTCTTGTACCATCCGGTTGTCTTTCAGTATTCCTGGTGTAGCTGTTTGACATCGTTTTGTGTATTTGATGTCTCAGTTGTGTTGGCTATACTGTTTATTTCTGCCGTGTCTGAAGTTGACTCCATTCCATTAAACCAACGAAAGGGTATTCTGGACTTGCAAATAAAAAGAATGCATTCATAATTGCTGACAAGTTTAAGATGTCTGCTGTTTGTCGTATTTGTTTGCACAATGTTACAAAATAGCTGGGAGAATCTTGGAAATAGTGTAATTTGGTACTTTCAGAATTTCTAGCATTTCAGTTTTACCACTGAACTTATTAATCTTTTTAAACTCAACCTGTTTTTCCCATGACTTCAGTTGATGACGGCAGTGTTTATAGTGCTATGAAGAGCTGGTCATGGGCTTGGCCCAGACACCAAGCAGTTACATTTAAGATTTAACGGGTCATACTTCTAAGGGAACAGAGGGAAGAGGAAAGGGGGAAAGAAGGAATTGAAAGGAGGACCTCTCACCTAATTCGCGTAAGCCCGCTACTGTTGCTGTCTTAAAATCAGTTTGGTCTAGACCAAACTCATGACCGAATTTTTCGTATGAGCAAACATCGTGGATCAGACTTAATATTCTTTGTCAGCGAAACTTGACCTCACCCAATGACTGGTTTGCGAGTATGGGCAAAACCCATGGAGTTAAATATTTCATTGAGTTAAACGTTATGACTACTGTCCTTCAGACCGCGTTCGAATGACCTTAGTGGTTAGTGATTATCTCCGTGCACTGTGAGTGCAACAAAATCGGACCAAGGTCAGGCGATTCAGTGTACGTTTAATGACCATGTTCTGGCATGTTTATTGGCGCGCGTCTGCCAAGCGGCACTTTTCTGTGGCACAGTGCTGTCTGACAGTGTCGACACTATTCACCACACGTCTGCAGTCGCATATGCGCCATTTGTCAATTTCGTGCGTGTGCCGCTCATGTATCGTGCTATATATAGTAGCGCGATTATTCGAGGTCAGTAGGTCAGCAACGGTAAACAGACACACCGCTGGAGGAATTGAAAGATGTTAAAAGGGCTTGCATCGTTGCTTCAAACGTACAACAGTTTGCTTGCTGGATTGTAAGTATATTCTGAACTCGTTAGGTCTTTTTCTGGACAGATGTCAACGTCAAATTATCAAGTTATTCTATGAAGTTCGACTGTTTACAAACGACACTGCCCATGTTATCGAACATAACATGGCCAGGCCAATTCTTTCGCGGGACGATATCATGTTTTAATACAACCAACCAGTAGTAAACCAGAGCATAAACTGTGCTGCATCAGGTTATGCATTAAATGCGGTACTGTATTCATCATCATCAGTTTTATTTCAGGCACTTGGCCCATATACACATAAAAACATACAGCAAAACACACATGAAGAAATTGATTATTGATTATTGATGAAACGAAACGTGTCATGTTTGGCATTAAATGCAGTCTGCGTTTTGTTTGTATCAGCTAATAAATCATTTCGATCAAGTTTTTAAGAAAAATGTGGCAGCATAATTGGGACATGTGAAGAAAATGGAAACGACCTTTTAACATGGATGGGTGGGTTGTGATCAGCTTTTGCAGTGATTGCGAACGCTAAATAACTGACAGAATACAGCACTGTGATGAACAAACCTGCAAGAAACATATGCCGCTTGTTTTTCACTCGAATTTGTGACTCAACTGCACACTTCAGTGATTGTTTTGTTTGCTGTGCACAGCTTGCATTATGTCATAAGATCTGGATAACTTTGTGCTCGCGATGTTGGAACGACGGTGTGAGTTGTTATTCCTGCTGCGTTCATTCTCAAGAGTTCAGACCTGCTGCCAGTTTTCTTTCAGCTGTAGAAACTATCGACTGCAAAATGTTCGCGTACTTTCTCCATTCGCTGTGCCTGTAAGCTATGTTAACTGTGGTGACCATTGGAGAGTTGACCAGTCAAATGTGCATCTATGTCAACCACATCTAACGACAAGGAGGTGTTATACAGCTCTGTATCATAGCCCAAATGTCAGAGCTTTAGCCCTGTCTGGACACTCAAGTAGGGTTACTAGCTTACTGTTGCCTTTATCTGGAGCTCGTGACTACAGTCGACTGCTGCCAAATGTTCGCTGGTTAACATTATCTCCCAAGGCTATAGTTGAAGCATCGCCATTGTACATTCAACCGTATCTTCGGCTGATTCGCCTTGATCGACCTATCGGTATGTGTCAACAGAATTGCTATCAGGTGGATTTGTTTTAAATCTTCATTGCTTAGATGCTGTTGGAGGTTGGGTAACAGGAAGGATGTCTGTTGTAGAACTACTGTCATAACTATTTCTACAAGTTTACTTTGGGTAAATGTCTAACCTGGGGCCTAATTTACAAAACATCGTATGACAAATGTACAACAATGTTACGACATATGGAAGGTTTGCGACAGATTTACGATAAAACGCGATTTACAAGAAAATCATATGAGAAAGTTACAACAAAAATGTATAACACCTCAATTAGCTGTCGTATGACAGCATCAAGCATGCATGCAGTAATTATTTTGATTATTCATTAGTGTATAATTCGCACATAGTGCCGTAATACATATCCATTTTGTTTGAGGTAACTTCAGGCAGCGAAATCGCCATGAAATCAGTTTACTTGTTATTGTTTACGTTAGTAACCGTTGGCAACGGCGGAAGCAGACGATCAGTGTGCAGCACTGCATCGCCAGCTCATTGACACTGTGCCGCGATTGGTTGAGTTTGTGGTTGACGGTTCATTGGCTGGCTATTTTTAGCGACTACAGAGTTGACAAAATTGTGATAGAGTTACGATGTCGTAAAATCAGCTTTCAGAATTTGAATATAACATTTTTACCACAATCTTACGATTTACAAAAAAGATGCAAGAATTTTACGACAATTTTAGGATTGTCTTACAATGTTTTGTAAATTAGGCCCCTGGAGTAAATATGGAGGACTGAGCTACTTAAACTAGGTAATTGTTTATAGCTTAATTTAAAGTGTGCATTTTTGTGAAATGGATTATATTTTCAGATGTTGAAAAGAATGTATTTTGCTGTTAGCCTTAGCCTTAACATGAATTGGTGAATTGCCTGACATTATGCTTCAATATGTAATTGTGCTTTTTACGTGCGAAAGCAGCTACTGCTTTCAGCGCATCTTAGCCATTGCAATTCCGTCCGTCTGTCTGTTCATCTGTCCGTCACACGGGTGGATCAGGCAAAAACGGTCCAAGCTAGGATCACCAAATCTTCACCGTCTGCTGCCCGGAAGACTCTAGTTTCAGGAACTGTAAAGCTTTTCCATAAATTCGAAAGGGGTCACCCCGAACGAGGGCGCTAAATGAGAGGGGGGGTGGGTAAAGTTTGCGATTTTTGGCCAATGACTCGCTGTGTCTCAGTAATGGTGCGAGATAGGGCTTAGGTTACTAT
>Ga0209367_1009437_pt1 | contig 13229 bp, 5 predicted proteins | sample WorMetLIZISLAND2_FD_187412 | JGI IMG/M metagenome (GOLD analysis project Ga0209367, IMG submission 187412) | Marine gutless worms symbiont microbial communities from Max Planck institute for Marine Microbiology, Germany - Olavius geniculatus... ... | reverse complement strand
CCCCGCTGCGGGCTCCGCCCCAGACCCCCGTTATAGGCTCGCGCTCCACGCGCTCGCCATGGCCCCGGCCACTGCTTGCTCCCCCAACTTTCAAACACTTCCAACGCCCATGATTGAATAATTAAGAACCTCGTGACAAGTCTAGAAAAGCATTAAAAATGTTGTTCGTAATATAACGTCGCGCAAAATGGTCAACTTGGTTGATTCAAAACTTTGAAGTTTGGAAGATAGATTTTTGCTTGTATTTGCTGATATTTTTGCGTCCCAGTCGGTAATTACGCATTTTTTTTCTCATGTGTTGTGATTCGGCAAAATGGTATAAAATGAGTTCTTTACTGTGTTTATGCAGGATATGTATTATGTTATATTTCTTTTGTGATGAGATAGTGTTTTAAGTTTATCGTAATTAGTTATTACAAGTATAAGTTACGTGTCGTCTATATAATGCACGAAATGTGCTATGTCAGCTTGTCTCATGGTGTTGCTGGCTCTATTACAAAACTTCCTCACGCGAATCTTAACCTAAACTTAACCGTGTCTTTAACCTTAATCGTAACTCTGGCCCTTAACCCTAATTCTAAGCCTACGTAGTTATTTCAATTTTCCTAGTAGTGAGCTTTAGCGCGGGGTCGGGTAAAATGCGAGGTGTGAGACGCGAGGTGCGAGGAGGGTATAGTGCGAGGGAGCGTGCGAGGCGGCACGAGATTGGTCGGCTATAAATAGATTCCTCGCAGTTTACCCACATTCTGTAAGCACGGGAACGACTCTATGGATTACAGCAATACGGCCTGTTGGTAGCCAGCATGCGACCCGCGAGCACAGCGAGATGAAAGGCACAGCAAGCACGCTGCACGCTGCATGCCGCACACCAGAGAGCATTCAACAGTGCGATCAACCAGAACTTCCCACGACGTTATTCCCGGTTGCCTGGAAGTAAATGCGAGCAGCCATTTAACTTGGAGCGTAATTGTCGACAGCTAATCGACTTTGATTGACAGGTGGTGGACAACAGAAATTATACTACTTGGCATCAACATGGAGACTCACAACAGCATCTGTATTCCTAGATGCTGTTGTGAGTCAACAGTATAATGCTGTGATGAGCAGGCCTACAGTATATATAATATATACACCGTGTCTCAAAATAACAGTCAAAATTGTTTTTGTCATGATTTCGTCAAATTTTCACCAACGTTAATAATTTTTAGCACAAAGGAAGCCAATACGATAGAATTATGTAAGTTGCACTCATTTACCATTTCACCTAATTTATGTCAACGCACTATCATGTGAAACACAGATGCTCCAAATTGTTACATTATGCGGTGATTATTTGTATCTGATTGCTCACCTTTGCATTATCAGTTCGACAGAGGGCACCACGTGATTTATTAATTCTGTGGTATTAAATATTTTAAGGTGAAAACAACAAAATAGCTGACTGATGAGCTTAAAACACGTCTAATCGATAAGTGAATGTCGTTCGATCAGTCAAACTTTGATTCCGCTATCAGCCAGTGGTGTTGCATCTAAGCCATTGTCTTTGTATATGGGGCCCACTTTGGACATAAATTATGATCATTTGCAAGTGATTGTTATACAAACTTATAATTCTGCTAAATAATTCACATTGAGATTTATTTTTTGCATGGTAAGGTTGTTACAGCATTTAATTGGAAAATAACTCAGCATTGTGCAACAATTTGGAACATCTATTTTTCACACAGTAGTGCATTGACATAAATTAGGTGAGGTGGAAAGTGAGTACACCTTGCATAATTTCACTGTCTTCGCCATCTCTGTGCCAAAAATTATCAAATTTAGTGAAAATTTGACAAAGCTATGACAAAAACAATTTTGACTTTTTTTCTTGAGACACCATGCTAGGCTGCTGTACACCTCATGAAGCAGACGTTTCTCTAACTGGTGCCTGGGAGGCTGGGTCTAGCCATGCTGTACCTGGGAGAGTGGGAGACCACCCACATTGACTGGTGTACAGTAGCTGCTGCTGTCCACCCTGGGAAAATGTATAGTAGACCAGCTCACCACATACTAGGTACTGGTCTTCCAGCGCAGCATCCTAACACTCAGCAGTATTTGAAGACTCTTGATAGCTGGTGTCTGCCAATTCTCATATTGATTTTTGGCAAGGTATTATACACCCCCATAAAAATATGTGAAAGCTACTGGATAATACTTGCTAGAATGAAAGATCTCCCTGAGCAGTGGTAGCTGGTGTTTGCATACTGCAAAAAAATCCTGCCAGGCACCAGATGAGTCTACTGCTCTGATGCTCGAAAATTTTTAAAGCTACTATAATGTGACGATTCTGCATACAACGGTTCAATTTTTTTCTGCTTGCTTCGCTCACTGATTATTTGTACCTCCACATTTAAATTTCTTCCGCCACCCTTGTTTGCCTTTATTGTTCATACTGCATGCATTAAATTGGTCCAGTTGATTCTGAGAAAAATAACTAAATTTATTGCCACCAGATGCCATACTTTTCAGGCTAAAATGCACCAAATTTGATTTTGCCTGGGGCTCTACCCCAGACCCAACTGGGTGAGCTTGCAGCACTCCCCAGGTCCCCTAGCTGGATGTAATTAAAATATGTTGATTGTGGTTTATTTTTCTCACCTTATGTATTTCGCTTTAAATTCTGAGCTGAGACAGTTTGAGAGACAGTATAGAAATATCAGTGTCGGATTTGCTATTGACTCATCAGTCACTTGTCAATGTGGCTTGCACTGACAATAGCCTAGAAATCAGTCACTTGTCAGTGCATGACTACACTGAGAAAAACATTTATGATTACACATAGTTCTGTATGGTACTAGTGGTCAGTACAAAATAATTTGCATAAATTACTAACACTACCTTAAAGCGACAAAAGAATTGTTTTTACAAGGTGCAATTTCGAAGCTAGAAATGCACAAAAATGTCTTGGTTGCCGGAGCCCTGGACCTTGCAGGGGAGCTAATTAGTGAGCTAAGTTGCAAAGCTCCTAGCTAGATTTTGAAGTAAAGGGTGGGAAGAGGTAAAAAAAGAAAAATGGTAGGGAAAATGGAGTGTGGCAGAAAGAAGAAAAGAAGGACAAGGAAGAAAAAGTGAAGTTAAGAAAAGGAGGGCAGGGGATGGGGGAGGGGTCTGGACACAATCTCACACATTTCAATTTCCGGACCATGGCAGCTATGGTGAATACATGACGTGATTACAAGACATACACAGCTAACTCAAGGCTAAGTAAGTATTATTGATAATTAACACCATCTGCCACCGTCACTTCAAGAACTATCTGACACTTCGTCATTTAAACAAAACTTAAAAACTTTACTGTTTCAGTGAGCTTTTTACCTCTGAGTGGTTTTTACTTTTTTGTACATTATCCTTAGGTTTTATTTTAGTTTTTAGGTGTGTTGTACACCATTGGTCACTTTTGTAAGTGGTTATTGTTTGATTGATTGATTGATTGATTGAACAAACAATATTTATATTGCTCTTTGCTGCTGTCGGACAATATGTGAATCGGTAAGCCATGAGTGGTTTCAAGGGCATAGCTGCCAAGGTCCGAAAATGGAAATGCGTGAGATCAAGTCTAGTCCCTTTCCCCATTCCCTACCCTCCTTTCCTTTCTTTCACCTTTTTCCTTGTCTTTTTCTTTCTTTTTTTCTTTCTGCTTTTTCTCTGTATACCATCCTGGTTTTTTGATGCGCTGCAGCTATGCTGTAGGCAATTTTTGGCATCGCTGTTGTCTGTTTATCTGTCTTTGTCATCTGTAATGGATGTATTGTGTCTAAGCATTATATAGAAAGTTTTTACATGAATAATTAGCCACATGTAAACTTAGACATACAAAATTTCAGTGCTCTACTGCAAGGGAACATTTTCTAATTGGAGTTAAATGGAGGGGGTAAGAAAATGTGCATTTTTCAATAGAAAATGAACCAAATCTTGGAAATGGTGAGAGATACACCAAGTCTGGGCTACTAATTATCCCTGATAGGAAGTGGCATATCATATCAGTTGAGATGGAAATCATTGAACTTGGATCACCTTGAAAGCCGTTATGTGCTATTGTGGCTAAACGGTGCGAGATAGGGCTTAGGTTGCTATTGATCACTATAGGAAGTGGCATATTGGCTTTCAAATGACATAAAAATCATCAACCTTGGATGATTTTGAAAGTCAGGACTGCAACAAAACCTATAGACTGTAACCCGTCCTCCCTAGTAGAGACAGTTGGGCTTTCTTGTTTTTTGCCTTTTCCCATGTTTTGTTTTAAAATCCAGCTATATGGGGGATTTGTGAATCGTTCTTAAGCTCCCTGGCGTGATCTGGGGCTCTGCCTTGGCATCCAAGATATTCTTGTGCATTTTAACTTCAAAATTCTGCCTAGTGAAAACACTTTGTTGCTTTGAGGCATTGTTAGTAATTTACCCTGTAGGAAAATTATTTTGTATTGACCACTACTGTTATGCAAAACTATCTGTAATACCTGGTAAACAGAAAAACAAAAATGCGCGAGATAAAACTTATGCGGGCAGAAAAACATGAGTTGACTGAAAATGCGTGAGACTCAATGCGAGATGCGTGAGACTTGGCAGGGCTGCATGGGGTTTGATAGAATTTTACTATTGGCTAGTATTAAGAGATTTTCTCCTTACTTATCAGTTAGTGATGTTTGCAGCTCCATTGCAGACTCATCAGGCATGAGTTATTTTATATGACCATGAGTGCGTGTAGCCTTGAGTGCACACGTGTCGATCGGAAATTACCATTATCGGGTAACTTGTTCCTAGTTACTGAAATATATCATACTGTATGCGTGTGATGTAATTATTCATTTGTCTTTTTGTAGTTTCGAAATCAGTATGACAACGACGTTACTGTCTGGAGTCCACAGGTATGTGTTATTGTGTATGTTAATCTAACATTCACAATTGCATATGAAATGGAAAAGTCTGTTGTGTGACAAGTGCAAAATTTTAATTTAGTACTTGTCGTATTCTTTTTCTACTTCAGTATTTGCTATTAATTTCTGATTGTTTTTTGCATCATTTTAAATGTAAGTAGTTCGACTTGTTGTTTGATTTAAGTAAAGTAGTTTTGCATGCTTATTTCACTGTACACACTTTATAACATGTTCGTTGTTTTGTAGTTTTGCACTTCACATATTTTATGTGCCCATTTGTTCATGTCGCTGAAAATTATTTGATGAATCTAGCTCTAAGTATTTTGTGAAGATTTTTGTCCTGTGTTTGTGATGTAGGGACGCATCCATCAGATTGAGTATGCAATGGAGGCTGTAAAGCAAGGATCGGCAACAGTTGGGCTCAAGTCAAAGACTCATGCTGTTCTTGTTGCTTTGAAGGTCGTTTTCACAATTCATTATGCTGTTCTTCAGTTATGGAAGTTGCAGATTTTGTAATACTGATGGTGATGAATAACATGCAGCATTTTATGTTTTTTTTTAGTTTGGAAATTGCTGCATAAGTTTTGCAGTAATTTGTATGTCAAATTCAGTATTACCACAGGTGCTTTAATAGAAGCCAGGCTTCTAATGCACAATGAAATGAGGTTTATATTGAAGAGGATAAAGCAGTGATTATCCTTTTTAGTATTTTTTTGCATCATTTGTACTTGCTACTAGCTTTAATGTTATTGACTAATAGTTTCTTGGATGGAGTCCGTGTAGCTGCAATGCTGCGTGTTATTGGCAGCTAAACATATCAAAACTGGTGATATAATATAAAGTATGCCTGCAGAACCATATGAGATCAGCGGCACTATAGCAGGTGTGCATGTGTGACACGTAGCACATAGTCACGTTTATACCACCAACTATCTGAGAAAAGGCAGTCCACTGTGGTCACGAGAGAGCAAGATGTTGCCTGTTTCAGAAGAAGAGATGTATGCTGAGTTCAAATGTTATTATGATATTGCAGTGTAAAAGTGTGCTAGTTGTATGTAGCGAGCTCCGTCCGAGCTGTCAGCACATCAGAAAAAGATCCTGCCTATAGACACTCATGTTGGTATATCAGTTGCTGGTCTAACCGCTGATGCCCGGCTTCTCTGGTCAGTTGATTGTCAGTGTCTCCTGTTTGTCCTTTGTAATGTATATGTATAATGGTTGCTTGACAAAATGGTGACTATCAAGTTTTTACGCGCGAACGCAGCTACTGCTTTCAGCATGTCTTAGCCATCGCAATTCTGTCCGTCCGTCTGTCTGTCTGTCCGTCTGTCTGTCACACGGGTGGATCAGTCAAAAACGGTGCAAGCTAGAATCACCAAATCTTTACCATCAGCTGCCTGGAAGACTCTAGTTCAGTGATTTTCAACTAAGGTTCTGTGGAACCCACGGGTTCCGCGAGCATCTGCCAAGGGTTCCGCAGCTGGCCAGTAAAAAATAACTTAGCCAGTGAAGTCAAGCCAGACGAAGTGGTAGAAAATCAGCAAATTGCACTTCTGCGCATCTATTTTTGCATAGATTACTGTGTTTAATCATTTTTGTTGTTAGTAATTTTGGCATATTTGCATTGTAGGTTTATATTATAACGTTGGCCTCTATGCATGGCATTACTCAACTTTGAGGATTAATGCATTATTGGAAATGAAAAAAAGAAGAACGTATTGATTAGGGTTATGGCTACGAAATCGTTTGACCATTTACTTAGTTAATTCAATTTTTTGTACACTTACTTATTGTTGCCTACTAATGGTTAAATGATATAGCTCTTCATGTAAAGCCCGTCTCAGAGCTACAGAGCGGTCACATTTCATATTATAATTGCTCATTTGTGCCTGCTTTGTTGTCCCCATGAGGGCTTTGCCCTGCTACAGACAAATGAGTCTAGCTTCTACCTCGCGTACGTCGCTGGACGCGTGGATCAATGCATGGGGTTCCGTGAGTGACCTCCACGCTTGTTTAGGGTTCTGCTGCAGCAAAAAGGTTGAAAAACGCTGCTTTAGTTTCAGGAACCGTAAAGCTTTTCCATAAATTTGAAGGGGGTCACCCCGAACGAGGGCCCTAAATGAGAGGGGGTGGGCAAAATTTACGATTTTTGGCCAATAAGTTGCTGTATTTCAGTAACGGTGCAAGATAAGGCCTAGGTTACTATTAATCACTAATAGGAAGTCGTATACTGGCTCTCGATTGGCGCCGAATTCAATGACCTTGAATGCTGAAATAGGGGTTTCTATGGATTTTTTTGGCGATTTTGGGCTGTGAGACAAATCTGTATCATTCACAAGGTGGCGCCACAGTACTATCATTATGTGCACTTCGGTATGACTGTAATAAGGGTGTTGTATTTTATCCCAAATTCCCGCAAATCTAACTGAAACAGCGACAGATTTTTGTTGTACAATTTTGCTGTATTGTGAGCGCAATAATTTATGATTTAATACATTTCTGATGCACAATATTTGGTGAAAAGGTTTGCATATCTTACAGCGTAATTTGTGACATTTTGTTTGATGGTGCTGTCACCTCGGGAATCGGTTTACAACGCCCAGCAATAACTAACGCTGATTGATTGCATTGATTGAGTTGTTATATTTTTACGCACGAAAGCAGCTACTGCTTTCATCGCGTTTTAACCATCACAATTCTGTCTGTCCGTCCATCTGTCACACGGGTGGATCAGTCAAAAGCGGTGCAAGTTAGGATTACCAAATTTTCACCGTCGGCTGCACGGAACTATCATGCTCAAATTTCTTGTTTAAAACCATGTTTCTGTAACTTTTGTATGTTTCAAGAATAGTTCATTTGAAGCTGTTAGTACGTAATTGAAGCTGGACTTTGCTGTGCTGTGTTGCAGTAAGTTTATGCGTGTGGAGTGCTACAACTCGCGATATGCGTATGACACAGCATTGCCTGTTAGTCGACTTGTTTCAATGGTTGGCAACAGTATCCTCTTTGCTATATTAGTTGCTTAGCTGTGTAAGACTGAAACCTATGCATGAATCTGAATATTTTGGCGTGGCACTTCCATTTATCGGTTTGGTCTGTTTTTTTTCTAAAAAATCTAGGCATGGTCTGGCAACCAGCATGACCCATTTTGCCTGCCTTACGCCAGCTGGATATTCAAATGTTGCCATTTTTCAGATTGAAAATTCTGTAGGAGAGTTGGCTTATGTTAGAAACTGATGTTGTTAGGCGCCTCTATATTTTTGGACTCTATGGCGCTATATAAATCTTGTATTATTATTATAGAAGTAAAATGCATATTTTTTGCAAACTTCAGAATTTGAAAATTTTGATCTCTGTTTGTAGCTTTAGACCAATATGACTTGCCTCATTTATGTTTTGGCCTGGCCTTTTTTGACTGCAGAATTTTTGGACTCTACTTGGTTTGGCTTGTGGCATGCATACTTTCTTTCTACTGATAAGTAATCTCATCAACCTACTGACTGGTTGTTTTGAAACTCATTTTTCCCACACAGTATTAATTAGAAATTTCCAGTAGTATTTTATGTTAGTTTGTAACGTCATTTAATTGAACGTTACAATTTTATATTTGCTACATTTTTTAATGTACATTGTGCAACAAAATCCAACTGATTTGGCTGCAAGGTCATTAAACACGTATGAAATTATTTCTGTCCATTTTGTTGTACCTGACAGTTAAATCTTTTATTTATTCTGTTGTTTGTTTTGGTGCTAGGTTAATTTTGTTAGTAGCAGTTGGTCGTGATGTTAGTTTCTGTGTGTTGCTGCTGTGCATCGTGCATCTTGTTATGTGACTTAACCACTGTTGTCAGAATCGCAGATACAGACTCAGAGATATGGACGACGGCCATTTGGTGTCGGTCTCCTCATTGCTGGTTACGATGTGAGTTGAACATCTCTCATTCTCTCTGTCTCTTTCACCCTGTCTGTTGCTTCGTGGTAGTCATTGTCTGGTCTTTCAGTCTTCTGTTCTTTAGTCTCAGGCTATGACAATCTCATCTGCCAGATGCTTCTGTTTTCAACCTATTTTTTTTTCAAGTTTTTGTAATCCTTGCCAATAATATCACTCAGCATCTGTAGGCTGATCTTTTCCATTCTCTTCCGGTCCCACATTTCAAATGCTGATGGTATTTCTATGGGTCGGCATGTATCTGCTGTATTTCTGGATTTTTTGGTCTAGTTGAAGTGAGTCATACAAGAATTGATTTTCGTGAGAATTGTGTTGAACTGTAGCATGCATGAATGAGTGAGTGGTATCTGATGGCGGTGAATGCGTGATGTAGGAACAAGGTACTCACATTTATCAGACATGTCCATCAGCTAACTTCTTCGACTGCAAGGCAATGGCCATCGGTGCTCGATCGCAGTCAGCTCGAACTTACCTTGAGAAGAATCTGGACAAATTTTCCGATTGTACGTGTATGCTTGTCATTGTTTGCCTATGTTTTACATTTTTACTACAAGCAAAGACATTAGCTCATGCTGACATAAAATGATGCTATCCATCTAGCTACATTTACTTGTCCACTGCACTGTTGAAGAGAGTTTCCGACTTTTGAACCAAAAATTGCCCTACGTTTACTCTTAACATGGGGAGCATTCACACCAATTTTTTTACCATGTCTTTTTGTTTTTTTACTCAAACTCCCATATGGGACTGATGAAGGCCTACTTGGCCTATTAGTATGGCAACGTAATTAATAATGTGTGTTTATGGACAGTTATTAGCTTTTGAAAATCAGATAATACAGTTGACTCCGCCTATACATGTATGCACGGCTTAGGGACCGCAAGCTGACTTGCATGTAAGCAGAGTGTGCATTTAACTGTAGTTAGCTTATAGGACCATTGCAGTCATTTACAACATGTAGTTACAGTAGGCGGTCATCCACATCACAAAAAAAACAGTCGCCTCACGCATCTCCTTCGCGGACATCAGGCGCAGCATGTAGCAGCTGATAATGGTCACTTCAGTAGTGTCAGTTTACATGCTGCCTGCTCGTCCGTCGTCTCAATCACTCTCATAGACAGCAGGTGGCCTAGCACTATTGCCATTTGAAGTTCATTATGATGCTGCTGGGGTGGGGAGATGCACTGTAGCCCACATGATATGTGGTGCTCACATTATGCCTACCCGCATAATTCTGGGGTTTAGACATTGTCAGCGGTATCCCAGTGAGCGTAAAGTGGCTGACTGTGGGTTGTCTTACGTGCACTGTGTCAGCCAAGTTGCTTATACCCGAAGTAAGTCATGGCGCTAGGACCAAAAGGGTGTGTGCTTATAGCCGAATCGTGCATATATTGCTGGTGCTTATAAGCAAAGTTGACTGCCATTGACTTAGCATAAACTCAAACGGGACTAGACGCACGTCGTGCAAATAAGCGGAATGTGCTTATAACCGACGCGCATATAAGTGGAGCCGACTGTACAGTGTTTAAAATGCTGTTTTAGTCATTGCATCTTGGTGGACATTTTTGCATAATTAACAGTGATGTTATTTCTCCATGACTGCTGAGTTTGTGTACTGTCTTGAAAAGCATGGTGCGTGAACTGGATGGTAACCGTTCATCGTCCAGATGTGGTGCATGAGCCAGGATTTATGCAACCAACACTGAGTTAGCATCATTGAGATGTTTCCGTCGTTGTTATTATGTATGTACAGGTGGTGTAGATGAACTTGTACTGCATGGTCTGCGTGCACTTCGTGATACTCTGCCCAACGAAGTTGAACTTACGACTAAGGTGAGTGGAGACTGTCATTCTTTGAACTTCATGTTGTTTCATACACCTCTGCCATTATCAGGTAGCCCAGAGGCATAATGTTGGGCCTTAACAACTTACCTGCAAAACCTCAAGACGTCTACATACAGTAAAGCTAGGCAGTTGTTAGGGGGGGAATCTTGCCTGAAAAAAACATAATTACTGAAATTTATATTAAGTGTTGGTTATTCTGTTATTGCTTTTGTATTCTGATGATTATATTTATGGTGTTGAATTTTGTTACAGAACTGCTCCGTTGGTATTGTGGGCAAGGACACGCCATTCACAATATATGATGATGAACCAGTCGATCGCTATGTATCTTTTAATGCATTTCGTTTGTATCATTATGCAGCCAATCTGATCTATTGCTCGTCTGTCCATCTGTCTCATACGGGCTTATGACTCCAAAACTAAAAGGCATAGAGAATCCCAAATTGGCATGAACATTCCCAATGTCAGGAGTGACTGGAGTGCCATTTTAGCTCGTTGTAAAGTTGTATGTTAGGGTTCCAGTTGCACATAGCTGTTTTCGGCAATGTGAACAACTGTGTATCATGTCTGCTGTTATTTCTTTCATAATGATTTAGCATTGTTGGTTTAGGTCCACGTAGAGCATTCATTGTGTTAATGTTATGCTTCAACAATTAGCAAATGTTCACCTGTATGACTTCAAACCAATGGGCATTTGTCACAGACTTGAATGTTTTGCTAAGATGAGTTTGAACTTATGATGCCATGAGATTTTTCTTAGGATTGGCATACGTTTGTTATTGCCATAAGATAAATCATTAAGATACTTCGAAGATGTTTCATATGTCTGGTTTTTAGAGTGACTGGCAAATTTGTCCTTCAAACAACCAGCGTTAGTTCTGGTATTACTGATAATAGTGTGTCATTGTGTCATTATGACTTTCTGTTTTTGGCGTTGATGTTGATGCCTGTGTAATGTTGAGATGTGATGGAGTGTAGTTGAGTCTTTAACAGTTGCAATACAAACAGCTTCTGATGATCAAGGATGAAGCCAGGTCTGCTACAGCTGGGCAGGACGATGAACCGGTAAAATCATACGTTATTATTTATTGCTACTGTTCTGCGAAAATGATCATCCCGTAAATAAGTTAAAAAAACAACATTATTCTGCATGTTTAAATGTGTGATGTTTTTCCTAAGTACCAGCTGTATCACATGTTGAAAACTAACAGAATTATGCTATTTTGTAACTTTTTATGAGACAGAGCACATGCTTCTAGTTCAAAAATAGGGTAGAGGTGGCAGGAAACTGTAGTTTTCAGATCGATAGTTGCAAATTTTCAACGGAGGAGTATATGGTTGCTCATTTTAATTTTGATCTTAAATTCTGCTGAAATGGGCGGATTTCTAGCCCCAAATTTTGTGTTTCCCAAACACTGAAATTTAGAGGGGGCTATTACCAGCCCTTTGCCGTGACATCATGACATGAACATGCATAACACTCCGAGATGGAAATTAGAAGAAATTGTTTTTCGTGTGAGAGTAGTCAAACCCTGGAACCCATTACCTGAATTTGTTATATCATTCACAAATATCCAGACATTTGAATCAAGACTAGACAAAGTATGGGAAAATCAACCAGTTCATTTTTTTCTGCAAGGAATATCTCCAACTCTGATTATCAAGATCTGGACACAGAGGACTTACTTGTCCTGCTTTCTGTACCACCGATAATGATGACGATGATGATGAATGTGTGAATTTGATGTGTTGCTGGTGCAGGAGCGTATGGAGTCAGAGGAGGAAGTTGCGCTGACCATCCCATCAACTACGAGTGACCCGAGCGATCAACCCTAGTCTGCTTGTATTACATTGACAGCTCTGTTAGCTTCACGATATGCTCGGACATCTTGTTGGGCTGGGAAGGGGGCATCCGCAATTTTGTGCACTGTGTTCATGACTGCCACTGAATCTGCAGCTTTGTCACGTGGACAATGTTTTCTCATTCCCATATAAGCCAGGAATTCTAACTTCTATGAGGTCACATGTTAGACTTGTGTTGGTCTCTTGGCTTGTTGATGAAACGTTATCTGCATCGGAGCATGTAGCACTGTGACATCTGTTTGAGTGTTATGATCTGAGCAAGTTATTAAGCTCTTTTAAACATTGATGTTCCGTTCTGTGTTATGAATGTCATTGTCATGAGTCTGTTGCTCTATAGTTATTAATAAGATACTTAACGTTGAAATAGCATGCCATGATTGCATACTCTGTTGTCATTTACACAGTTACATCGAGTGAAATATCATCCGCATTGGACCACACGGTATCATAGCCGCACGGTAGCCACACATTGTGATGGTTAGTCTAATTTCCTGTGTCTCAGTGTTTTTATTTTAGGACCTGCTTTAGTTCTAATTTCTAGGAAAAAAATAAGTCCAAAAGTCGATGCTGCTCCATATCAGCAGATAATCTTGACCAGGGGTCAAACAGTGAACCAGTCAAACAACCTGTACACAGTTATAACTTCCGCTCCTCCCC
>Ga0209367_1009435_pt1 | contig 13231 bp, 8 predicted proteins | sample WorMetLIZISLAND2_FD_187412 | JGI IMG/M metagenome (GOLD analysis project Ga0209367, IMG submission 187412) | Marine gutless worms symbiont microbial communities from Max Planck institute for Marine Microbiology, Germany - Olavius geniculatus... ... | reverse complement strand
GTATAATTTATTATATCATGATACGGATATAGAGGGACTTTTAGTGCCTGCATCCGTTTATCTCCATTACTGATTACTGATTACTGATTAGCAGGATTACACAAAAAGTCATGGATGGAATGCAGATTTGGCTGAAATTAGAGATTTCGGTGATGATCCGAATTAGTGTTTGGATCCAGGGCGCTGGTCCAAAGTAAGATACCTCGATTGAGGCAACATGACGTACATCAGCAGACTGTTAGTGATGTTTCTCACTTGTTTATCACATCAACAATTATACGTTCAGATTGGCGATCTGAACGTATCACTTTTTACACACCTTTCAGATCGCTGATCTGAAGGTAGCCTACGGTATTAGCTGTGATCTGTACACAATTTTCAGCATTAAGCATAGATTTTATTGCTGCAAGTTGCAATTCCTAGGTTCAAGGAGGGCGACGCAAGCAGGCATCAAGGGTACCCCCTAAAAGTGGTTATTTTACACTATTTAAAATTCAAACACCACCATTACACAGTGTCAGAAGAACTTTGCTGACTGTGTAATGGTAAAGTTTAAATTTTTAAATTGTCATTTGTGCTGTTTTATATCTGCAACCACGATGTCACCCTTACACTGTATATAAACTGAACAGTTTTTACATAAATGTTAGGGATAGCCTAGACAAAAAACTTTGTCCTAAATAGAGATCTGATTTAGGACAAAGACTATATATATTGATTTGTCGCCTCGTATTTCAAAGTTCAAAATACTCCTCGTCGAACAAGCGCAAATGTACAAAAGCATTGCATTTAAACTAATGGTGAACAGTAGCATTTTATTTCATAATAAAACGATGTTGTGAACTTACTTCACGATAATAAAACACTTCGGTTGCAAATTAGAACCAATACGACCATAAACAAAACACTCTCAGCGGAAGTAAACAAATGTCACGTGACTGCTGAAAGAGAGAGGTTAATACAAATAGCATTAATTGATGCTATTTGCTTACGGTAATATGAAGTATTTTAATGCATTTGTTAAGCTCACACTACATACAAGTAATTACATTCAATTTTTGTCATTTTTTCATTTTTTTGTCATTTAAAATTGTCTGCAATAAGGAACATAACTTGTTCATTGTAGCACGTAAAAAGGAAGGATCCCTGAGGCCATGATAATATTCATCTTCTCACGTATGATTAATGTAATGGCTATTTCCGGCGAGTGTTGGCAGTTTGTAAACAGTGAAAGTTTTGAAGTGAGTTCTATTATTAATTGAACGGCTTTTGTCGTTATTTCTCATTGTGCCATTGCGCCGGTGATCGTTATCAAGGTACGTGTCAGCATATTTTTGCTCCTCGTGTGCTACGTTCCTAACATAGTGAAGAGGAGTATATAAGATCAGTGTAATATTGAGGACTGACTGACGACCAGCCAACAGCCGACCTCGGTTCTTGGAAGAGCCTTCCTGGAAGAACTTTAAACGGCCATATCTCGATAATGGTGTTAGATAGACGCATGTGCACTATGGACCACCCATAGGAAGTCGACCGCTGGGACCAATGACGTCATGTGACCCCAAAAGGTCAAGGTTGTGACCTCATTATCTTTGAGGCACCATATCTCCGTAATGGTGCCAGATACAGGCATGCCTTAAGGTATAACAAGACAAATGGCAAGTAGCATCATCAACCATTATTTAAAATTTTTTTCTCTCAGTTCCTAAAATCGGGCAATATTTTATGAACTTTGGAGAGAAAATTTTCAATAATGACCTCGACTATTAGTATAATATTAGTAATATTAGTATAATATTAAATGGGTCTCAATTAGATGCCGGGTCTCTAATACTAGCTGAAATTAACGAAAAAGCTCTTATAAGAATACAAAAGAAAATGATGCGTGCGAGGAGTACGTTAGATTGGTCACAATCTAGTAATATTTCTTGTTGGAATTTGTAACTGCGCCACAACGTTGAAGTTAGTCACTGAAAGGGATATATGGTCGAAATCTAAGCTGCTTAGAACTAGGCTAGGAATACCCCAATCGATGTTAAATTGATCAGCTTGCAAATGTAAACAAAAATGGCCACCCGGTGGTATATTAGTGTTGTGGTACAATCTTTTAATATAAGTACTGAAAGTTTATGAAGTCGATTAATATCAAAATAACTGCAAAGTTCACCATTAAAACATCAAAAATGAATATAAACATCATTATGAGTTTGCTGAGGTATGTCATGGTCATGTAGATCAGGGTATCCTACTTTGGAATGGCACTGGATTCAGGATCTGTAGGATTCCAGTATTTTTTACCATTCACAGATAGGGCAAACCTTTACTGAATGTAATGCTGCCACTTGGCAAACACAACGTTGGAAAAAATTGACAGCATTGCCCTGTTAGTGGAGCTTTACTGTGTTTGAGTTCCCTTCTTGTCATGATGGTTGTTATTACTACAGGAAAGCTGGTTCAAGAAAGCGGAGAGAGCTGACAGAAGAACAAAGGCAACAAGTGCATGAGGCTTTTGACTTGTTTGACACGAATAAAGATGGTGCTATTGACTACCACGAACTCAAGGTTGTGTAATAAACTCAACTGGTAGAACCAGGTTTTGTTCAGTGTTTGTTTTGTACATTTTTTAACTCAAAAAGAAAAATTGATATGAACTTTCTCTCTGATAGGTGTTGCCAAATTTTCGGATTTTTTATTGCCATTCTATAAAAGGTAAAAACAGTTTGTTAGTAGGATGACAGAATAAGTTATGGACAGATTTGTACTGTTTGATAAAATGTGTGCCCGCTGTTCAGGAAACAAATAAGTAAGTAATGCTTAAATTTTGATTTTGCAATACAGCATACATGTACAGAGTGTGCAGGTCAGAGAACGTTGCCTGCACCAAATGACGTTTTCATTGTTCCAGTGGCCATGCATAAAGAGGCCCCATAAGCCAGAAAATGTTGCACTGCTATCCATTGTTTCCTGGAGCTTCTGTTTGCTCGAACATGCTGCCTTATTTTGCCTCTGCTTTTCAATGTATGAGTCTTCTTTCTTGCAAGAGTGGTTTGTTGGCTGCAGGTGGCAATGCGGGCATTGGGTTTTGAGGCAAAGAAGACTGACATCCTCAAGATACTGAAAGACTATGACCATCATTCCACTGGCAAAATCATCTTCTCAGACTTCCAGGACGTCAGTGAGTAAAAACCATTTCTATGCACAGTGTGTCACACTCATCGGCATGACAGGCTACAGATTTTCTGTGACCCGTGTAGCGAAATTTTGCAGCAAACGTTCTCAGGGTTAAAAATGCCATACAATGATGTACCACATTCTGAAGTAGCCATCGGCATCGTGGATAAAAAAATTGGGCAGGGCAGGAAGTAGCAATTTGATGACATACCCTGTATTATTTCCAACATCGAAGATTATGGGTTCTCAAAATTGTAATTTTGTCATTAAATTTCAGATAAAAAAATGTTTTTTTTTCATCTTTGAATAGACCAAAATTTTTAACTAGAAGAAGATTTTCTGTCAATTGTCCAACAGCCCAAAGTTTATGGGGGGGGGAAATTTAGTGCACTTTGCTTAATTTCTTCAGTCTACCACTTTGCACTGCAACTGGTGTGAAGCAAAACCACAATGGTAAGACCAATGCCAAAACTGCAAATCCAAGACCAAAAATATAAGATTAAGACCAAGGTTAGGATGTTGGAGCGACTCCCGGTCAGGTCACCGTTGAGTGATTACTACTGGACGGGTGACTGTCTGCGGACAGGTAAACCATCTCGGTACAATATATAACCAACATCAAGGTTGGTGGTTTGGTGTAGTGGTAACACATTTCGTCTAATCAACGAAGTTACTCTACATCGGGCCCGGTTAGTATTTTGATTGATGACTGTTGTTACAACCGATAATGTAATAATTACTGATAATGTAATAACAACCGATAATATAATCACGGAATCACCAATAGTGTAATAACTGACCGATAATGTAATAACGTAATCACCGATAATGTAATAAAAGTCCAACCGATAATGTAATAACGTTTATCACCGATAGTGTAATAAAACCGAAAATGTAATAGCGTTAATCACTGGTAATGTAATAATATAATTCAGTGAAGTCATTTCAGCGAAGTCGTGTTTCAGCTTCACGGTGTGTTTGATTACACAATCGCTGATGGCTGAAACTTCGGAAAGCAATCGAGGCCTGAGACTTGTTAGTGTCCATGGTTGTGGTTTTAGTTTGTCTTTTTACTGCACATTAAATTGCATTATTTTATTTTTGAATTGTCAAAGGTGTATTTGACTGTCACAGTAGTTCACATAAACTTTCTATTGGAGATGGAGTTGTTTGTGAGTTTTTGGTTCATTTTAAAATTGAACTGAGAACCAAATAGGCGTGATAAGCGAATGACTCCACTGTTTCATTTTTGCAAGTCAAACTCTGTTTAATTGAACTTCGTGCATTCAGTCAAGTGTAATATATTACTAAATAATTTTTGTATTTGTTCTGTATGCTTCATTATTGTGTAGAGGCCTACTTTGTCACTGTATTATGCTCATTCTATCCTCACGGCTTGTGCGGTAGCAACAGGCTGTTGTATAAGCGATGTGCCAAGTCAATGAGAAGGCCGAAATTTTGACCCCCCAGAGCTCCCACATTTTTCAACCGATCTTAATGAAACTCAAAACCAAAAAAGATATCCGGGATACGACCCCACGTGCAAAATTTGGTTGATGTGGGACGACGGGAAGGGGGTCTGCGTAGGGAGGGCATTTTCCGTTACTTTTTGTGTAGAGTAAAGTGGGGTATTTTCGCCAGGGTGGGTATTTTCACCACCATCAGTTGTGCTATCCATGTTAATATGTGTATTCTATGCATGTTCTTTTTCAATTCTGCAGACCTCCCACTTCCACTGCTTTGGTATTTTATCGACTTCCATCGCATTTTCTTTGTAACAAAAAGCAAAGTTTTATAATATGCAGTGATGATGTAATTTTCATGATGACGAAAACGAACATTTTACTAGCATCAGTGTGATGCTATTGTGATAGTTTGCTGTTGTCTGACAGCACAAACTTAAATGTTATCACAGATAGAATACGTCATGGTAAGTAGTAAGTAATTTTTTTGCAGTACCGGTACGTCCACAGTTGTGATGACCTGTATTGCGGCTATTTTCGCCACTTTGTTCTAGGGTATTTTCGCCACTTTTACTATACGGCTTTTGCCCTTTGTTCTGCCGAAAGCGTCACGTATTTAGTTGCTAGTTAGTTGCTAATGCTTCTACACATGTTAACTGTGTGAGAAAACTAATTATTTCGGAAGTCTCACAATTACACTGTTACCCGAACCAGCTTACGGTGGCGAAAATACCCGCACTTGCCCTAGTCATCGGCGTCGTAGCAGGCGTCATTGTTCTTATAACTGTTGTTGTTCTTATAGCTTTTTCAACACCACCTCGTATGAGAAAGCAGGAAAAAAGTGCAAAAAATCATTGCTCTCGTTGCAGAATTGCAGATAACATTTAAGATATTTGCGTTGGTTATTTAGTGGTGAAAATACCCTCAGGGTGCGTCTATTTTCGCCATTAATACTATACTGTTTTCGGACTTTATTCTGCTGAAATGTTTACATGTTTATATGCAGTTACCTGCTACTTAGTTGCTAAAACTTTTATACATGCTAACTCTGTGAGACAGATAATTATTTCAATACACGTTTCGTTACAATTACCCAAAATAGCTTATGGTGGCGAAAATACCCTCCTTTACCCTACTATCCATTTTTTGTATTCTTGCTCACGCCTACAGGTCACACCAGAAGACCGATCACGACCGTTTATGGCTCAAAACGCGTGTTTCCGCGCAAGGTAGGGCCTTTTTAATTAATGTAAAATATGTAGATTTCGGAACGATTCAACTTCAAAATCGCCAAAATTAAATTTATGATGAAATTTCGTTTTGATTTTGATATACTTATCTTCATCATATAAAATCAAGTTAATTCCGATGAATTTAGCTGCCTCCGGCATATAAAAATAAACTTCTGATTTTGATTGGCCTTAGTCAACTTTTGATGTTTGCAACAAACCGCATCAAAATCGGTTCAGTGGTTCCGGAGATGTCATCATTACAAGTTTTTAAACTATGAGTTAATCGAGGATTCAAAATTTAGTTGGTAACTAACTTTGGATTACCTTCTTAGATGCCCAAAATGTTGAAGAAATTCGGTTCAATTTAGTGCTGACTCTGACGCCAAATGGCTGGAGGCATCTCGCGGCTGCTCTGTCTATTGCTCAGACAGTGAACACCATGTATCAAAATTGCAGCAGTCTGTGCCAGTGTGTGAAATACGAGGGGAGGTCAGCGGGGTTCAGACCCCCTCAAAAGTCTGAGGGACCCCTGCAAAATTGTAATATGTAGGAACCCTAAGTGGGCCCCTAAAAACCCCTCATTGTTAACTGCATAAGCTGTATAAATATGGAATGACAACAGCTTATTTTTAATAAACATTAAAGTGTAACATCATTGAAATTTGCAAACGCCCAGTATCGACTACATAATTCAACTAGCTGTTACTCACTTGCCCAGTTCCGCAGAACTATATGTGAAATCGTAGGTCGTACATGGGACGTCACTTGTCAGGGACAGCAACAGCTGGACCAAGTCCACTGCCAAGCAAACCAAGACCATTATGGGCAATATGGGACTAATTTTCCAACGTTTGTCAAGAAACTGACGTCTATTTCACAGCGTATGAACTTGTAAATTATACTCAACTGTAAACAGTATTCTTTTTCTATTCGAACTCTTAATATTAAAATGGAGAATTATTATTTATCATTGACTAACTAATGACTGTTTGTTTTGTGATCACAATCACTGGCATAGATGTGATAAACGTCAAAAAGATTATAATGAACGTTAATAAACGCGTTTATTAGGAAAAAGATTGTAAACGTTTGTAAACTACAAGTAAACGTACACAGAGCGTAAGTTTGAATATTAGGCCTATTATTTCGATAATTCCAAATTCCAATAAAAGTTTTTTCATTGTCAAAGAATGTCTTAGGCCCTACTCCAGTTCTGTGACAACCGTTTTACAAAAGTGCCCAGAATTCACTCACTTTAATCTTATAGCTACGTGAAAACTAAGGTGAGTTGTTCTGTCCATCTTCGTCGTTGTCATAATTTTGCTTCGTTTCGCTCATGCGATTTTTATTGAGATAAACGTTGACAAAATAATAAAAGCGTTTACAAAAAATTTTTTTTTGTAAACGTTGTAAACGTTTATCACGTCTATGATCACTGGTGTTATACATTGACATTTTAATTAGGGCAATGTTGGCCGTAACGCAGAACAATATATAAAAAAGAACAATAGCGTAATTAAAAATACAGCATTAAAACATGTTACCAATGAGCTTAATGTCATCCTGGCAGAAGTCTGGGGATCCGGAATGGGTCCAAAAACCGGATCCGTCACTCCTGGACTCACGTGCATGAGCGCCGCTGCGCCTGAGAATTTAGTGACTTCCCTAAAAGTATTTTGCACACTGGTCTGTGCAATAGGCATTACTGAATTATATTATTACATTACCGGTGATTAACGCTATTACATTTTCGGTTTTATTACACAATCGGTGATAAACGTTATTACATTATCGGTCAGTTTTTACACTATTGGTGATACTGTGATTACATTATCGGTTGTTATTACATTATCGGTAATTATTACATCATCGGTTGTAACAACTGTCTATGGGCAGGTAAACCATCTAGGTACGAAGCCAGCCAGCTATGTCGACTCAGCCTTCTACCCTTCGTGGGACAGTAAAATGAGTATCAGCTGTCTAGCTGAGTAATAATAAATGGCAATGGTTAGTGTAGAACTTGTAGCTGCCTACTGGAGGATATGACGTTCAGATCGATCGGTGTGGTCCAAAGGTCGGCAGCCGCCTGGCGCTCATGCTGTTCCGGCCAAATGAACCGGGTGAACTTTCGCAGTGGCAGTTCACTGCTACGATGACAGCACCGTAAACATTGTCGCGCCTGTTATTATTACTGTGTGATTTCATATCGCAGTTAACATGTCGTAGCTTTGCAATGGATTTCCCATTATAAGCTATTTGATCATAAATTGTTATGATGATGGTGCTGCTGGTGTTGACAGTGACTGAGATGATGTTGAGTCGTGATCCCAAAGAGGAGATGATGAAAGCGTTCAAGCTGTTTGACGACGATGACTCAGGCAAAATCAGTCTCCGCAACCTCAAACGTGTTGCAAGGTGTGTCTGCTCTGTAACGTAGACGTGTTGAAGATATTATGGTATTTGCCTCTGCAGCCTAAACGTTTGTCTTTGTGCCCTAAAACATTTTATTATTATTATTATTATTATGCACGAAAATTATTATCGTGGCATTTAGTCTAAGTAGACTTCAAGGACACGTAACATAATTACACTAAGAGTCGACATGTTCGGCAAACAGAAAACTAGGAGAACTAGAATGAGCATCACTAGTAAGATGTTGCGAACAAGTACGTCTTCAAATGATGCTTAAAAGTCGACAGTGACGATGATAACGTGACAAACGATGGTAGACTGTTCCATGCACGGGCAGCAGCAACCGGGAAAGCGCGATCCCCGATCGTGCTGCAACGAGTCACTGGAACAACGACCGCCGTTAATGAGCTGGAACGCAGACTCCACCTCGTGGCAACATGAGTTGCGTAGTTGATGCTGTCGGCGAGGTTCACAGGTACTGTGCCGTTGAGAGACCGGAAGACGAGGCACGACAGCTTGAAGGTGATCCGTTCAGGTATCCGAAGCCAGTGGAGTTCACAGAGTAGTGATGTCACGTGATCGAACTTCTGGGCAAGGTGTCATGGGAATACACCGTACATAAGAACTTGTCAACGGTCAACATTTATTTAACTAATTTATTGACGTTTTGCTGATCTTCCCATAAAAGATGCCTGTCTCAATAGTGTTGTTGCAGTTTTACACTGGCCGAGGTTGGTCAGTTTCGGTTCGGTTTCGGGGAAAAACCATGGTTTTGGTTTGATTTTATGACCAGCACCAAAACCAGCATGGGCGTCATGATGATGCGCCCGTCAGGTGCTTCGTCGCTCCTGGCTGGACGCCTGCTAGATGCAAACTCCATGGGCAGGCTGGCGACAAAACATTGCTGAGAGAGTGAACGAGACAGAATCACGGCACCCACTAATGAGGCATGGTTAGTTCAGGCCTGGATGACTTTGACAGCAGGCATGCCTGGTATAAGACCACGGCCCTCAGTATCTAACAGACGGCTGTGTCAAGACTGACCCACAGATGGTGGCTGTATGTGGGAGCATCGGTGACTTTGATGGCCAGGCTGGCAGACACATTCGCACACTGCTCAGAATAGGTGCACCATCCATAAACATACATGTATAATCCTTGTTGCTCGCCACTATTGCAATAAATACCTATTATGTAACCATTCGCACCATCTCACCACGTTGCATCATTAGCGCCGCCAATGTTGTCAAACATCGCTTCACTGTCTGGCAGTAATTAGCAGCTTACTGACGATCCCCTTTCTCTTAACATGCGAGGTGCAGCGCCGCCAGTGATGTTAGCTTTGATCCAGAGCGGTAACACCCCATCCTTAATGAGCGTTGTGGCACCGCTTGCTATTATTGGGCTATTTTGTTGTGTGGTTTGATGCAGAGAACTCGGTGAGAACATGGCTGACGATGAACTGCGAGCTATGATTGACGAGTTTGATCATGATGGTGATGGAGAGAGTTCGTATGATTTGTTTTTTGAATCATAGCTGCTATCTTTTTTGCGGATGGTGTTTTATTTGAGCTATATAATTACTCACTTCTTTACTGATTTAGTGATGGATAAAGTTTTCATGATTGTTTTGTTTAATCATGGCTGTTGTTGAAAATGTAAAGCTATTTAGCTACCATTTTACTACAAAGTTTTTGAACAAAAACTGGTTTCCATCATCTTTGCATAAGTTTCTGATAAAGATTGTTCAGATGGGTTCTGTGAATTGCAAGGCTGGCAGGGTAAAAAGTGTAATATGCAGACTGCTCAAAATTTTGATTCAGCTGAGGTGCTAGTATCAAGTCAAGAGATATCACTAGACATAGACAAAAATGGAATTTCTTGAACATCAGTGTACAGCATTGTGAAACATGAATTTTGAAACTGCAGTGTTATGCTGCTGTGTTGTAAACTTCATAGCATACTTAAAGTGGTATATTTTAAATGTCAATAAAACTGATGCTTTAGTGTGTGTTTTAAACTGATACGTCATTCTGCCTGACTTTGTTTGCAATTATTATCTCAAAAAATTTTACACAGAAGTTGACAGAACTAAGTAATTTCTGTTGAGTAATAGTTAATTGTTTTATAGTTGACTTTTCATTTGAACACCGCATTTTTTTTCTAGTACTGTACAGTGTACACCTATGGCTGTAGTGAATGTTGTGTTTATTTGTTGTGCAGTTTCAATTGAGGAATTTTTGGCAATCATGACTGGAGACACATAGCACTGGCATCGACGTCAACATTTCACACATATCACTTAGGCGTGGAAAACTTCTGGTTGCCAGCCATCCATTTCTGACAGCAGCGTTATGCGTTAGAAAAGTGGGCAGGACAGGAAGTTGCAGTTTTCTGTAATGCTGCAAGTTTTTCGGTAGAGGAGATTCTGGGTACAAAGATTTAATTCCGCCCCAATTTGCCTCAAAATTGGGTTCTTTTGCGAAAATTTACATTAGTGGACAAATTGATTATCCGACAAGAAGAAGATTTCTCAACATTTTGCTAACAGCCGAAAATTGAGAATGGGCAATTGCTTCCCTGTCCTCCCACTCCCCTGCTGTGACGCTTCTGGTTGCTGAAAAACTTTTGTTTTTAACATTTTTGTTGTTTTCTCTCACAAATATTTGTGCAGTTTTTTTGTTTGCATCTGTTTCGTTTTAGAGAAACTCGCAAAGCAAACTGTGCTGCAGGTTTTTTACTTTAGTTATTTGGATCAGGGCCAGATTTACCACTAGGCTGACTAAGCTGCAGCCTAGGGCCCCCGATTTGTAGGGGCCCCTAAGGGCCTCATTTAGAAGACCATGTACCACGTCGTTCACTGTGACAGTCCTGAAATCAATGTCATTTAAAGTACTGGCCGAATTGTAGGCTTACGTAAGTTTTAACTTAACTGTTCGGGAGCTCACAAAGCTTTTCCAGCTCTTTTCAGTGGCGTATTTAGAGGGGGTTGAACTGGCACTTCTCTCCCTAGACTCAGTAAGTGGACAAAAAGTATAGGATACAAAAAAAATTCTGTTCACTTTGCTCGCAGATTATTTGTACCCTCTCATTATGAATTTTTTCATTGTACTCCACTAATTTGGTCAGTTGATTTTCAGGAAAATACTTACAATCGCTGCCGTCAGATGATTCAGATCTCATATTTTAAGACTATAATGCACCGATTTCAACTAGGGCTCTGCCCCAGACCGCGCTGGAGAAGCTCACAATGCTCCCTCAGGTTTCTTATCTAGAATGTTGGGGTTTTACTATTAAGGGGAGGGAGATAGTTTAAAAGAGGAGAGAAAGAAGAAAAGGAAAGAGGAAAGGGAGGGAGGAAAGGGAAAGAGAGGAAAAAAGGGGAATGGGCGGGAAAGAAAACGGAAGGAAAGATAAGCGGAAAGATATAGGGAAAGAAAGCAGAGGAAGATAAAGGGAAAAGGAGGAAAGGGAGAAAAGGAAAAACGGAGGAAATGGGATGGGACGGGAAAGACCCTCTAGATTTATTGCCCCAGGGAAAAGTTCTTAGCTACGCTACTGCTAAAAATCTATGCTCTTATACACAAAATAATTTCATCTTCTGAGGGACTTCATCTACAGACCCCCTACTGGGGCTTTGCCATAGACCCCAGTGGGGACTTTGTCCGTCAGACCCACTTACTTCATGCCACCCCTAACTTGAAATCCTGAATACGTCCCTGTCTCTAACTGGTGGGTAAGGGGCTCGCTGGCTCTCCCAAGAACACCATCTTCACTCTGGATCCTGTGCTTCGATTTTCGGATTTTCGGACCTCCTTGTGCAGTTCGCTCCTTAGGGAGAACCCTGAAAATCTCTACACAAAATGGTCGGATGTACATTGATTATGTGCTAGTTCTGCTGACACAGCGTAAAAATGATGCGCCAGAAAGCGTCAAAAGTGACATTGCCCCTCCCTAGACCTCTTCCCAGTGGGAATGGAACACCTCTCCCCACACCCCGCGGCCCGCCCCTTTGGCGCTTGCAGCGCCTTGATATTCTCGCGCCTTTGGCGTTCGACCTAGTCTCATCGACCTCCTTCCCAGCCTCCCCGGCTATTTCTGTCTGGCGCCAAAGCCCCATAACTGTGTCTAGCCTATAGGGCCCCCAAAACCGAAATCCGGCACCAGTGGTGTAACTTCGTCGTCGGCGCCTGGAAGCAAGATAACGCATGGCGCCCCCTCCCGCGGCCCGCCATTTGTACGGAATTTTAAAACAGCCTATGTATTCTACACACGGTGTTTTACAAAAAGCGTTTTTCTTTCTTTCATAATCAGTTAAATGATAATTCAGTTCCCCTAGCGGGTCTGGGGCAGAGCCCCAGTCGAAATTTTAGCATTAAAAGACGACATCTCGTGGAAACAATTTTAAAAATTTGGCCGAGTATTTGACTCAGTATTTTACAGTACTCTGCACCAAAAATGCTATATTTTCAGCTAACTAGCTTATTGCTTTTCCACTTAAAATCGGTAACATGACTACTTCTTTGCTTAAAATGCTACATGCACATAAGAAAAATTCCTACTACACACTCGATAATTTTTTACTGCACATTTTGTGTCAGACAACACACATCTTTTAACTTTGTTCGATGATGAACTGTAACTGGTTCACAGATGAAAAAAATTTATCATGGTTTATGCAAAATAATAAATAAAATAACACAAAAACAAAGGTAACGTGACCCTGCAGAGCCACACTTCTTTTTCCTGAAATTTTTAAAGGATTATGTTCACATTGTTCATATAAGCATGCATGTCAAATTTGAAGTCCATCTTCTACCGTTTTGGAGATATGGACATTTAACGCTAAAAAATTTGGCCAAACGGTAGAAGTGCTTACCTGGAAATGTTATCGTAATCACACCTTATTGCACATTTCATGAATGTCTGTCGTCAGAGGTTTCGTTTGAGCGC
>Ga0209367_1009434_pt1 | contig 13232 bp, 8 predicted proteins | sample WorMetLIZISLAND2_FD_187412 | JGI IMG/M metagenome (GOLD analysis project Ga0209367, IMG submission 187412) | Marine gutless worms symbiont microbial communities from Max Planck institute for Marine Microbiology, Germany - Olavius geniculatus... ... | reverse complement strand
ATGATAGACCTAAATAAAAAAAGAAAAGGGCGCCTTTTAATTGAAACACTGTGTAGATTAGGGTCTACTGAATGATGACTTTTTACGCGCGAAAGCAGCTACTGTTTTCAGCGCGTCTTAGCCATCGCGATTCTGTCCGTCTGTCACACAGGTGGATCAGTCAAAAACGGTGCAAGCTAGAATCACCAAATCTTCACTGTCGGCTGCCTGGGAGACTCTAGTTTCAGCAACCGTAAAGCTTTTACATAAATTCGGAAAGAGTGACTCCGAACGAGGGCGCTAAATGAGAGGCTGGTGGACAAAATTTGCGATTTTTGGCCAATAAGTCGCTGTATCTCAGTAACAGTGCGAGGTAGGGCCTAGGTTATTATTAATCACTAATAGGAAGTCGTACACTGGCTCTCGATTGGCGCCGAATTAAATGACCTTGAATGACCTTGAACGCAAAATAGGGGTTTTAGGGATTTTTTGGCGATTTTGGGGTGCGACACAAGTCTATATTATTCACAAGGTGGCGCCACTCTACTATCGTTATGCTATCCAGATACAGAATTTGGTATTTGTATATTAACCTCGCGTGAACACCTCAAGTTTTAGCTAAACTACTAAACCGGAATTGCTGTAGGCTTTCGCGCGTCTCGTGAACATTAGCTTAAATTTCTTGTTAGTTTTAGTACCATATTGACATGTAAGTTTTTTATCTTTTTTCAGTTAAGGCCTACTGTTTATTGTTACACATACTTCAGTCAATGATATCACTAGCAGGTCTATGTCAATGGGTGCTCATGTCGGTAGAATAAAAAAACGCATTCGCGAGCACCGCGAGCACCTAAGGTAACCAATGTAGGCCACGCAGTTCAAAAGCTGGCAAGCAAGTGACAACTTTTTCGTAAACTGATGGAAATGAGTTGCGCAAATGGAAACACGGCAAATGCAAGACCTGAAAATGAGAAAAAAACTCCACAAAATATAAGAAAGGAATGGAAGCAGCACTGTGTAAACGCGCTCCATAAGTAGCGTACAACGACTGTGTCGACCCCTACCTACTGTGTGCAGAGTCACAGCGGACCCTGTTACGAATTGAGACAAAAGCATTGCGCAATGTTTGTGTTTCGCGTGACGTCACATCTTATACGGATACGATGGTGATTAACTGTATTCCACTGACATTTGCTACTAGGTGGCCACTCGCCGACGTTGAGGCTCCAAGAAACGAAGACCCCATAAGATACTCACCAGGCCAAACCTAACATATAAACCTACTGTATACAACCACGATATCCCATCCGACATCGACGTTACAGACGGACGGAAGGACAGACAGACGGACAACTGACGGTGGCAGTACCGTCAGGGGATATGTTTTAAAAGTGAGTGAAGGGCGCCTAAAAGTCGTGGCAAAAAGTAAAATGTTGGTATGTTTTACGCTGTTTTTAGACTGCAATATCGGCGCAGAATGCCATAAAAATACTACAGTACGTTGAAAAATTCGAGACCTTTTCGTTGACGTTGTGTCTATCTGCCCGCTCTGTAAAACTATTTTGTTATTTTAAATTGCAAATTTTATTAGCTGCAGAAACTCTTGTAAAGCTGAAGTGTAAAGTTGCAAACAGTTATAGACAGTGAAAGAAAAAAAATAGTCGTGAAATGCTCCCTTGCTGGAAAAAGACATGAGAAACGGTGTCAACCGATACATCCGCCCATTATACTTCTGAATACCGTGCACTGCACGGTAAGAAAGTCTGTAATGTAGTAACTACATGTAGGCCTACGTGAGTCGTGTGCACTGTGCCCGGTCCTGCGTTTTAAGTCGTCCTGCATTATGCGATGACGGCAACAGTATAGGCATATTAATAAGTTTGGAAATTAGTCTGCCAGCTGTTGGCCTATCTATCTCGACTATATATAGGAACAGCAGAGTGGAGGCGTGGCAGCAGGGGGAGTCACCCCTAAATTTTAGTCTGTCGAAAAATGTGCTTCTTGTCGAGAACTTTTTCTCCGAAAGTAGGCGCCCTACAAAATTTGGGGCTAAAATTTGAGACAACTTAGGGGCAAAATTAAACATTTTAGTACAACGATATTTCTACACCTCTAACACCACACTCCCCCAATCAGAATTGCACCTAGCCACGAGGCGTTGTCATTGACGTATTGTGCGTGCTGTGTGTTTCTCACTTAAACACTATAGTCACCATTATGTCAGAGTTCTAGAATCACTTGTAAAAAGGCTTCCAACGCCCTCGGGCCAGACATCCTAGCTGGCTTTCAGGGGTCCTATTTTAAGGGAAGGGAGGAAAAGGGAAAGGAAGGTGGTGAAAAAGAAGCCATCGAGGAAAGGAGCGGAGAGAAAGGAAAAGGGAGACGAATGGAATGGAAAGGGAGAGAAGATGAGGGAAGCTGTCCAATAATTTTTCACATTATCGAGTTCCGGAAATTTGCCGTTGTCTCCTCCCTCAACTTTTTAAAATAGCTTAAACGACACAGCTGCCTGGATCGAGTGGGTGAGTGAGGCTGCACCGGTTGTTATACAGCAGTCGCCGAATGTCGATGACGCTGCATGGCGACAGTGTATAGGCCTAATTTACCGCGTAGATCTACAGACGTGCGCCCCGCAGGCAAACCTAGTCGATGTTGATGCATGTCAATGTCGCACGCACCGGCTGGCTGGCCGTGCATGCATGATTGGGCCTTTGGGCAACGCTAGCCGGCTATCGATCGGTTGTGCAGGATACGACGTGGTCTTACGTCGACAGCATTGCGCTAGCCATCTGAGATTGCACAACGATTGCCAACGCCGAAGAAGGATGTAGGCTGTAATAGGCCATCGCAGCGTGCACGTTGACGTAATATTAGATATTATGATGCGGTTGCGGAAGGATGAAATTATGACCGAAAAAGGCGCCGAAGCCGGTATGTCGGTCTAATAATGCTCTGGTCGGACAAGTCTGTAAAGACAACTGAACTACGACGTTAGGCCTATCGGCAATTTTAGTGCCACAGTTAGGCCTACATATGGTTTATATAGGATTTAGAAGCCATCAACCAAGTTTTCTTGAAATGGCATGTATACGCACATTTCTCCTCGATGTTTGGGGAGGGATGATTTCCCCTTCACGACCACTATGTAGGGATTCACGGTCATGGCCGCAGAAATGCAGCCGTTGACTAGGCCCCCATATGTTCACGAAAAAGAAATTATATTCGGCCTACACAAAGAGAAGATGCTATATTGCATTCAGAAATTCAGCGCTCATTTGGCTTAAGATTTGTCCAACTCCAATAAAAATTGCGCAGATACTAGCGAGCGCACCTTTTTCATAGAAATTAGAGCTGTCACAGTTGACGCGTTAATTAACGCGTCAATAAATTAACGCGCGTTGAAAAAAATTAACGAGCGTTAAAAAAATTAATGCATATGCGTAAATTTATTTCATTCAGTTACTAAATTCTGTGCAGCAAAAGTTCGGATATTGCATTAAACTGCGGTTATATGACAATCGAATGAAATCAAGTAACTAAACTAGTTTTCGTTTCATCACTACTGTAAATAAACACTTACTTATTTATTTCATTGACAGGCTAATAGATTTCTATGCTATGACGTCAGTTACTGCTGATCAAAATAATGTTGTCTGAAGTATTAGGAAGTTAGAAAAATGAAAAAAAAGTTTTAAAAACACATATAATTTAAGTTTCTATATTCTACGGGCGGGTCCCATAAACGTCTCGGGCCCGGGGTAATTTACCTCCTACTCTCCATCTCGACGGGACTGGGTGCGTTAATTTAGGCGTTAATTAATGCATTAAAAAATTAACGCCTTGACAGCTCTAACAGAAATACAAACAGCACGGGCTTATTAATATAACTGCAAGCGGTGTGCACCTCAGTGGGAGACAAAAGGGAGAGACAAAACCAAAATATTTCGGCGGACACCAGCAGTTTGTGTCCGAACACTTAAATTGGATCAGTAAACTTCACGGCATAGGACTATAGGCAAATTGGACATGGCAAATCAGGCATTAACTGGCAGAGCGATTTAAGTGTTTATTTTTGCGATAAACCGCGGAAAAGCTTGATTTTGACGATTTTTTATTACATAATGAAGAGGTTATGGATCGAGGGTGACTGCGGCAACTGCACGGTCACCCAGGATTCATGCATCCTGACGTGTGGCACTAGCGCAAGAAGTGAAGGCGGCGATTACATGACAGAATGTTGCCACTCCGCTGTCTCCTCGAGCGGAAGAAACTGTTGCTATTGTTGGTCGCTAGTTACGGAGTTTTGTATCGCTTCGCTTACAAACGCTTCTGGAAAGAGGGTGTTCTGATTCCGGTCCTTATGCCGATCGCTACTAACAGATCCCAGACGTCGTCTTGGAGCAGCGTAAAGTTCTTTCCCGACTTTGGCTTGAGCGTCAACAGTGCGATTGAGCAGTCCTCAGATGGGAAACTGGTTATCGCCATAGGGAGTGGGATCACATCGAGGAAGCTCACAAATGTATTCAAAAACAATATCGGACAAAAGTTTCAGTTCTTCACCACATTTCTGCCTACGTTCTGTCGTACGGCCAATCAAGGCTTCATCTATGGGTTTTATCTGGCGTACGACCGCAGCGATCGCGTGTTTGCCAACCAACGGCTGCGCGATGCTTTCCACCGACAGTTTCACGAAGCATCGACGTCTGGATCATGCAAAGACCGCGGCATCACCACCGCTAACTTGTCCCTCGTCGGGTGCGACCACGCAGGTAAGCCGACCTGGGCTCAGAACGACGCGATGCTCGAAGCTTACCTCGACCACGTCGACTACTTCTACCGCATCAACGACGACACGTTGATGTTGACCGGCGACTGGACGCAGAAGTTCATCTCGACGTTGAAAAGCTACGATCCAGCGCTCGTCGGTGTCGTCGGACCGAACCACTCTGGCGGCAACGTCGGCATTCTGACGTACGACTTCGTGCACAGGACGCACGTCGACGTCTTTGGCTTCTACTATCCGCACTTGTTTACCGACTGGTGGGGTGATACGTGGATCACTCGTGTCTACAAACCAAACAGGTCGACCAAGATCGGTGACGTTCGTTTGGCACATACGCAAGGACTGGGACGGCGCTACCAGGTCCGATATCAAGTTCATAGCCATCTTGGCGAACAGCTGGCTCGTGACATTGCCATTCTGAACCGGTAAGCTCAGGCTGTTATTGTGTTTGTATATTTCATAGACTATATTGGCAGCTTAGGCTATTTGTTAAACATTGAGACGATTATGCGACATTTGTGTTACTCCGCCTGAGGCAGGAAGTGACGTTAGTGTTACCGCGGGGCGTGGCGGGGTGGAGCGCGACCAGCGAAGCGTAGCGAAGTCTGTGATTAGTTGCTGCCAATTTATGTGTCGGCCAATCAGGTGTAGGCAGTTGTTGATAAAACGACACACCAAATTATAGGTAGGCCTAATGTTAGGTAAAACTGGACATTTTTCTAAATGCAATGCATTTTCTGACATAGGCCTATTACAAACTACCTTACCCTTGACAGGACAGGTTTTTCAGATCCTTGAATATATCGGCTAATAACGATAAATTCGCTCCCAAGTATTGCTGTTGATGCTGAAAATTATAATTAACGACATTTTTCTTAGTTTTTGTGTTTATTTGTTGTTTATCTGACCAGTTAATGCGTTTCTGCACTAAAAATACTGAAAATATATTTTAACTTCGGACAGGAGACAAAACGGGTTAATGTTAACCTTATGCGCTATGTAAATTAATGTTTACTTACTTACTTACCTACGTTTTTTACAAAAAAAATATAGCAGTCAGTTCTGAATGTCCTCTTCTAAAATCCACTCAAGTGATGTATAAACTGCCGCAAAATATCAAACAAATTGCGACTATTGGTGGAGGGGTAGAATCCACCCCCTCTTAGGGTCGGAAGTCTGCCGAAGCATAGAAGGGTTAACGTATCATCAGATGCTTCACTGAAGCATTTCATTATAGCCTACATTCGATGATGATGATGTTTACCAGCAAGACACCTAGCAGTCTGTCGCTAACTCAGACATTTTTCGTAGGCCCTATCCATAGGATCATCCTACTTTTTAAAGTGGGCAGTTTACTTGGTGAACTCTATTAATGCACACGGTACTCTACTTGCTCCCTGACTATTTGGAGTTGAGTCGCCGACAGTCTGAGTCGACGACGGCGACGTTGTTGTGCACGCAAGCTCCGCCCACAGTCTCCGCATGGGTGGTCGCCGCACTACCCCCGCCACTCACTAACGTCAACTGACGACTTCAAAGAGAGTAATAGGGTGTTTACACGATCCAGCAAACGTCCAGCAAACATCCAGCAAATGTATTCAAAATACACGTGAATTGCTGGACGTTTGCTGGACGTTTGTTGGATCGTGTAAACACCCCATAACACTCAGTAGGCCCACCAGTTGCTTGAATCGGGGCTTTTCCAGCCCGCTGTCGAGCCTCTAATCAAGAGTTCAGGATTTGGGGATGCGGCTGCCAATATGAAATAAATAACGCAGAAGTCTGTAATGAGTTCATTGATGACTGAACTACAACGTTAGACCTATCGGTAATGCCAGTGCCACAATATATAGGGATTTAGGACATTCCAAATTTATTTTCTTTTTCGTGGGGTAGAACATGTGGAAATGCGACATTTTATCTAAAAGCAAATTAACAAGTAGGCTTACTCATTCACATTTCGATTTGGAATAATTGGACTGACTGAAATGAAGACTGACAAAGTGGGGGTGTCACAAGACCGCGAAGCCTGAGGCGAAGTAGTGTTCGCGTGCATTTATCCAAAATACCCGATTAGGGAGAGAGATTTTTAGGATGGGGAGCCGGTAGATCGCCCTTTTACTCTCTCAGGTATCCATGACACTGTACGACATTACGGTCATGACCGCGGAAATTTCTCCGTAGTGTGGCGGGTTTCATTCATTTGCTTACGGTATTTCAGATGCTCGTTTATTTTGGTAAATTGAAAGGTTTCAAAGGAAGGCAAAAAAGATTCTTATAGGCTTATTTACGGAAAGAAAGTGAACGATAGCCGCGTTTCGCACTTTTTTACGAGATTCTCATAGAATTCGCCAGGGCCGGATTACCCGATATGCCAAGTATGCCATGGCATGGGCCCCCGCGCCAACGGGGCCCCCGTGGCGGCAAGAATTATTTTTTTTTATACCAGTATTAGTTTGGTGACTGTAACTCTGTTTGCACATTGCCTTAATCTTCTGATTTAACTAATATAAAATTCATAGTGCTCTTAATCGCACTTTATTATTGCTGAAGTTGAAGTTGAACAACCATCCGTGAAACAACCATAATGGTTTTGTTTATCGCCGTGTTCTCGGACGAGATGTTACAACTAGAGCTGTCAAATTAACGCATTAATTAACACACGAGTGCGTTAATAAGTTAACGCGCGTTAAAAAAAATAACGCACATACGTAAATTTATGTTAATTTACTAATTTCCGTGAAATAAAAGTTTTAATATTCCGTTGAACTGCGGTTATTTGACAATCGAATGAATTCAAGTAACAAAACTCTAGTTGTCATTCCATCACCACTGTAAATAAATAATTATTCCGACGACAGGCTAATAGATTTCTGTGCTAGCTATGTCGGCAGTTATCGTTGATTATAGACTACGCTTAAAATGTGTTTCTAACTTTCTATATGTTACAGGCAGGGCCCGGGGTCACCCAAATGTCGCGGGACCCGAGGTAAATTACACACTTACTCTCCAGTTCGACGGGTCTGTTAATAACGCGTTAATTAATGCGTTAAAAAAATTAACGCAGTGCGTTAATGCATTGAAGAAATTAACGCTTCGACAGCTCTAGTTACAACTCGTGGACTTTGCCAGATCAAGGCTGTGATTCGCCTTCTTCCCTTGCATAGCTGCTGTACAGTGAAAACCTGCATGACACGTTCCCGAACGTTTTTATTGCACTACGCGTATACAACAAAATAAACCAGTTAGCGGAAAAAGAACACGCGACAGCATTGTACTAAAAGACCTATTTTGGGGATTCAAGGTCATTCAAGGTCATCGATGTTGACATTACTAAGAAGCTCTTCACTAGTGCTTGTTATGGTGAGCAGCATGTCTGTGTCTGTCTGCAACTTTTTGATGCTAGACGAGCCAATATCAGTAGAATAGCCACTTTTTAGAGGGGTACCCCTCTTTGACGCGCGCGTGAGCAAGCCTTTTTGAACGTAGGGGGTCGGCACTTGGACTACTAAAATCTGCGTTCAATGCCGAAAATTTCATATGCAGTTTGTCCCGGTCTATCTCCAGTCGTTTTGGCGCAATTTATTCCTAAATTGGGTTTCGCAACCCGAAATCGCGAAAAATTTACTAAATAACCCCTATTTTAAAAGGTTCAAAGTCATTCAAGGTCGAAGCTCGTGACTATTGCTTGTTAGGATAAGCAGCATATCTGTGCTTATCCGTAACTGTTTTCATGCTAGATGAGCCAATATCAGTAAAATAGCCACTTTGTAGAGGGTACTCCTCTTTAACGCTCGCGTGAGAAGGCCTTCTTGAACCTAGGGGGCCGGCGCTTAAACTGCTAAAGTCTGCATTCAATGCTGAAAATTGCATATGCTAGTTGTCTTGGTCTATCTCCAGCCATTTCGTTGCAATTCACTCTTGAAATGCGCGCTGCAGCCAAAAATTGCGAAAAATTCGCGAAAACCCGCTTTTGGGAAGTTCAAAGTCGTTCAAGGTCATCGGTGTTGATAAAACTAAAAAGCCCATGAACAGTGCTTGTTATGATAAGCAACATGTAGGCCTATGTAGGCCTACCTATCTGCAACCGTTTTCATACTAGAAGAGCCAATAGCGTCAAAGTAGCGTCTTTTAGAGGGGGACCCCTTTTTGACGCCCTCGTTCGAGGAAAACCTCTTCACCGAGGGGCACGAAATTTCGTCACGATAAACTAGTCTTTGGGGCAGCCCGCAGTGAAGATTTAGTAATCTTAGGTTGCACTGTTTTGATACAATACAGCAGTGTGACGGACAGACAGATGGAAGGACAGACGCCCAGGCCATCTATCAACAAAGGTAAACATACATTTGTCAGTTTTGTCATATCAGACAAAATGACAAAATGTCTGGAAATTGTAGATCACTACAAAAATAGATGATTAGACCCAAAACGTTGTGGGAAATAAAAAGGATGCCGTACAAAAGTTACCAGGGCTTCGCATTCAGTACCAAGTGCTTGAATTGGAGCTTCACCAGTGCACTGTAGGGAAGAAGTTCAGAATTCGGGATTCTTGGATGCAAAAAGAAATATGGTACCCCAAAATGGGAGGGGGCAATACAGAAAAGTAGTGGGCATGTTGTAAATACTTCGGAAATGTAGAAAAGTGCATGCATGTTTTTCATTGTTGAAGGTATGTTGAAGCCGTGAAGAGAAACAAAGCATCAGGTGTGACGCCCGGCGGTCGCAAGGTGATGTCGATGTCTCTGTACGGCAAAGATCCACGCTACATCTGGGGAGTTATTCGCAACGCACAACTACTTCCGATTTATCTTCCCGACTGGACACTTCGAGTTTACGTCGCTGCCGATCCAGCTACGTTAGAACTCGCAGTTCCACCACGAATACTCAACAAGTTGCGACTTCTGGGCGCCGAGATTGCGCACGTCTCGACCGGAAACAGTATGGCGCCGAGAAACTGGCGCCTGCTCGTGGCCGACGACCAAAATGTGAACTATTTCTTGGTTCGCGATGGCGACACTCGTCTAAGTGAGCGAGAGGCTGGCGCTGTCCGAGACTGGATGTCAGCGGCTGAGAAGAACAGATCTCAATCTAGCGCTGTCATCTACTGCATTCGTGATCATCCGAAACACGCCGAACAAGCCATTGTCGACGGTCTGTGGGGCGGACGACCTCGAGCGCTTTATCAGCTGTTGAGGCAACACGTCACACAGATGATGACGACGATGATGATGCACAGCGTGACGTCCAACGCGTCGTCGACGTCCGTAAAAACTACAGCAGACCACGGTGTGATGATGCGGACATTACTAAATCACGTGTTATGGCCTGCTGTCAGTAACCTGTCATATTGTCACGACAGCGTGTCGCCTTGTGATCGGTGGACGTCGTCATCGTTTCGACGTTCGTTTCCTCTGCCGCGTCAAGGCCAAGAATACGTCGGACAAAAGTTCGACGCTCACCAGGAGCTTTTGAGCAAAGACAGCGACATGCTGAAGAGCGACGTTGTCTGTCAATCGAGCAATGCAAGCTCGGCGGGCATCAGCATCAATCGGAACTAGACTTTTCCTAATAGTATTTTTATTTGAGGTATTTAAGCTTCACAACTTCACATGGTAATAGCTGTTCGACGTTTGTAAAGTGACCTGTACATAGTAGGTAAGTATAGGATTCATTACCTTTTCCTTGTTCATTAACTCTGTTGAATTCAAGTTTTTTTACCCTTAGGCCTATGTGTTTATCTGTTTGCAAAATTGTACAAAAAGTTACCAAATTATGTTAATGATTTTTTTACGCGCGAGAGCTAGCATAGCTATAGATAGCGCTTATTAGCTATGGTAATTTCGTCCTCGTGTCTGTCATGTCCCGGTACCGTTCCAAGACCCGGCGAGATAGAAACTTCGGTAGCTTTGGCAGCTGGAGTCCTGACGATCGATCGTGACGGTTCACGTTTAGCGGACGAAGCCGATAAAAGAGAAAGAAATTCCTGCTTTCTATGGAAGACCTCTGCTCGGTCTGGGACTGTTCTATGTTTTCTGTAGACTGCAGAGGCGGAGACTCGCCTGACAATTCATTCGGCGAAATGAAGCATCACCGGTGATATCCGCTTAGCTTTCGTTCGACTCCCCATCGGACGAAGCCACCACATCCAAAGTGGTAGAGTTTGAGTCTGGGACCCAGCTCCGCCATGGAGAAAAAATTCCCTTACTGAGCCAAGAAATGGAGAGCTCCTGTCACCGACCAATATTGTATTGAATGGTAGTGCGAACTTTTCCAGTCCAACGCTCGGAAAGGCATCTGCAAGGCGAAGTTCCGTCACTGGGTGGCGGAAGCTTTCGTATTTTGTCGCATATAAAGCGGTGGCCAGAGATACGCGGAGGGATAGAATCGCCGTTTACCGAAAACCTCTGACCGATCATGTGACGGTACACGTACAAATGCGGGACGGTGGTTCAAAGTGACGGTGGCGAAGAAGTATATAGCGTGGATGAGAACGCTATGGAAAAACGACCACCGCGGACTGTGAAGTTACCGGAGAGATGCGAAGACTACTACATGTATGCAGTGGTAATTAAAGCAACGCTTGACAGCACCGCCTAGCCACAAATTAAGTTCCCACCAAAGTTCTACCGAGTTTTATGTCCCGCTCGACACAGCCCACTTCAAGCGGTCCTTGCTGTTGCTCCGGGTTGTGTAAGAAAAAGTCTATTATTATAGCCTACTGTATTGTGCATAGGTCTATATATGGAAAACAATGCTAACGCACTATAATCCTTTAGGCCTCCACTACTGTGTTAATGACTTGAAAGATATAAGATTTAAACGTGGGCGTTTTTTACGGCGGTGAAAACGCCCACCATCCTGGGGTTAACTGCCCACACATAGGCCTAAGCGACTTACTCGTATTCAGTGCAGGGGTTACATTCTCAAAACTTTCAGGAAAAATCTTAAGCGAAGCTTAGGAAAATATTAAGCATAATATTACTAACGCAGTCTTAGGAAAGAAATTGAGTAATCATAACAAACGCTATACGATAGCACTGTGCAGTCTGTGCCCACAATTATAACCCATATTCTCAAAACTAATGCTTTTTGTGTAAGATACGTTGATGTTTTGCTAAAATGTAGGCCTACTGACTCCACTGAATGCTGTCGGCGTGTGTTTGGGATATTTAGGACGTTTGTGCGTTAGCCTACGCTATAGCCTATTGATTTCACTGATATTCATGTATGTGGTTGGTGATGAATACTTGTGTAATCATTATGCCGATGAATTTTAATGCTAGTAGGCCTAGATGCATTTCAACTCTCTTGTTAACAACCCTGCCCATTAAGTCTAGGCCTATAAGGGCCTACGTTGTTCTTGTTGTTGAGTCAAAATCGATGCACGTTTTTATTGCCTAAAACAGATTTTCGGTTTTGTTAGTTATTGCTAGTTAGAAGATAATGTGTGTCTGACTGTGCGTGTGTAAAATTATGCATCAGTAGTTTATTTTTAGGCCTACAGGCCTAGGTCTGTGTTAACTTTGTTGATTTATATTATTGCCATTTAGGTTTTTGTATTAGTTTGTGATGTTCGCAGTTGTTTTTGTAGTCAAATGATTGCTTGCATGAAAAGACTCATTCTGAAATGACCGCAATGTGTCGAGCGCGACAGGCCTACAATTTACTGTACTCACAGTGTTGTTTTGTTAAACCAGTGCCTTACTGTCTGTTTATGGAATTTTCACCATATAGGGCCTACGTGCACAACTGCACATGCGATGTTAGGTCTAATGCGATTGTATATTTTGCTTTTTCAGCAGGTGATTGTGTTGTAGGCCAACATTTAATTTACTATAAGCAGCCAAACCAAACGATTGTTTTTAAACCATAGTTTTTCACTGCGTTCGTCAGGTAAAATTGTACATATGATTTTTTGTGAAGGATTTTGTTTTGCTTGATATTGCACGTAATATGTACTGATTTCCACGTGGTTTATTGATTGGGTACAGACCAGATGTAAAAAAACATCGTTTGTTTTTTTTATAAAAGTTTTAAAAAAAACATGTTTTTAGTCCGCCCGTAAGCGATAGCTTGCGGAAGCGGACTTAAGTTTTGCTGTGGTTTATTAGTCCGCCCGAAAACGATAGTTTTCGGAAGGACTTCTGTTTTGTGTGGTTTTTCTTTCTTTTTTTTCGCCGCGTAATCTCCGAGCTCCGTGGGCCGATCGGCGCGAAATTTTGCACGATGCTCGGTGCTGCGTTCAATTTTATAATCCCGGTCAAAAAATTTGGGGGGAGCCTCCCAAAAAAATTTTTAGGGGCCAAAAACATGCAAAATTTGGCCCGATTTCGGTCGACTTCGAAGTTTGGCGGCGAATATCTCCGGAACGGATGAAGATATTCAAAATCGGTGAGATACACGTTCAACAGCGATTCCTCCCGCGTTAGGCGAAACAAGTCCGGCGAAGATCGGTCCAGTAACCTTGGAG
>Ga0209367_1009433_pt1 | contig 13234 bp, 2 predicted proteins | sample WorMetLIZISLAND2_FD_187412 | JGI IMG/M metagenome (GOLD analysis project Ga0209367, IMG submission 187412) | Marine gutless worms symbiont microbial communities from Max Planck institute for Marine Microbiology, Germany - Olavius geniculatus... ... | reverse complement strand
GATAAATACTATAATTAGATACTCTATGCTAGAGCACGAAAAACAAATTTACTAGTATATTACCTCAATACAGCAAAACAAAACTCTTTCAAATTTTTCGTTTGCCGTGCCGTCAGCAGAAATTAAAACTAGTAGCTAAATGTATTAAAACAAAAGTATTATTATCATTATTATCATTAGCATATTTATAATATATTTATCTGTGGTACACCTAACTTGTTAGGTCAACCAAAACGCAGCTTTAAACAACACGGCAGCTCTCTGTGCTGTCAGGTGCTCAACCTTAGCATCGGAACAACTGGCGTAGCGCCACGGTCACACTGCGATGCAAGTCGTTGACGCCGTCGCGCCTGCATTTGTCGCTGCAGCTGCGGTTGGTATGACGGACGGCCATAACTGGAAAGGCAGCAAGACAAAGCGATAACGACTGCACTGAACGTAAGATGCTATGCGATGCGTTGTTTTATTCACCGATGAATTTTACCGGTGCACTGGGTTGCTGTTATTTTCTGGCTGAAAATAACAAACAGCGTATTTCATCGACAAAATGTCGCAAAAATGCCCGAAATGTTCAACAATAAAACGAAAAAAACATTTTTACTGCTAAATTAACGCGAAACTGCTGCTAAAATTGAGTGTCACTGGCAAATTCTAAGAATGACGTTATGTGTTTTATGACTGTATGGGTAAAGTGCAAAAAATAAAACTGACGATGATGATGAAAAGTGCAAAATTACCGAAATAAAATCATTAGGCCGAGTTTTTTAGAATGGCAAATTTGACTACTCTGGTGGCCTATTTTAAAACGCCAGTTAACGACCAATCCGATGCACCCGAAGATCCGGCGCTGAAAAATACAACAACACGAAGAAACTGTGAGCTGTCTGTACATGCGGGAAGCTGCGGTGCCGTTTGTTGCCTTCTAGCAATCATCATCATTGTTCGTCGTGCGTCGTAGAATACTGGGCACCAGACATTCAACGACACAGTTAACCATACGCTTATCGTGAGTCGACTTTATTTCTTTTTATTCTTCGCGCGCGACGTTCCTAACGTAGCGAAGCGGAGTATATGAGATCAGTGTAATACTGAAGACCGACCGACGACCGACCGATCAACGACCGACCTCTGTTCCTGGAAGAGCCTTCCTGGAAGAACTTTAAACGGCCATATCTCAATAATGGTGTTAGATAGACGGATGTGCACTATGGACTACCCATAGGAAGTCGACCGCCGTGAGTCGAATGGTCACGTGAACAATGACGTCACGTGACCCCAAAAAGTCAAGGTCGTGGCCTCATTATCTTTGAGGCGCCATATCTCCGTAACGGTGCCAGATAGACGCATGCGTTGAGGTATAACAAGACAAATTGCAACTAGCGTTATCGACCATTTTTGGGATTTTTGCTTATAGTTCCTAAAATCGGGCAATATTGTATAAACTTCCGGGAGACAATTTCCAATAACGACCTCGACGCTAGTCACTATTAGTATAATATGGGTCTCAATTAGACGCCGGGTCTCTAATACAAGCCGAAAGGAACGAAAAAGTTCTTAAAAGAATACAAAAAATGATACGCCCGAGGAGTACATTAGATTGGTGACAATCTAATAGTATTTCTTGTTTAACTTTGACGTTGATACTTGCTGCAGAATATGATATGATCAGTTACTCTGACTTGTCAGTTTATTTTATTTTCACAACAATACTACTAAATGATTATGAACGTTTGGATTGTATGTCTCTGCATTGTGGTCATGCTAATTATTTGAGGTTTAAAAGTCTGTAAAGGCTTTGTAAAGGGAAAAAACCCATCGCAGAGTTACGGAGCGTCACCTGCCATACGGGATCACACACACCTGCCACTCGATACAGGTGAACGCGCTTGGCTTAACCTCAGCCAGACAAGCCGGTACTCGATTTACCTACATCGGAGTGATGGAACTTAGAAGACTGCGTTGACCCCGGTGCTGGTTATAAAAATATATGTAAAAAAACTTACCAGTTTAAAAATGTGTGTAAGGACGATGTGATAATATTAATCCTTTAAAACAGCAACAATCATTCTGCTAACTTTTGATGGGGCTATTTATGTGGCGTCCTTACAAGCTGACTTTAGTTTGTAATCACAAACATGGACCTAGTATAAAGCCTTGTAGCTTTAAAATATGAGATATGGTGGCAACAATTTTAATTACTTTCTTGAAAATTAACTGACCAGATTGGCACTTTTTGTGCAGTTTAAACGTGTGCTAATGTGTTGTTTGGGACATTGGAGGGCCTTGGCCCCCGGCTCCTCTTTTGGTTACGAACCGGTTCTACGTAACGTACGTTTCAAAAATTAGTTAAGTGTTAAGTAAGTCATAGCATCAGCACGCACTGAACCATGCCAGTATAATCAGTGAGAGAATGCACATGTGCGGTAGGTAGCAGGTGTGCGTGACGTCATCATGCCGGTAGTAGTGATGCACGGAACGGGAAGTAGCGGGTACGTCGTCTCTGGCAAGAACGCCCGACCAGACAGTCATCTTTTTCTGTCGATCGTCGCAACACTCTTCAACCCAGTCTTCGGTCTGTACATGTCTGAACTGAAATTCACAACCAGCCTATGAATCATTGTCAATAATTGATATAGTCTAAGGATGGGCTTGAGGCAGCATTTTCAAAGCCAAGACCGGATCGGTCATCTTCACGACCAAGGCCAAGACCACTAAGTAGGCAAATAAAGTCAGTATGACAATTTTATGGTTATTTCCTTATTCTTATTTAAAAAATAATTAACAATAAAAAAACGTCAGACAAACATAGTTCCAATGTCTCAATGGATATTATGATCATACAAATACCAAAAGCTCATTAAACAGAGCACATTTATTACAAGTGAATAAAAGCAAGCGCGTCGAGAAGGCCATACCTCTTCGAGCCAGTGCCAAGAACACAATTTTTTGGTATTCGAGACTCAAGTATTTAGGATGGCTAGTCTGGAATTTAGCACGCGATAATATTGCCCTAAAACCATTTTTGCCGTTTTCGAGTTTTGACTCATATCGCCCTTACATAGCTTTGTAAACTGTTAAAGTTTTTTGCTCTAATTTTTGCAGTTTATAGTCAACTTTTGCGAAAATTTTTGGTATTTGATTTTATGACAATAAATTTATTCATTGTTTTCAGAATACGTCCGGGCGGGTAAAGGAAGTTGGTGCAAGGATAAAAAATATGTGTTATGTAACAATGTCTAAGACATTTTAATACATGCTGTGCTGCAGCCAATTTTGTCTTTAAATAAGAACGGTTGGTTGCCATGACAGCAAGGGTTTTCAAGGAAGAAATTCACATGACACCGTCGGATAGCTCGTGCCCGAAATAGGGGGTAGGTGCAAACAGCGCGCAATTATCTTTTACATGGCCCGACTTATACTGCTTTGAAGTCCCTATAGGCCGTAATACAAATTTAAAAAAATAAAAATTGGGACATAAAAAGGGGTAAATTTTAAAAATTGTAATTGAAACCATATAGGAAATGTGTCTGGCGTCAAGATGCTTCGTTTGAGCCTAACGGCGAATCTCTCGCATGCGCAGTTACGCCCCTTTGAACCGATTGTAACCAAATTTTGCGTGTAGGCTATGTGATTACTGGTGTCAAGTTTTATGAAAATCGGTTAAGGGGTTTCGGAGTTACAGGAACCCCCCCCCACACACGCCATTTCCTATAGGTCTACTTAACGCTCATCGACCTTACAATTTTACAACAGTGTCAGCACTACCGTGCTGCACTGTGATGCATAAATTTGTCTTCAAAAATGCAATAATTTAGGCTGGAAATTTTCTATTTGAAAGATTTACGAGCAAAATTGAAATTTTGAGGCTTACGATATCCATGGTCGGACATACGCAGCAGTCTGTCTGAAAATTTTCTGCCTTTCCCGAACATCGTTAACAATCGCGACGCCGCTTATAATGCGAAACACGTCAGCCGTTTGTTAGCTTTTATTAACGATGTGGTTTTATTGCGGGACACGCTGTTTGTCGAATGTCTCGATGCGTCATGCATGCAATGCAGAAGTCAGCAGATTTCGACGCCGAAGCTATGCATCAGTGACGTCGTGCCACGGCGGAGGCAAGGGCCCCCTAAATTTCAATCTGGCAAAAATATTTTTGTTCGAAAATTTCGTCCAAAAATGCTGAATTTGGGTCTGAAATTCTTCTATTTTGGCGAAGGTTAGCAGCAATATTAAATCTTTGAGCACCCATAATGTCTTCGTCTGAATTTTTAGCTGCGTATAAAACAAGAAAGCCCTACTGTCGCTAGGGAAGACGCGCTATAAAGCCCATAAAGTTCTTGTTTTAGTACTGACCTTCAAAATCATCTAAGGTCGATGATTTTTATCTCATTTGAAAGAGCGTATGCGATTTTCTATTAGTGATCAATAGCAACTTAAACCCTATCTCGCATTGTTTACCCACAATAGCGCGTATCGATCTTTAAGGTTATCCAAGGTCACTGATTTTATTGAATTGTGAAAAGGCGTATGCCACTTTCTATTAATGATTAATAGTAACTTTGGTTCTATCTCTCACCGTTTTCGAAATACAACCAGTTATAGCTCAACACTTGCCATTGAAAATTGCGGCCAAGCCGCAGCAAATGTAGATATGGTTACTACTGACAGCCTATAGGAAGTCACTAGCGCCCTATCCGAACGAACTATCTCCGACATGGGCGTTGGAACAGAGAGAGCAGAGGGAGCAGCTGCTCCCCCAACTTTTGGCACGGGAAAGCAGGCCATAGCTCTTGCTCCGCCAAAAGTTTGAGCCTTCTGCACTGCGATGTTAGACTGAGTCGAATCGACTTAGACATCTTAGAGTTTTGCCGCTCCGTGGGACGTTCAAGAACCAAAAAGCTTTCAGCTTCAGGGGGGCTTCTCCCCCTAACCCTCTACCAGGGGCTCTGCCCTGGACCCCGCTAGGGGCTCCGCCCCCAGACCCCCGTTATAGGCTCGCATGCGCTCGCCATGGCCTCGGCCACTGCTTGCTCCCCCAACTTTCAAACACTTTCAACGCCCATGATCTCCGACTTTGTACGATTTACCGTTTAGCCACAATACCGCACTATTGGCATACCACAGTGCGTTATAACAAAGGTCAATAATTTTCATTTCATTTGAAAACAAATATGCGACTTTCTGTTAGTGATCAGTAACAACTTAGGCCCTATCTTGCACCGTTTAGCCACAATACATCCAAGACAAACGACGACCGACAGACGACGACGACGACGGACACCCGTGCCAAAGACGCAAAAACGCAACTTTCTGCCTCTGATAATAATAGTCTTTTTAACGCACGACGCTGCTTCTATGCCAATAGCCGTCGACCATAATCATCGTAAATCTCGTCGCGGTTCAATAGGTCGATACCTGCGCTATTAGTTGATGTTTTTCGCTGACGTTGATTGACTGCGCCTGCGTGCAGGGGCATCAGACTCGCGATCAGCAGCACCACCGGCCGTTCAATAACGAACGATTCGTTCGATCAGCAAACACTCGGCCGGCTTTAAATCCGATTAGGCACGGTACGGTAAAAATGCGGAGGCCGTCGCGTTATTTTTTCTGACATTAATGTACAGAAAGTTTACCACGAATTCAGCGTTACAATTTTACTCAGTTTTGCTGACACTGACTTGAGATAGGGTTTTTAGAAATCGGAAGGTTATGTAGGCCAGAGAATTTAACGCTGTAACATGTAAACTTTTAAATGTCGCGGCAAACGCGTCGCCACACCACTTTGTAAAATGTGGTTAGTTTTGAAAATCATGGTTGCAACCTTGTAACTTTTATTACCAGATATACATCAATATAAGCTGGCTGTATTTCACGACACGTTTAGGCTGTGATGATCTGTGTGCATTTCAAGTTTACCGCACAGTACGGCTGGTAGTAGAATCTTGAAAATTGGTTAATAATAGTTAGGCTTACTCTATTTTTTATCGTTGTTAAGCTGATAGACGCCCTTTTGAATATGACTTTGCTGGCTGAATGAATTGATTCATTGATTGAAGTAATGAATGTGCGATTGTTGGAGGCTTAGCCTTAGTTTTTACGGACTATGAGTGGTGGCGCGGGTGATCGATCGGTCACCAACGTACCATACCGATGTTATATTTATACGGCGTCTCTTTCTGTGCGGTTTAAAACCAAACTTCTGCAGCAGCAGCAGCCTCTGGGTAACGACTCGCAATCCTCAGCAGGCAGAACTAATCCTCGAACCAGTCAGCGTTATTAACAGCGCGTCCGCAGCTGCTCGATCGTGATCCAGTACTGAAGTAGGGCCTAGAGCATCAGTATAGCGAAGTGTTCCACATGCACTCAATTTTATCACTGTTATAGAAACTACCATACCATTCTGTATAGAGCACTGAGTATAGCTGTCAAATGTGGCTTAATTTATCGTTTAATGTACATTTGTTAAGTTTTTCTACATTTGTGATTCACTTTTGTATCACCACAGTCTATTTTAGCGATAACGTCGTATTTCAACATTTCACTACGCTTTAACTGCTTGCGTTGCTGCATTAGGCCTTACAGTACATTGTGAAATATAACATTTCAAAAATTACTCTAATCAGACTAAAATCTGTGCAAAAATCAAATTTTAAAACTGTTTTAGTTGACCACATTTCCGATACACATTGTAGATCGACGTTCCATAAAGTCGATGTCGACTTGGTGACGCTTGCAGAAGCTTTGCCGAGATACACCCATTTTGATTATCTCTGCCAAATAAATAGCGGAGATAATTATTTGTTGGGATGTGTCTAGAGATTCGCTCATGGACAATTCGTCTCTGGCTAGTTTGTCTATTTGCTACTTGCTACCCCTGTTAGCTTCTCTATCTATTGTATAGGCCTAAAGCGAAATTGTACAATCTGTTTATTTTGTCAATTAAATGATTTATAGTTAATTTTAGCATTTTTTCGTTGTTTAGCTATAAATTTTTACCGAGGGACTGAAACAGAATTATTAGGCGTTTTAACCTATTTTGAAAGAGAGGCTAAAATGTTGATCTTTCTGGAAAAACGGCTGATCGGGATGCTAATCGTGTAATTTTGCTGTACTGTTGTATCCTATTCTATTTTCTATATAACGTTTTTTATGTGATTTCCATCAAAAATTTTAAGATTAAGATTGTTTATAAATTTTTGACTATTTCAACGATTAATTGTGTGTGTGAGAGAGGTAGAGAGAAAGAAAGAGAGAAAGGCTTATTTTTTATAGCCAAAATAAACACAATAACTAAACTATAGATGTAAAAAAACGTTTCAAGAAAAATTATATAACCGTTAAAAACGTAAAAAACGTGGCAAAAATAAAAAAACGTTTAAAACGTTGAATAAAAAAACGTTGACAATAATGTGTTCAACTTCTTGCCTAATGCCTAATGCTGTAAGCGCAGTATACCTGGAATAATAGTTTAGATAAAAAGAACTTGATTTAATTTTAATTCAGCTGTGTGGTCGTAAGACAGCAGCATTAAACTAACTAAATATGCTAGTTAATAAAGTTTTATTTAGTATATTTGGACTAACTAAGTAAACTACATCACTATGAGCTATTAATTCGTTTCTGTAATCTCAAAAGTGTTTCACGAAGCTTTTGATGGGATCTTTAATGCACGTTTTTTAAATGAAAACGTTGAGCAAAATAAAAAAAACGTAAAAAAAACGTAAAAGCGTGGCAAAAAACGTGAAAAAACGTTTTTTTACATATATGAACTAAACAACAGTTAATAATACAAGAGGGTTGCCAGAAGGGCATGCACCCATCAAATGCTGGCCACCCATTGTCACAGTTAATTAATGGCATTATTATACAATAAGCAAAAAAGAAGAAAACACAATTTAACAAAAAAAGACAAAAATTTAGTACACGCACACAGTCAACAAGATATTTATCATGCACAATAACACAACAAATTTAGCATTTATGACAGTGAACTATATGATCCTAGCTGGAATATAACAGATGGCGTAGGTTTTCTTTAAATTCAGATGTAGAATGCATTAGTTTTAAACTATCAGGTAAATTATTCCATAAAATGCTTCCCTTGTACGTAATTAATCTTTTCCTAACTGAGACTAGATTGACCTGACATAGGCCTATAAATTACTTTTGCTCCTAGTATTATAATCATAAATAAAGCTATTTTCAGTAAGGTACAAAAACGTCAGGTAGATTTTGTTTGTGATGAGTAAATTTGTATACAAAAGGCATAATTTGATATGAATGCAATGAATGATACGATTAATTGTGTGATTTATCGTTAATTTCCGCAGCTCTAGTTCGTGTGTCGCTCGCTGTATGTGCAGGGCTGCTGGCGGTGATATTTGCGTGCTGGTCTCGGCACTCTGCCGCCATGGACTGGGACGGTGCTCACGCCAAGGGTCGCATCTCGCTGTGGCTGAGCATCGGCGGTCTGGCCATCAGTGCTCTGGTCGTTCTGGTTCTTGTGCTGGTTCTCTACACCAAGGACACCACGTGAATGTGACTAGCGCGCTTCTGTACTGATGTACACTGACTCTGTGCTTATACGATAACAGCAGCGGACCAGCGGTGTTGTGGGTTTAGAACAAGAAATTTGAGCAAAGCTCACGTGAAGCGCGATAGCAGCGGTCCTGCCACTTTGGCAGTTAGTGTACAGGAATAAGATATTAATGCGTCTTGAAAGAGTACCTAAATTTGAGGCCTACGTATTGAAGTCTTCATGAGTTAAAGAGATCGAAACTTAGATTCTTAAAAATGTACGTTCTATGTTAAAAATGTCATACGCAGGATGCTCAGGTCAATCTCCAGCCATTTCGGTGCAATTCACTCTTAAAATGTATGACGCAGCCGGAAATCGCAAACAATACTAAAAACCTCTATTTTGGGGATTCAAGGTCATTCAGAGTCATCAACGTTGACACCAATAAAAAGCTTGTAACTATGCTTGCATAGCTCAAGCAGCATGTCTGTGCGTATTTGCAACCGTTTTTACGCTACACGAGCCAACATCGGTAAAATAACCACTTTTAGGGGGTAGCCGTCTTTGACGCCCGCCTGCGCCGGCCTTCTTGAGCCTAGGGGGTCGGGACTTGGACTGCTGAAATATACATTACATGCTAAAAATTTCATTCGCAGGTTGTCTTGGTCTATCTCCAGCCATTTCGTCGCAATTCAGTGTTGAAATGTGCGCTGCATCCAAAAATTGCGAAAAATTCACTAAACCCTCCTTATTTGGGGAATTCAAGGTCGTTCAAGTCATCGATGTTGATAAATTTAAAAAGTTTGTCACCAGTGCTTGTTAGGATAAGCACCATGTATAGTATGTACAATGTACCTATCTGCAACCGTTTTCACACTATACGAGTCAGTAACGGCAAAATAACGTTTTTTTAGGGAGTGCCTCTCTTTGACGCCCTCTTTTAAGGGGAATTCCAGCACCCAGAGGCACAAAATTTTGTCACAGAAACCTTGTGGCAGTCCACGGTGAAGATTTGATGGTTTTAGCGCGCATCGTTTTGATACAGCTCAAGAGTGTGACAGACAGACGAACGGACAGACAGACGGAGAGACTGACGCCAAGGCTATGGCTAAGACGCGCCAAGCATTCTGCTATCGCGCGTAAAATGTAGACGAGGCAGGGATTTGCAATTTTCCGACAGAGGAGATTATCGGTGCTAAAAATTTTTAATTTTACCGCTACTTCTAAAATTGTGCTCTTAAGCACTAATGTGATATTTTCAACGAAGATTTACGGGCAAGAACAAAATTTCCCGACAATTTCCCGTCAGCCAAAGTTCTACTAGAGGGGATTATCCGTTCGAAAAATTTAGATACTATTTGGCACGTATACTTGTAAGGTCCAATAATCTATTGTGTCAGATACAGGTTTCTGTTCTTTTCCACCCCCTCCCGTGAAAAAATTGGTGGTCCAAACACCACCCAAACATGCAATTTTTGACTTAAAAAATTATGATTTAGCAGGTAGCAGCATTGACAATTTCGCTTTTTACTAAATTATTTTGGTCCATGCTACTTTAGTTCATATCTACTGCTCGGTGTTTCATTAGTTGTTGGTACGTAACATTACGCCAAAATATTTTTTTCAGTTTTTGTCAAGACTGCAACTAAAACACCGGTTTATAGGCTTTGATATTTTTGATAAACTGATCATTTATTGAAGTCGAACTCTGTAATATTGCAACTTGAATCAGTGGCGTCATTTTAGTAAATCATTCATTGGGGGCTCAATAATCTTTGGGGTGGTCTCAGTCTACGTAATGTATTGTTATTGCAGCAGTAACACTGTTTTAAAGGTGCAATTTAGGCATTAATAATAAAAACTAAAAATCATAAATTTTGGGCGTTCGTAGACCCTCCAGCTCTCCTTAACTGACGCCCCTGATTTGAATTGTCTTCGTGGTGAATGTACGACGTAGGTGAAATCGTTATCGGGCGTAATGAATACGTGTCATTAGCACGCGATGAGTTGCATCAGATGATCAGACTGTTGCCATGCATGTGTTAACGTCTTGTCGCCATACACAAAGACTGATTCTGTGAAACTAATTAATTTTACTGCGCTTCTGTCTAATTATTTCCGTCTGGCCATATGCGCACAAGTTGCTGATTCAATTCATCATGGGTCGGTGTGATGCTACTGAATTATATACAAGGCAGGCCAAAAACAAGGCCACTTTACTGTACGTCTTGTAACTTTGGAAGTCAGATGGGCATCATAACAGTTTAGCACAAATTAATGTCATTTTTGTTCTTGTCATCTTCTCGTGGTTTGCTTGAATCAATAATAATGGAAGTTAAAGTGGCGCCAAAGTTGATTGAAATTAAGTACGACTACAGGTAGGCTTAACATTAGAAAAGAAACGACTATGATTTAGGCCTACGCCACATTTGTTGCCGATCTGCTCAATATTTCTCAAGTTACGCATTCCGCAAAACAAAGTGGCTTCGCTTGTCTGGTTTACCGGGTAATAATAACAGGCAGTCTATAGGCCTATTCGCTAAAGCCCGTTTTTTGAGTTAGAACAGCGTGCGGCACAGACGAACAGACGGGCAAAACTTTTATTGCGGCCTATTTGAACGGCCGCACGAAAAATAGGAAAACCGACATAACCGCTTTGTGTGCCAAACTGTGTAAGGCTCCCAGTAAAACTTTTTAACAATTTTTTTATTTTTACACTAAAGAATGTAGATTAACCTAACTAAACTGACATTTTCAATTGTAGGCATAAGGTTTATTCTGCAATTTCAAATAACTTGAACTTGGTTGTGAAATGGAACAGCTCATTTGCGTTTAGGGCTATAGACTACGTCTAGCATGACGGCATTCATTTTTTTTCTGCGCGAATGAAAATGGTTCGAATTACGACAGAAAGATTGCTTCTTGATCTCAGTCTCGATCTTATCATCATAAATATGTTTGTGAGTGATGATGTCGCTTTATTCGTAAGCCTAAGTAATTGATATGGTTATTGTTGGCCTATAGGCCTACAGATTTCTCCCGGGACGTTGGCCGCACGTGCAGCGAAGCGAACTATGGTTGATCATCATTAATTTGTGTTTTACAACATTGCTTGTATGATATGGTATGATAGGTGTATGTTGCAGATGGTCCTTTGCTATCCACTGTTGATGAGGCATCTTGCAAAACCTGCAAGAGTGCATCACTGCCAGAAATACCGTGTGAGGTGAAATGGGGTTACGATGTATATTTGACCATTAAAGTTGGTCTTCGTGTTTCAACTGGTGGCATAGGACCTATTGTGCCTGCAAAACTGAACTTAGCTGCATTTTTCAGTCACTGTGGTGTATGTTGCTTTTAATTTAGGCCTACGCCAATATCAGAGCTACATGTAATTCTTTCGCTATGTAACACGATAACGACAACTGTAGTTTAAAAACAGGGTAGGCCAAAAAGTAAGCCTCCAACTTTTGTCTACATCATATTGAACCGAGTCTTTAACCGACACATTCAGTGATTTGTGACATGATTAGTATTTCACAAGGGAGTGTATGGCGACGCCAGTTCAGTTGAGGTGGGGTAAGCCGACCGTACTAACTACTAAGGTAACGGTCGAGATATTGGCATGAGTTGTCGTCTGTCCGTCTGTCTGTCACGAATGCATTGCGGAGAACGGTGCGAGATATTATACAGTCTCTAGTCATAGGCTCCTTAAACGTCAAGGTCTTAGCTTAGAAATGTTACATAATGTCTTTTATGCTATAATAGTTAGCAAAATTACATACGCTATCTCATCTTGGTATAGTTTCCTTGATAAAACAAACTGCTCAGATAAATAATTTGTTTAAGCGTGTTTTTAAGTATGGATATGTTAAGTTCATCATAACTGTAGAAGAGCTATTGGCAAGCTATGATGACCAGCTTTTTTATAAAGCAACTTATAATAATCATTGTCTCAGACATCATCTATTACCGGTTGCTAAGTCTAACAAATATGGATTAAAAGATATAGGTAACATCTGAACTGCACAAGCGGACATTTATCAATAGAATTTTATTTAGCAACTGTTATTAGTTTGTTTATTTGTAGTCTGTTTATCATATATTTTCTTTATTTTTTTGTTTTTCTTAGTAATGTTTGTAGTTTTTTTCTTTCACTGTTTTTCTATGTTACTGATCTCGCGATTTGTCGCGAGTGTTTATTACATATTAAAATAAAATAAATAAAAAAAGATAGAACTTGTTGCTATTGATCACCAATAGGATGTCGCATATTGGCTTTCAAATGACATGTAAATCATTGACATCGGATGGCTTTGAATGGTCACTCATAACGCACTATGTTTTGCCAATCGTGCGTTATTGTGGCTAAACAGTAAGTCGTAGGAGTTTAGCGATGGTACCATCGGATAGGGCGTTAGCGACTTCCTTCAGGTTGTCAATAGGGGGCGACTGAAAATGCGAGAAATGAAAATTCGGCACCATCAAAAATGCAAGTCGTGAAAATACGAGACATGAAAATGCGGCACCATACTGCGTGGCATGAAAATGCAGGTAAGGAAAAAGCGAGACATGAAAATACGAGACATGAAAATGGGGGAAATAAAAATTTGGGAAAAGTGTGATTTTGGTTTAGGTGAGCATTTTAACGGTCTGTACAGCTGCTTTGAAGGTCAAGTCAAGTCGTTGTCGATAATTAGTGAATGGAATGTA
>Ga0209367_1009432_pt1 | contig 13234 bp, 10 predicted proteins | sample WorMetLIZISLAND2_FD_187412 | JGI IMG/M metagenome (GOLD analysis project Ga0209367, IMG submission 187412) | Marine gutless worms symbiont microbial communities from Max Planck institute for Marine Microbiology, Germany - Olavius geniculatus... ... | reverse complement strand
CGCTCCCAGACCCCCGTTATAGGCTCGCGCTCCGCGCGCTCGCCATGCCCCCCCCCTTTGCCAAATCCTAAATACGCCACTGCTTCTAACTATCAAAATTTTTAAACATACACAAAGATGCATCGATTGTAACATACTCTAAATTTGGAGACTTCCCTGATAAACAGCGCCTGTAAATAAACGTCACAATAACTGACCGTCTTCAGTAATGTCGTCCTCAAACAGTCCCTCCGCGACCAGATACGCCTCGAGTTCTTTGTGAAACAACCTCACGGCACATCCGCCCTGTCCAGAGCCACAGCATGCACTTTAAACCGATACAAACCGCAACAAACAGCAGCGAAAAGCGTGTCGCAGATGTTACAAATAAAAACGACACGCCACTCTTATAGATGTAGGCATACACTACAGCCGAACGTTAATAAAAAAGTCAAAAAACGTCAAAAAACTTTTCACACCGCGTTTCAAAAAAAACAGTCAAAATTGTTTTTGTCACAACTTTGTAAAATTTCTACAAACTTTGATAATTTTTGGCACAAAGATGGCAAAGATAATACAATTAAGTAAGCTGCACTCATTTATTTCGTCGCAAAATTTATGTCAACGCACTACCTTGTGAAAGACAGCTGCTCTATATTGTTACATTACGCTGTGGCTATTAGTATGAGATTGCTCACCTTTGCATCATCATTTCGGCAGAGGGTGCCACATAGTTTAGTAATTTTATCGTTTTAAATATTTTATGGTAAAAATAGCATACAACAACATAGTTGACTGATGAGCTCAAAACGTGTCTAATCGTTGAGCAAATGCCATTTGATCAGATCAGCCGTTCGTTGATTTCGCTATCAGCTCGTCGCGTTGCCACTGTGTCTTTCTATGCGGGACACTCATTGGGCATAAATTCTGTTATGTTGCAAGCGAGTTGTTGTACAAATTTATAATTCTGCAAAACAATTCAGATTTCAATGTGTTTTATGCTTAATTAATTAAATTACAACGTTTACTTGATACAACTCAACTCCAAATTGTTGCATAACGCCGTTATGCAACAATTTGGAGCATTTCTGTTTCACGCGGTAGTGCGTAGACAAAAATTAAGTGAGGTGGAAAATGAATACACCCTACATAATTATATCTTTTAACTATTTTCCTGCCGAAAATTGTTATAGCTAGTGGAAATTTGACAAAGTTATGACAAAAACGATTTTGACTGTTTTTTTTCTGAGACACAGTGTGTGTCACTGTCGTGTTCATGCACGGTACAAAGTACAAATAATTAAATTTAAATGTTCCGCTTTACATTGCGCCATCTTGTAGCTAAACGCAATTTTATGCACCACCTACATATTGCGCTGCTACAACTATGATTACTCACAGTCAGAAACTTCTTGAGTTCTTCGGTCGGTCGACAGTTCTTGACGACTGTAAATCCGGACGCCTGGATGCCCAGGTTCAGCTCAGAGCTGCAACGACAAACACAAAGTAAGTAAGCACAAATGGCGACAATATTTAACTTCTTCATATCATATAGGCTCCTATTATATCATATCATATCGCAGTCCTCGCCATGGCGCCCGTCATCCATAACACCGGGGCGCCACAATATACAACCAGTGCAGAAATACAGAGGAATGAACTCAATGACAAATTGGATATAATCTAATATAAAAAGTAAAACAGTGCGATGTCATAAAAATTTGATCGACGAAATCGTTTGCACTGTGCTTCGGCGTTTAATGTCTACTACTGAGTTGCGGAGTTTGGTCATGTGCAGTTTGTTGTAATCATTAGGCATCGCGCGGTGTCCCTGCGACAACGCAGCTTCGTCGCGTACTAACCCGATTGTGAAGTGGTCGATCTTCCACGCGGAACTCGCGTGAAAGAACTGTCCCGGAGATTTGTAGCTCTCGAATATCGTCTGATCGTATATCTGAACCTGCGCACAGTAATAACGCGAAAACACATAATAATACAGCAACTAATGCACAGATAAAATACAAAATAGGCCAATTAACGCTATAACTGATGTAATAAGCAGTGTTCGATATTGTACAAATTTAGTGGTGGCATGCTTACAGTTTATATACGAAAAGATTAAAATACCAGCATTTTATATTATTGGATTATGAAGCAACAGTGCCTGATTTCCAGTGCTTTAAGTTCCTATGCGGTGCAGTTTGGGTATATGGTAAGACGAGTATAATATACTCTTTTAGTGGTAAATAAAAAGCATCACACCCCAAACAATACATTTATTCACCACCACCAGTCATAAAACCCACTTCTAACAGGCAGACAAACAATATTTGGAATTGTGTCATAAATCAGGCGCTTACGAATTCTCCTTCTGACTTGACTTTATATCGCGGCAGAATCTTGAACTGGGCGTGCTTAGCATTGTACGCCTCCAAATGCACCTAGAAACGCAACATTGCCAAGCTAAATCTCACGTCAAGTAATAGCTGTAAATAAATTCAATTGCAACAAATATAACAAACTATAATCTACTTTCTATATTTTTTATAGAAAAAACGAAACATTGGCACAGAAAAGCCATTAAGTTCTCGGCGCTAGTATATATAGCATATATAGTATATATAGGTCGCAAACGTTAAAATTGAAATTACACGTACTGGCAATTAATGTCTAAAACAATTACGCAATTTTTTGCTTTGCACGTAATTATCTCCTCGAGTTCTCGGCCTGTACGTTTATTCGTAATCGTGCTAAAATATTTTTACGCACGTTTTAATATAAAACACGGCTGCAAAAAAAATTAGACGTGGTTACACCTAAAGTGAAACACATAACATTCGCAAAATATTAATGAAAATGTGTTTACATTTAAGCACAGGCCTAACTACCATATATCACATTTTCAAATAAATGACAGTGCTAGACTGAAAAGCGTATGTAAAGCAAGCGGCAGTTCACAACAACGTACGAGCATGTTGTTCTTGTTGCGTCGACTTGTCTGTGTGGTGCTGACGTGAATATACTTTCCCGTAAACACGTGTTTCAACTGTTCGCCGCCCGCAAGACACACTCACACACTCATAGATCTAATAACAATATTTATCAAATTACAATTGGCAGAACTAGAAGCAGAACGCAAATCACTGACTAATGTTCTAATTTTGCGAATCTTATAAAAAAATTTTTTACAAAATCCGCGACTTTTACGAATTTTAAAAGTTATGCTTGATGCTTACAAAAGATATGCAAAAACGAATTGTGACAATTATTTCAAATTGGCAAATCCTTACGAATTTTAAAATGGTACGACATAAATTGTCAATATATGGTGCAACTCTCCACCGTTCGCGGCCATTTAATATCATTGTGTCACGTTTATTTCGAAATGGACAGGCCATAAAAACAGAAATCTAAGATTAAAAAATTAAAAATAAAAAAACAAAAAGTAAACAATATAATGCTAATTAAAATAATTTCAGGCAAGAAAAATTCGTGATTAGTGCAGAGATGCGTGAGATGACCTGTACGACTTCACCGTAGCGTACACGCTTGCCGTTCTGACGCTTCTGTTCCGAGATGTTATCTTCGTTCTCAGCGTCCGCAGCCAACTGCACAACACGCAATAACAACACGCAATATAATTATTACAATTGCGATAAAAACCCGAAACGAACACTAGATGCGAAACGCAAAACATTCTACAACCAAACTTTTAGTGCCCTATTTCTCCAAACTTTGCACTTCAGATTCGGCAGGTTTTGTCGTCAACATTGTGCCATATTATACAAATTTACTTGCTTCATTCCGATCGCGCAGTCTGTTACTTTCGGTTGTCCTTCGTCACGATTTGACTAAAGTACTACTGAAATGATCTCCAAGTTTTATTTATTTATGGCTATTCGTTTGTTTATGCTACTGTGGTTGTTGTTGTTATTATTATTATCATGTTATGCAGTTTTGGTCACACTGCGCTGGTGATGCGCTTAATGTACCTCTACGTAGTCAATACAGGTAACAGGTAACAGATGACTACTGACACACCTTTGCCTGGACAGCTAGCGTCTTCGTCTCGAGTGACGTGTCACCCTCGTCCGGGTTGCTAGGCAACGGCGAAAACTTCCGGTATTTCTTGTTGAGTTTGTATCGATTCTGGATGGACACTTGAAACTGGACAACTGCATTGACAAACATCATAGCACACAAACACACTATAAACATTACACTCATATAATTATGAGATATTTAATATATGATTGACGGATCGGTTTGAAACTACTGTTAATGTACTCCAATAATGTATTCTATCTCTCCTACTTTTCAATATCCTGCTGGAAGTCGTGATGGCACTTGCTCTTAAAAAATAAAAAAACTTGGAGCAAGAATAGCAGGATTCAGAATATCAAATCTACGATTTGCAGATGACATTAGCCTGTTGGGTGAGACAGAAGGTGAGCTCCAGCATCTGGTAGGCACAGTAATCCAAACCAGCAATCGGTTTGGGCTTACAGTAAGCAAACCGAAGACTAAAGTTCAGTGTGTCGGCAAGAACAGACAACAGGTGAAAAACATACTGGAAGACAAAGAACTAAAGCAGGTGGAAAATTGTGTGTACTTGGGGGGAATGTTTTAGCAGACCAGTCGTGTGACAATTACATTGAACAAAGAATAGGACTTGCAACCGGCAATGTCAGGAATTTGGACAAAATATGAAAGACTCGGGATATTACCAAGGGAACCAAAGTGACGTTGTATCACACAGTTCAGACCATTTTACTGCATAATGCAAAGGCATGGACTTTGAAGAAAGACCATAAACGGAAGCTAAGAGTCTTCAAAATGTCTGCCCTAAAAAGAATTAGTGGTATAACCAGGCGTGATCGACGACGCAACGTCGACATTAAAGAAGAGTTGGAAATCAAACTGGACATAGTGCAGCGTTTACAGAGACGAAGATTGACATACTTTGGACACGTGGCACGAATGAGTAACAACCGATAACCAAATATGCTGCTACATGATTATGGAAGTGGACAGCGATCAAGAGACAGACCGAAGAAGAAGCGAGTCGACAACATAAATGAGAACTGTAGTGACTTGCGGTTGACAATCAGTGTTGCCAGTTGGGCGGTTTTTCCGCCAAATTGGGCTCCTTTTGACATAGCGCTGGCGGGAAATTTTATGTGTTGGCAGGTGGCTAGTTTTGGGGCTACTTTTGATTGGCGTGTGCGGGTTTTTTGGCGGGTTGTTATTCATCAGAATTTAGGCTACTTTAGGCTAAATTTAATTTAATTTAGGCTATTTTTGATGAAAGTTTGGCTAAAAAATCTTTGAGCACCTGATAATCGCCTCAAATTAAACGCATGAAAACCTGGGTAAATGTGAATTTTTTTTAGCCAATATATTCGCAATTCAGTAAACATTTTAAATAATGAGAGTCCAGCAAGCACTGAGTGCAGGGCTGGAAAAACTAGGTTTTTTGACCAAAATTTTAGGTTTTAGGTTTTTAGGTTATTTAGGTTTTTAGATTTTTTTGGTTCATTGAACACCGTGTACCAAATTACAAGTTTTACAACCCAGGAAAACGTATTATACATCTTTTTATAAGTAAACGAAACGTAATTAGTCATTACTCAAAAATCACGAATCAAGCAACAATTAATTTCATAATAATAAGTATAAGTAATAAATTTCATAACAATTAAATTTTTAAAAACCTAAAAACCTAACACTAGATTTTTTAGGTTTTTACGGTTTAAAACCTTAAAAACCTAAGTTTTTCGAACTAGTTTTTTTAGCTCTGACTGAGTGACCGACAATCGTTATTCTTCATGATCAGCAGATCAAGTTTCAAATATTACGAATATTAAATATTTAGGCTTATATATGCTGCAGTAGCCGTAAAAATGACAGTCAGCAAGGTGTGAAAGAAAAATGCTACGAGCTGGACGTAATTTGATGATGATATGATTGCTTTTATCGAAGAAAAGCAGGCCCGTCTTTAGGCGGTGGCACCTTGGCACTGTGCCAAGGGCCCCGCGCCCCAAAGGGACCCCGCGCTACGGCGGTGGTCGCCGCAGCGGACCATGGATCGGTCGTTCAATCTAACCAAATTTTATCGCCTTAGGGATAAATTATACAGTCACAACTTAAACTCGATTAAAAGGTCTGGAAAATTCTTTAAGGGAAAAAGCGGAAAATCTACGGTCCAAATTTTTTCGCTCGCTCCGCTCTCGAAATTGTAAGTTTAAAACACACAAGATACAGCATAGAGGCCTGCATTACCTACAGTACAGACTTAAGCCTATCCATAGGCGGCAGCAGAAAAAGGAGCATGGGAAACAGCTGCCCGCTGTGCCGTTGCCCTTGATTCCCGGGTGTCCCTCAGGAGAAATGCTGATGGTGATGAGATGCCTTCTGGTAACCATAGGCATGCTAAGATGTGACTTATTAAACGTCAGTTTTTCCAAGACAACATGCGCAGTATAGGCTATGTGTGATAAAAACGCAAGTAAATTTGCGGCTTCCATTGAATATCCAAAAAACTGAAAGTGTTTCAGCTTCAGAGGGGGGAGCTTTGCCCCCTGACCTCCTGACTAGGGGCTCTTCTCCTGAACCACGCTATGTGTTTTTGATGCACACAACTGAATAAGATCGACATTTGACCCGTGTAGGCCTACGTAGAGCCGAAGTTCCAAACATTGTTTCAAAAACAATGGGCTATTTTGTGACTATGTAATATCAACATGCCTATCGGTGAACTAGTATGCACCACAAAAAAAGCAACGTCTCTGGTGGCTAGATGCACTGAATGAAGCGTAAAGTCTATTCAATTCTCATTGCTAAACCGCGTGTTCTAACTTCTAACCAGTAGCATAGTGTATTCAAGCATTGCCCGTAGGAGGCGCCGATCATGCGTTTCCTAAAATTGTAAAATTACACAAGTACGGCGTGCATAAGTTAGGACGTTGTCGAATCGATTGGGGGTAACTGTAAAATCCAAAATTTTCCAACGCACAGCTGTATAAAAGTAGATCGAGAATGGCAAACCTTGTGGATTCGGAACATTGCAGGGTTTGTCGCGGTCTTGCCATTGGTGAATGTAGAGAGCATTGTGCTCCGAGCTGCGTATACAATGTAACACATACACACACACATAGCACAATATAATTATGAAGTCATCCATGACACGCTGCTTCGTTTAGTCGTTCTCCGTCCGTCTGTTTGTCTCTTCGTCTGTTCCGTGCGAGCTCCTACTGACTCAAAACGACAACGAATTGACGTTATAAACGTTTCTTGGGGCAGAAGTAACTGATTACAAATTGTTAGTTCAAAAAGTCAAAAATGAAGGTCACCAAACGTCAAAGAACTCAAGAAATTGTCGCATAGCTCATGTGCATGGTTTAGACAAATGCTTCCCGGCTCAGGCGCCGACTGCAAGCACGGTTTTGTAAATCCTTATTCTCTATCAACGCACTAAACTCACCAACTAAAGGAAAAATGCATAATGTCGGCAACCTCAGCGCGAAGATTTTTTTGTTATAACATACAGCTGCAGGAGATAAAATTACATAAAAGCTATAAACACTTTTAACCGCTTTTGTGATACATTTAGCAAAACTAAATAACAGTGAGAGAAAAACGCCGACCTGATCTGCCAGCTGAATATATATCCTTCAGTCTCCTCGCAGTAAAGACTGATGATGTCTCCAATGCACAGAAAGTCACTCATGTTGCCCGGTCAATATTCGCATCAATACTGCACGGATCTCCGGGAATTATCTTGTCGAAGCTGATTTTTGCCCATCTCAGTAATCACCACATCAACAGCTAAACTGTCAAACAGAAAAACGAACAAATTACTGTAAAGATATACGTCTTAATTTAGTTGCGTTGACTTTGCTTTTTTGCAGCTTTAACAGCATTTCGTGTCTTTCTATTTAGTTTTATTGCAACCACGATGAACGTTGCATTAACTGGTGATAGGGTAACTAGCAGATTCGATAATTGATCAATCGATTAACCGGTTGATTAGAGGAGCAGAGGTGGAAGTTAGTTGTGAAATCTTGCGTACGCCACATTCTGACGTCAGTATGTTTAACCATGCAAGAGCACAGCACAACCTATGACAGATTCTCCATCACTCTAGCCAGACAGCTGCTACTTAAACAGCATGACTGGCAACTTCGCTACTGCGTGTTTTGTGAAAGTGAAACCTGCTGGAAAATGGGGGCAGTAAAATATGTGGCATAAAAATTGTAGTAAAAGCTATAAAGCGACCAGAGCTTTCACCTGTCGAACACAACAAAGTTCCGTGATCAAGCGGTTAGATTTTTGAGACGATTCAGATTCGTTTGTGGATTCCGGATCGGTTTCGGTGATTTGGTACCGTCAGGAAACAACTACACGAGCTGGCAATCTGTTTGCAGTTTATCTCTGCATGCTATGAACTGGTTTGGACGAAATTCACGTAAAGGTAAGAGTGGCCGAGAAAGCAATCACTGAAATTTTGATGATGATCCGATTCAGGATCTTAATCTAAAAATTTTATGTCAGTGGCGTAGCCAAAATATGGATGCCCTCTCTTTTTTCTGTGAAAATGATGTGTTTTGGTACATTATATCACTATTTGAAATAATTGGGTGGGCTCCTAAAATGGCCCCTCTATGGCTACGCCAGTTTTTTTGTGTATATTTTAAACGAAGGTTTAAAATTTTTAACTGCTTTTAGCTTTTACAGATATCATGCGTGTCTTCCCGCAAAAAAATAGCGCCCGCCGTGTTCGCGGGACTAACTTTTTGTACCCGCTATCAGCTTCGTGGTCGATAACACTCGTTACGTAACTCGCACAGCAGATTCTCTGTAATGCTCCCTCCGTCTTCGTCGGTGGCCTTGGCTGCTTCAGCGGACGTTACCATAGAGACGAGGGGGCCTTTGGCGCTCGTAACATCCATCAAACTCGCTGGCTGGTCAGCTTGAAAGACAACGGTCTGCCAGTCAGTCAGTCAGTTTGCGTGGAGAGTGATTGTCGTGGCGTTGATTAATGACTGCGACTTGTAGCGCTCTGCGCGATGTCTTCTTTCAGCAGCGGCTCCAGGTCGAGACCTTTGCGTTGTTGTTGTACAACGTGTAGCCTCGGATCTGTTTGCAGCGCGTGTGTGGTTGTGCAAACGCATGGTCTCTGACTAACAACAACTGAACCATCAGGGGGCGTTGCGCCTCCAAATTTAGACTCCCGCAGAGGTACACTTTCAGCATGTATGCCTCCATAATCAGCCGGTTACAATTCCGGTGCGGCATTTTACACTAGCAAGTGTAGTGATCTTTCGGTAAGCCTGCAGACTTTTTGCGCGACCCTTGCCTTTATCGGCCTCCGTATATCCTACATTGTGCAGGCTGTCCTTCCAGTCTGTACGTAGCCTTCGGCGCCGCATTGCAAGCTCTGCCGGTTCAATCGTCGATGAGAATTGCAGAAGTCCGAAACACGTCACTGGCGTAATTTTACAACAGTCGATGCTCGATTTAACGTATTTTGTGGACAAGTGGCATCTTATCCTTGACATGAAAAAGCTCGAAGCGATGCAACAACAACGATAATCATGATGAAAAAATAATTAAACTATAGGTCTACTACTTTTAGATTTTTAGATCGCTGACGGCAGATCTGATCAGTGTTCCGAAAATGACTAACTAAAAAACAGGCTTTGAGCAACGATTTCAACGCAGACTGCAGATGTGATGAAGACTGTTGGCGGCATACTGTGGCTGTCCGGTCGTTATACTGTATGAGAGGAGCATCTGCGGGTCTTTTCTGTTATTGCTATTATTACGTGAAATATTATGCAATAAAGTGGAGTGTGTACAACTCATTACGCGACAGCAGTTGGCTGTATATTTTAGCCTTTAGGATCAGCCTCCTTATACTCTCGTAGCCGGCGTCCATAACTGTTTAATTATGATTTTTCGAACATTTTCATGCCTGCGCCCAAAACGTAAACGTAGTTACTTACATAACTTGCACTATAATTCAACTTTCCTGTACCTCTCCAAATTGCAACCAAACCGCTGCAAATGGTTACTATCGACAGACTATAAGATGACTTGGCAACGTAATACCGAACGACACCTTCGCCGACCCGGTACGATGTACCGCTTAGCCACAGCACATAACGTTACAAACGAACGGACAGACGACAGACCGTAGCAGTGCCTGACCGTACTAAGTATACGGTCGGCTAAGAACGACTTTTTTATTTCCATCTCATTACAGAAGACGGCGATTCATGCCGACGCCCAATACAGCACTCGCTGACGTGCGTATCTGTGTGTTATTGCACGGCGTCTGTGCAGGCGCAGTGGACTAGTAAAATTTTATGTGCCGCGGCACAAGATAGTCGCCAAAGTGTCGCTTCGTTAATGGCGCCAGCAGCAACATCGAGTGACGTCATTATCGTCACGTGATGACAAGCGCGAACGCCCCGCTGTAGAGCTAGTGCTGTGCAAATCGATGCTTGATCACGTTCGTGTTACCAATCGCGCGGACTACTGCAACAACATCTTGTACCAAGTTGCCGCGGTCCACTTTCGTTTTCTTCAGTTTGTGCTCAACGCCGCAGAGCGTCCGGTGGTCAAAAAAGCGATAATGCGACAGCATCACACCAACTCTTCGAGACGATCTACACTGGTTGCTCGTGCGTTAACGAGTGGACTACGCAGTCCAGTGACGGCATCTCAACCCCGTCGACATCTACGATCTGCTGATCTCGGTGATTTAACCACACCGAGAACCAGAACGGTCCATGAAGTTTATCGGCTGCTGGCCTGTGAGCGTGGATCAGTTTGTCGACGGAGCTGAAGACTACATCACTGACAGTTGGACAGTTCACCAGCCAGCTGAAGACTGATATTATGTTTTATTATGCACTCTGTTGAGCAGCTGTCATGATTCTTTCACTATTCGACTGCGTGATAGGCAAGTGACTTTTTTGAATGACACAGAACTAAATTGTTTAAATCGTGAAACGTTAGCCTTATGGGGTGTTTACACCATCTAGCAAACGTCCAGCAAACTTCCAGCAAACATCCAGCATTAGCACGTGTATTTTAAATACATTTGCTGGAAGTTTGCTGGACGTTTGCTGGATCGTGTAAAGCTCAGCTGTCGCTAGAATATCCGACCACACTGCGCACTGATTGTCAGTGACCTTCAATGTCATTTGAGGTCGATAATTTATATTTTATCTGAAAGGGCGTATGTCACTTCTTATTAGTGATTAATAGTAACATTGGCCGTATTTCTCACTGTTTTCGAGATATGGCCAGTTTTCCGTTAGAAAACGCACATTTTTCTACTTCCCTCTTTCTTCATAACCCCCAATTTAAGAATGTTTCCTTTGCACTAAATTGCTGAAATTTTGCAGGCCTAAGTTTAAGGCATAGGGCTACTTTATTGTGTAAAATGTTTTTTCTTACGACCTAACTCTTAGCCACAGTACATTTGTAACAAAAAGACGACGACGACGACTGACAGACGTAAGCTCGACCGTTATTTGAGTATGGTCGGCTAAAAACTGCTGACGAGAATCAAACCTGCCTATAATTTGATGAATTAATGTGTTTACTTGGCGTATTGATTTACTGCTTAAAGAGACAACTTTAATATTAATATTTAGTTGGATTTATGTCACCAAAACATTTTTGCGTGACAAGAAACAATTGTACAATATAAATAAGTATATCTTAATATTTAACAATAAAATCCCCATTATTTTATCAATTCAATTTTACTTCAGTACTGTACAGTATAGAATTATTTATAGCATGGTTACTTTTACATTAACCAATCGAAGGTTAATAACATAATAAGTTAGGAAAATAATAAAAAGCAACACACGCATGTTTATAAAAAATTTTTTTAAAACGCTTATCACAACCATACAAACGGTCAAAGTTTATACGGTTTATGCTTCGATGAAGATTAACGTAAACGTTTGAGAAAACGTTCGTCTAAACGGTCACTTTACGAGTCTTTGGCTGTCAAAGCTTTATCGAGCTGTTTGTTGTTTTACGAGACCAATGCGCTGAAGGGTTAATAGTGTTTAGTTTGCGACGCGTTATGGCCATACGATATACACCTCTCCCAACCGGCTCTAATGATTCATAAATTCTTTTCGTATGCCACCCATTATTATGATTTCGCGGTTGGTTTCGATCAACTTAGTTTTGCTCGACATCGAACTCTGTGATTGGTGACCGTCTGTGGCCAGGCAAACCACGACACATTTCGCAGGACAAAACACAACGGCTAATCAGAAAGACAGACACAATTTTGACACGCTTATATTATAGCTTATAGCTTTGAACTATATAACTTTTGCTTTGAAAAAGTTCAATCCTAATCGGGGGTTTGAACCCGCAAAGCGTTCTCCCACCTGCGAACGCCACTGACGTGGCCCGGCGTGACCCGGCCTAAATCTTTGACCCGTGACCCTACAGTAACTCAGTATCTAATTCGGCGGCGGCAATGAAAGCAGAATAAGTTGCAGCGATTGGTTTCACGGTGTCAATTGTGCATTCCGTGCGTTGCGACGACATGCAAAGCTGAACCGATTACCGCGCCGCAAATCGCTCACATTAATATTCATGACGTCTGCGCAGCAAAAACCAAAACTGTACGTGTGCGAAGCGGGGAGGACCGGGAACGCGCCCCATCGGAAGACCGAACGAAATTTCTTCCGAATTAGTTTCCGTGACATCGGTTTGGCATTCACGAACGTATTGCATCATTCTTGTGTAAAAGTGCTTTGTGCACCAAATTCGTTATCGATCATGTGCCAGAAGTCAGGACCCCATTGGACAGCATACAGCGAGCGACCTGCTAGTGATGGTGAAGAAGAGCCTGTTAGTTTTATTTACACGACTCCACACAGTGAACACGGTAGCAAATGTTTAACTACAGTCGGAAAGTTATTCCTTACTTTATTTAAAGTTATCTTTTACTTCATTTGGAAACAGTTTCATAACTTGTTTATACACTGTGTCTCAAAAAACATCCCCACCATTTTTGATTGTAACTTGAAAACCAATTAATAATAATAATAATAAGAGAACATTTATATAGCGCATAATCATTTCGAAGAAATCTCTAGTGCGCTTGGCGGTCGAGTATGAATACTGCAAGTTCATAGTGTCCGCTAAAAACGAAACGAAACTGCGACAGGTCCGGTAATGTCAGTACTTGTGCAAACTGTTCAAACAT
>Ga0209367_1009431_pt1 | contig 13234 bp, 5 predicted proteins | sample WorMetLIZISLAND2_FD_187412 | JGI IMG/M metagenome (GOLD analysis project Ga0209367, IMG submission 187412) | Marine gutless worms symbiont microbial communities from Max Planck institute for Marine Microbiology, Germany - Olavius geniculatus... ... | reverse complement strand
TGATTTAACGTGATTTTTTGGCGATTTTTGGCTGCAAAAGAGTGAATTACGACGAAATGGATGGAGATAGACTACGATTACCTGCGAACAGGAACTGCTATAGGCTTTCGCGCGTCTCGTGAGCTTTGCTCAAATTACTTGTTATACGCAGCGAGTCTTTACACAGGGCTAATTATTTGTGCAAAAAATATTTCCGTAAGACCTACCCGTTAGCCAGGGTACGTCCGTGACATACGGACGGACGACGGAAGACAATCACGCCATAGTCGCGCTGTACACAGCATCAACCAATATGAGTAATTATTACATTTTTGCTGTATAAAAAAAAGTGTGAACTGGCTGTACGTTTAGCACTAATTGACCTTTTTTGAATTTAAAAACAAGCAAAATTGTCTTATGTGAAGGCCTATTTGGTAGGCTACAATGCATTTGGTGCTTCCTAAATCCAGAATTGGGGCACATGTTTTTGTTACAATTATATACTTTATGTTGCATAAAAGCAGCATAAATTAGTACAATGAACTCGGAGGACAAACTGGCAAACCTAATGTGCATGATGTTTTTCACCTTTTCCAATCTTGCGTTTTGTTATCTGATAATAAATATTTTCAGCGAATGCTGTTAACTTAGCCTATTGGGAATATGAATTTCTTCCACTGGCGATGCTACGGTGTGACTCTACTGTTGCTGCTGGTGTTGGACTGTTTATCCATTGCTGTTATTGCGAAGACAATCACTGCTTTCCTGTTTATTCGCTGACACTCATTTCTATTTTTGTTGCCGTTGAAGGAGTATCTGTCTATTCTAGCAAGCCCGCAGGCCTATGACTCCAGTAGCCAAACGTGGACTTCACTGTACCGGGATACAATGGTAAACGATAGCAGCAGCGTATGGCGTACGTCCGTGTTGTAAAGTCATTTTGTCGCTTGATTCTGTAGTCAGTCAATGTTGTAGCACCGTAGTTAGAGACATGATCACGACCAGTAAGTAACAAAATGACAATGTAACAGACAAGCAGTTTGATTGTATTTCGCGCTAAACCGATGGTATTCAGCTAATGCAGATGCAGTATGCCTATCCATAACTAAACAATGAGTCAAATCGCAGTACGATTGCAGATTTAGGCCTATATTTTTTCGCATGAAGTAGGCCTAGCAAAAAGCAAACATAGGAATATGTCATGTTTGTCTAGCTACTGAACCCAGAAAGATACAGACATTTATTAAAAATGATTGTACGCATTATACACTTTTTCTGATCTAATTAGCTTGTGTACTTTATTAAATTTTTCAGTTTTGTAAATCCGTCATTGTTTAATAAAGTTATAGATCTACGTAAGCTATTAAACCCGACGGCTTGCTTGTTTGCAGCGCACAAGTCGGTGTATAGTTATTTTTAATTTGGTGTTCAGTTACATCAAAACAAAATAGTGTGTATTTAAAATACGATGAAAATTTTGTCATACAAGTGAAACACATAAAAAATAAAACAACTTTTTCTGAAGTCATTTGATGACAAAATTTTCTGCTACCGCAACCAATAAGTAAGTGATCAGCAGACAAAATAAAATACTTTTATTAATCAGTAGGACTAAGAAAAACATTGGTCTTGGTCATTAGACAGTTTATTGTTTTGTTTTGTTTTCTTCGCATTTTTAGAGTAAACGTATAGCACCAATTTGTAATGTGCCTCACTTTTTCTGTAGAAAACGCAGCATGAAAGTGTCGAAATTAGCTAGCTACTAATAATATGTTTTTGTCATTGTCTGCCACTTCCATTTTTTTGTCCGTTGTTTTAAACCGCACTCAGTATTGCGCCGTGAGCTTTAGGTGTACTTATCAGTAGTTGTCACCATAGATTAATTGTATTCTTTAGATTGCACTTACAGATTCTTAAACTGTTTATAAATTTTATTTTAAGCTTGCAAGCTTTTTTAGTTCTTATGTTTCTTTTATTCATTAACTTTTTTTGATTCCTCCCAGTTGTACATGTTGACTGTATTTGTCAGTTTTTATGCGCGACAGCATATGGTGTGTTATGGCGCGTACTAGCTATCGTAATTCTGTCCGTCTGTTCGTCTGTTCGTCCGTCTCTCACGTTCCGGTACCGATTCAAGTATAGGTGAGATAGAGGCTTCCGGTTTACACCGCATGATAGCGTAGAGACTCTAGTTTTTGTGAGAAAATTTTGTGCCGCTGAGTAAAGGGATTTATGTCGAACGAGGGCGTAAAAGAGGGTTATCCCGCTGCAAAATCGTTATTTTGCCGCTATTAAGTTTTCTGACACGATAATAGTTGCAGATAGGCACAGACATGTAGACGAGCTATCTGGTAGTACTAAAATCAATGACCTTGAACGACGCCGAACCTGAAAAATAGCTGAAAAACAGTTACTGGAGATAGACCAGGACAACTTCAAATGAAATTAAACCTATGCTGTTACGCGTCACGTAAGCATTAGCTCAGATTTCTTGTTGAACACACTTAACGTGTTCGCTTTGCGCCATCGTATTATAATTTTAATGGATCAGATCTATAACCAGATATTTCGAGCAGCGACGGACGATGACTTATTAAACATGTGAACATGTCACCAGCTGTAACTGCGAATCTAACTTTTGATCTTAGGCGGCATCGGCCCGCTACCGGACACAGGGTGAAGGTTAAATGCATCGTGCATATACTACACTATATATATTAGCGGCTTTTCAGAATAGTTTACGCGATTCTAATTGCCCACTGCATTGTACTGTTTGCAACTGAGTTAATGAGTGTAAACCTACTGATGTAACTCGCCAACTGAAATTTACGCATTTTCTTTTTAGTTCAATCAAGACAGTTTCGCGTTTTCCATTAGGACATTGAATTTGAAATGACTTTAATGTGCCACGCTGTGTTGCTTTTTTTGCTTGCTACATCAGCGTGTATGCATGCTCAGTACTTCATTTTGCATGAAACTAACTAAACGCGATAATATGTGCACTTTGTAGCTGTGCCGTAGCAGTGCATTTAGAAAGTGGTTTTGCTGAGATATATTGGCTATTTGGTGGCAGTGATTTTCGTTTTATGATACACTTTGTGATTTGTTTTAACAGTTTGATATTCAACATTTTTGCAACTTTATATAACAATTATAGCAAAGGCAGTTCAGCTTTAACTTGCATGTTTCAAAACAAAAGCCACTGCGTTTCAGTATTCTAATACGTGTAATATATTACGGATAATTGTGACATTGTCATAATTGACGTTGACGTACTTCTGTTGTTTCTATAGTATATTTTATTATTAATATGCTAGTAGTATATTTTGTATATTAATTTATTTTAGTAATTTATCTTTTGCGCTATTTTGAGCAATAAGGTTTATTTAGTAACAACCGAATATGTTGGCTTCTGTAGTTGTAGATATCGTACAAAATAGTTAGAATCAAACAGGTATCAAATGTACTATAGTACATATTTTAAGCCAATTTCTAAAACCGCAGTTTGTGTTTGTTTGATAACTCTGAATGTATTCTTAACGCGTTGTTTTTTTTGTAGAATTTAGGCTTAATGACAACGGTGACAATGCCCGTCTTCAATCGATCCATGGATCTTGTGAGTACGGTATAGTTCAGTAAATAATAAATAATGACCAACTAAACAATAATCGTAGATGCGTTTTAATGTTCGTGAGAAGTAAGCGAATAGGCTTATATTTTGAAAATGTATTTGGAAGCTTTCCATAACGTAAAATTAACTTTCTCAAAGCACGAAGATTGTTTCTGTTTTTTTTTCTGTGCTCGTGATTAGTGAAAAAGTTTTTAAAAAACAAATGTTACTGATGTTTAGAAATTGGAATGCGGCTTAAGGAACAGCTAGTTGTGTTTTGGTGATTCTCTGGATTATGATCTAGATTATTGAATATTTTACAGGATTTTTTAATCTTTTATCTTGTACCATCACGATTTTTATAGATGGCCAAAAATATAATAAAATACGGCTCTTAAAGGTTTTTACTTTTTGAGTTTTTTAGTTGATTAATTGTACACTTAATTTATAGTTTTGAATTTACACTTTGGAAAGATTTTAAAAATCAGAAGAAACTTCAGTTACATGTTTCGTTAGTTAGACATCTTTAATTATTGCAATTGAAAATAAATGTAGCAGTACTTAAATGGTAATACGTATTGTAAGTTAAATCTAATACTTTAAAGGAAATAGTACCCGTGATAATGTTTTTCAGTTTTTGTGTTTCAGGCCAACCAGACAATTCTAGGCGTGATGGGAGTAGATCTTCTGTTATCTGAATTTACTGACGCTATTCCACTGGAAAAGGTAAGAATTTTACACTATGATGGCTTTTTGCATGTTATTTACTACATATATTACCAGACCTAATGTTACTAATTCAAAATAATTTTAAAATAATTTCCATTCATGTTATCTATACAACACGTATGCAGTATATTACATGGTAGACAGATTGTGGGGAACTACGTAAAAAAGCAAACTATTTATGCTGTAGGTCAGAGATTTTAATGTCCACATATAATATAATGACGTTACAGAAAACATACTTCAAGCTCAATGCAAGCGTATACTGCCTTTAGCAAATCATGTTGAATGCACAACTGTTTTATTCAATGTATTCAGCTACGTCCAACTGGTTACGCATTCATTATCAACAGCAATGGAAACGTGGTCTGTCATCCACTGCTGCACGATGATGTAAGTGAATTCGCACAGTTTTTATCACTTCAACAATTTCTTGAATTTTTAGGCGGAACTGTTTTTTGCAGTGCAAACGATTTTGCATATTCCTACACATTTCTCTGTAGCGTGCTCTGTCTGTCTGTCTGTCTGTCGTCTGTCACATTCATACTGTTTAATTAAACCGTTCGACGGATTTAATGCCATTGGCAGGTACACTCATAGGACCAGAGTAAAATGTATCCGAATCCTAGGGAAGGGGAGCTTTTGTGGTCAAACACTTAGTCAGGACATGTAATTGCAAGCTGCTGTTGTCACCGAGCAAATATAAACGAGGATTCGGCGATTCCGCGTTTTACCAAATTACTTTCGTTTTTGTTTATGTTTGCATGTTAACTGTTAACGTGTTAGTGTGGTTTGGATAATATGCCGCTGCAAGCTGCTTGGAAAATGAAAATTATCCGTCCAGTGCAGGAAATCATTGGCCATAATATTGACCTGTGGCGGACCGTCCAATAGGCCGCATTACGCGTCTCGCCGGTCCGTCTGTCTGTTTGTCTGTCCCATACTGGCTTTAACTCAAATGCAAAACAATCGTAGAAAAAAAAAAATTGCTGTAAACGTTACCCAGTGCAAGAAAACCGCTGTGCCAATTTTCAGTTTAAAAAGTCAACAGTCAAAAGTCATCAGACGTTAAAAACTTGAAGACGTGATGGATGTCACGCTTCGGGCGGCAGTAGCCTTGTGCTGCATAGAAAAAAAAGAAATACAATCAAAAATTGTCAGCGTAAATTTCCTTTAGCAACTATATCTGATGCGTTTGACGGTTATGTTGGGAATTTCGCTGACAACGCTGATGTTAAGGGGCGAGATGCTCAGCTGGTGGACGGACTGCCGCATATCATGCCGTCACACGGCGCCGACATCTTTCAGTGTTTGTTTTGTTTCAGGATGATGACCCATCGAATATAGACTATGTCGAGATTGAAGAGGAGACGCCAGAAAAGAATCAGGTTGGTGGCACGTTTGTTGCCCGGTTCGGCTTAGTGTTCAGTTATGGACATTCCATAGTTCAGTGAATTAGTTGCACCGTTACATTTTCTCGCAGCTTCGGATTCTGATAGTGATTGTGTGACCATTGTTATTGCGGTTCTATTGTTATTTTTAACGTATGCAATGTATGCAAATTATCTCTTGATCTCATTGTATTTGTAGGTGCGTAAAGACATGATCGATCAGGTTTCCGGACAAGCCACGTTGGACGTTTTTGTCATTGGAATGGACGACGTGAGTGTTCACTTTGCATTAATGTGATTTCTGTCAATATAATATTAATGTCTTGCTTTATTATCACTGCAGGGACGCTGCTACAATGAAGCTGTACAATACAGACCACAGTGTGCCAGTTGCAGCGCGCAAGCTTTTGTTCAGCGGGAAAAGGTTTAGCAGCTGCTAATTCAAGGGTCGTTTCATATGTTAGTTACAAAACAACATCATTCTGTTAATTTTCAAATTATTAAAACTCTAAAATATGCACTTTGGAGTAAATTAGCATTTACTGGTTTGTGTGTTTGCATGAACAACACATTATAGTGCTGGTTAGTTGATAGAAATACAGTGACAGTATTTCGTTCTTAAGTGAATGTCGTTGACTTATTCTGACATTGTTCGCTATTGCAGCATCATGCTGTCCAGAAGAAAAGACGTTATTACTATGAGCCGATTCCAAACTCAAACTTTAGGTACAAAAAATTTGAGTTCTTACAGCATAAATTATAGTAAGGAATGGTTTGATTACTGTTATGTTCATCGATTACGATTAACACGGTTGGCTTATATCTTTTTACATATCATTAGTACCACAGAGTTTTCTTTTCTGGTTTCATATTTATTACAGAAAGTGATACCTTTGGCATTTTAAGTCAAAAACTATCACTGTACTAACTTGTGCACTAGTTTTTCTTCATTTTTAATGCGTGAAACATTTAAGTTGATTGCAGACACAGCTGTGTGATAAGATCGGGATACTGAGTGCAAATATTTGCTCAGAAGGCAACACTGTAGTTAGTGAGCAGCTTATTCAAGTTTACCATTAGTCATTAGAGCCGCCTTCTAATCCGTGCTCCATTACACCCCATTTACACGATCGAGCAAACATCGAGCTGGCTCGTCCAGCTAACGTATAGCCAGCTCGTCGAGCCAGCTTGATCGTGTAAACGGGGTATTACATTTACTTTGAGCAATGTCACGCCATAGGCGTGACGGGATGCAGCCACTGGCGGTGTTTGGGGTTCCTTTGGCCATTTTGGGGCGCTGACCTCTTCCTTTCTGTCGTTTCTTTTCACAAAGATTTTTATTCATATTAAAGGTAATTGTCATTGCGTTTGGCATTTGTTTGCTGTTCAGATAGATGTGATCTGTAATCGTTGAGAGCTAAATATGATTTCAGCTATAAAAGTTACTGGTTTTATAAAGTTCATTTTATTGCCATGTTAAAAAATAACAGATTATTGTAATCTAATTTTGATTTTTGGCTAATGTATCTGGTCGACTCATTGTTGTTATTGACTGACTGGTTTTGCTGCAGGATAATTATTTTGTGATTATGGATGCGTGCAGTTTGGCAATTGTTCTGCCAGAAAACATTGATTACTCGGTGGACAAGATAACCGACCACAGTCCCAGTACAACAGGTAAGATTAGAATACTGTGTGTAATATAGTAGAAATACTAGCAGTAGCAGCAGCCCAGGAATAATAGTGATGATGATAGTGAGATAATAATGATAATAAGACGTTCTTATTTCGACCATTGTAAGAAATTCTTTAGCGTTTTACCTGTGTTTTGGTCCATCACATTGTTTATGATCCAACAAACAGCCAGATCTTTGGCCATTCCGGTGTTTGTTTTTATTATAGATTTTTAACCCTCCCCCTCCCCAGGATTTTTGCTACAGGTCATATAAAATAATAATAATCAGAAGAAATGCAAAATAGCATTTAACTTGATGGCATGATGCTTTACGTTTAAAGCAACTACTACATGTATTTAAAATTATTTTAAAGTGGTGTGTCATAACAGCTACATCATTTTACTTTTTGTACCCTATACTCATGGTTAGAAGTCGGCCAGGATAGTGTTTGTTCTTTCTCTAACAATGATAGTCATTCATGCCAGTGTGTTTAATGATACTAAGTAATTAATGCATTTCGCAAGTTTCGTGTATTTTCGATAACTTGATTTTTTATTATTGTGATTTTTATGTTTTTCTGCTATTCGAATTCTTTGCAATCTTATTGGTGCATTATTGTATTTGCTGTATAATTGGCTAAGCCGGAGGCCAGCCACTGTGTGCAGGATAAACTATTTATAAAGACCAACATTTTTTGTTTGCAGATATTGAAGAATTAGAAAACAGCCAAACTGCCGTCGTTGTGAATTACAAGTAATATTAGCTTTTGTGCTATTTCACTGTTGTTTTATGAACGTAGATAACAAGGTAAGTCTTACAATGCAGGGTCATAGTTCTGACTGGTGAATGGAAGCATTTGCCATCAATATTTAGAATTCGTCTCTGGTTAGAGTAGCGCCAGTTCCTTTAGGTTGGCCGAGTTATATACTGCTCTTGATAGATCAGTTTTAAAAAAATCACCGTCCGTTTTTCTCAGTGCGTGAAGAGAGAGAAGTTTATTCTCCAAAACACATACAATCAATAATTCCACAATAATCAATAACATAAGAGGGTGGCCAGAAAGGCATATGCCCATCAATGCTGGCCACCCGTGGTTACGACACGAAATAACTACAATTTGAATACAAGAGATATTTTAGATTGTGACCAATCTAATGTACTCCTCGTGCCCATTATTTTCTACTGTATTCTTTTAACTGCGTTTTAGTTCCTTTCTTTTCACACCGCAAATGACGTCATCGGTCACGTGACCATTCGACTCCCGGGGCTCGACTTCCTATAGTATAGGCGGTCCATAGTGACCGTGCGTCTATCTAACACCGTTATGAAGATATGGCCGTTTGAATTTTTTTCAGGAAGGCTCTTACAGGAACAGAGGTCGGTCGTCGGTCGGTCGTCGGTCGGTCCTCAATATTACACTGATCTTGTACACTCCTCTTCGCTACGTTAGGAACGTAGCGCCCGAGGAGTAAAAAATTGGGGTCATAATTTTGTTCATAGAGTGACCCATGTACTCGCAGTTATTTTATTGCATTTTGCTAAATGCTGTGCAGTAAATTGGACAGAGCATCTGCAATAGGCTATGTAGTAGTTTTATTTTTGGCTGATGTATTTTGTTGCAAATATTATCATTCATCGTGTAGTGTAATAAAGGTATGAGCTTATTATTCATTCCGTTATTTTGCAGCGACTTCTGCCGTGATATTCAGCCGGTTTCAAACATTTCAACGGCGGCCGAGGATTTCTATGCAACTTTACAGCACAATTATTCACAGTGTGAGTTTTCATCGGTTTTCTACGAACATTGAGTTTGGTTTTCAGCAGCTTTCTTTAGGTTATGAGTGGCGAGACAGTTACTAAAGTGATAATTGGTTTGATACATGTATAGCGTAGATTTATTACTACAGTTTCAGTTGCCATATTATGGCCTAAGTCAATACAAACGTCAAAAAGAAACCGTAAAAGAACTCGACGAAGAAAAACCAACACGACGCTGGTTGTGTACTGTACAGGCACTGAACTAAATGACTTTTTTGAACGTTGCCATGTTTTAATTACTTTTGTAAGTATTTTCAAACTAGCTAACTTACTCGACCGTTGTACAGTACTGTAACGTCACAGAGAAAGCGCTGCCGTGTAGCATTATGCACATAATGTCTTGTAGGCCTAGTTTGTTAAATTCTGTGCATTCGTGTCGTAATATCTTGCGTTATTATGTAGGTGACGATGAAAAAGTGCGTCAACTTATGTTTGACATTGAAGCAACCAAGTGTAGGGTGACTTCAAGGTATGTTGGCACGTTCTGTTTACGTATTTGTGAGATGAAAGTTTTGACTGTTTTTACGTTGTTTGACACAGACACTGTTTCTTAGGCAGCAGGAAAGCGTTCCTTCACATATCTGGTCTGTTGAAGGTTCTTCTACAACTGTAATTCTCAAGTTTGCTTTCAGAGTTCAGGTGGTCTGGCTTTATATGTAGATAGCTCTTGTGAAATGTCCAACTTAAACAAATAACAAACGTAAATATACGTAGTAGTAATAGCAGTAGTAGCAACTAATAATAGTAGTTAGTAGTAATAATAAAAGTACACTCATATAAAGGCATCGCAGTCAAACATTTTGAGTAAAACGTTTGCAATTCACGACCAGGCCCGTTGAGAGGGTGGGGTAGAGGGTTAGCTACCCCGGGCCCCGCGACGTTTGAAGGGCCCCGCCTTCGGCCAGAAAAGTACGCCAGAATGTACCATTTTGAAAAGAAAAATTCCCAAAAATTTTTCCCAGAGGGGCCCTGTGCAAATCTTTGGGGGCCCGCGAGAATGTTTCCCCGGGCCCCGCTGTGGCTCTCGACGAGCCTGTTCAGGGCAGTTTAATTGTAGTTTGTGCTCTCTGCTGATAGTGATATTTGCACTGGTTATGGTAAAAAGCCCCTAGCTTTCTAACTTTTTCACTGCATTAAACATTGAAGCCTAACTCGATTCAGTTATTTTTTTAGATTGCGTTATATTCAGTAATTAGTTAACAGTAGAAGACCTATTTCACTCATTTAGCTACGTATACTACTAACTGTCTGTGTGGTATTTTGACAGCGATGGCGTCATTAGTACGTTTGTTGGTGTTCAGCATGGATTCGTTCGTGTTTATCCTGCTGAGTGCGTATATTTGCCACTGTTCTCTCATCACTGTCACAGTATTTGGGTATAAACATGTGTTCTGAATATTGAGTAGTTGCATGGGTATTGGGCAGTCGTTTTCAATTATGAGCTTTGTTCACATGTATGGTTTTGTTCAATGTCACGTTATTGAAAACTGATAATTGGGTTTTCGCGTGTCATGACAATAGACTTTGTGGCGGTACTCATGTGTAGCTTTTGCTTAAATTTTGATTGTACTGTTATTTTGCAGTGATACTACATATTATGAAAAGCACCCACAGCCGTGGAAAGAAGCGTATTTCCAGCGAACTTGGGACACAGACAAATGGATTATTACAGCCGATGGTATGAAATTATCTGCATAGGTGCGGAGTTGTCTTTTTCTCTGAGTGCAAAATTCTTTCTTTCTCCACTTTTTCATTTCTCCTTTCCCTTATCCTTTTTTCTTTCATTTTTTAAAATTTCTTTTTTTATTGTCTTTACTGTGAAGTCGCCCAGCTCATAGTGCTTAAATAAGCTAGACGTATGGACGAGTGCTTTAAATCCGCCAGTGAAGTCCAGGGCGAAGTTACGCCGCTAGTGCATTGCAGGTAAATTGAAAGTCCACAAAACGCATTCAGCGGCAGCTAATTACGTTCATTTTTTTGTTTAACAAGTAAGAGAGTACATTAAAACAGTTAGCACGATGAGCATTTTTAAGGAGTAAATTTTTCTGGGTGCTACACACCGTAAAGAATATTGTTTTTCGAGTTCCGGGAAGTTGGCGCTTGTGACATTATCAGTGTTTTACTTGCCAATTTGTCCGTATAATTTCCGTAATTATTTATTGGATACTATCTCCGTCTGTTAGTAATTTTTCTGTTTGAACAGGTGAGCGAATGTGGCAGAACAATAGTGTTGCGGTGCTTATGGCAACGAAGGCCGTTACTACTGAACAAAAACCTCGGTTTAGTCTTGCCGGTTAGTATTTGAAATTTGTTGTGTATACTCAAAGCTGCCAGTGTAATAACATAATAAAGGACATAAAAACATAATAAGCAATTTATTTACCGTAAATATTTTTATTATCATCATTTTATTTTAAGAATTGAAATGCATTCTGTGGAACGAGGTAATCTTGTGATGACCGTCTTTGTAATGACTGTTATGAACAAAACGAGGCTGAGCTGCATAAGTTGCGAGGGGGCGCACAGATTTCGTCGATCTCGCCATCATCCGCGACTACGTCACCGCTACTTATGACACAAGGCAGAAGAAATGCATCGGCGGGACCTTCTTCGGGGACAAGGTCATCGTCGACGTCTGGCACGGCGCAGAAAACGCATAGACAAGCTACAGAGTCGACTGCAATACCAAAGGTAGTCTCGTCGTATGCACGATATGGGGCTACACCCCCTAAAAATGACAGTGTTGGTGAAAAAGATAAAGATTGTTCAATGTCAGTAGAACATTGTCCATTGTGTGATGAAATGGTGAATTCCTCTGACAGCTCATTGAAATGCAACATTTGTGACAGTCTAGTTCACTACCATTGTTCTGGCTTAGATTTTGACGTCTTCACCAAACAACTTGACATTGTAAAAGTGACAGGATGGTCTTGTCTTAACTGTAGCGGTGTGAGCCGTACCGCCTTACAGCAAATCTCATCTCTTCAGACTAAAATGGTTCTGTTGTCTGAACAGATGGCTGATGTGCTTGCCAAAGTTGACGGCTAGAAGCAAGATTGCATAGCTGTAAATGCAGTAATGATACAAATAACAATAAAGAAGCTGTCACAAATGTTGACAACCAATCACCTGCAAATGTGAATCATACTGATGTTGCTGCGGAAGTACACCGCACACTTGCTGATGCCTCGCGTAGGCGTAATAACGTTGTGATCGTGGGTCTGCCGGAAAGTGAAGGACATTCAGATGAACTGGCGAATAATGATCGTTTGGCATTCAGAGAGCTTTGCGAAAATAACTTTTCTGTAGTTCCTGTTATATCTAAACTTGGTTGCAGGCGTTTGGGTAACAAAACCCAGTCATCATCCAATGGCAACAAACCACGTAAGTTACTTGTTCATCTCGAATCAGAAGAATCTGTCACTACGCTTATGAAGGAAGCTCGTCGACTGCGCGAGTCCGACAGTACCTATATTGCTGAGAATGTATTCCTAAATCGTGACATGTCACCTGCAGAATTGAAACTTGCTTATGAGCGGCGTGTTCTTCGCCGACAACTCAAGCAGCGTCCCAAGACAAGTGATGTTGCCAGTTTGGTCGATGTTGTTGACAGTCTTGCTGCTGACGAGTTTTCAGGGATACCGCTTACAGGTACTGTCTCAAAAGCGCAATTTGAAGTAAACATTGTCGGCCATAGTTGTGACAGTCCGGTAATTGCGGAAGACCTGTCATCTCAGTCGCCTCATCAACATCTGCTGACCGCCTCGCGACATCAGGTGCAACAGCAACAGCCCTTTGTCGATGATTGCTAGTGATACTGATAATCTAGTATTGAAATGTTGCGTGTTTAATGGACAGAGTATTGTTAACAAGTTGTGTGAGTTACGATTGTTACTCCGTACAGGTTCATATGACTGTGTGTTCATAACTGAAACGTGGTTAACCGATGATGTGGGTAATGGTCTTATAGACCCGCATTCAGAGTATACTATTTTGCGTAAGGATCGTAAGGGTTGTAAAGGTGGAGGTGTATG
>Ga0209367_1009430_pt1 | contig 13236 bp, 9 predicted proteins | sample WorMetLIZISLAND2_FD_187412 | JGI IMG/M metagenome (GOLD analysis project Ga0209367, IMG submission 187412) | Marine gutless worms symbiont microbial communities from Max Planck institute for Marine Microbiology, Germany - Olavius geniculatus... ... | reverse complement strand
AGAAATTTGAGCTAATGCTCACGAGACATGCGAAAGCCTATAGCAGTTCTGGTTTAGTAGTTAAACTGAAAATTGGGGTGTTCACGCTAAGTTAATATACAAATACCAAATTCTCTAGCTGGATCACAAACGATAGTAGCGTGGCGCCAAAGTCTAACCTAGGCCCTATCTCGTTCGATGGCTAAGACGCGATGAAAGCAGTAGCTGCTTTTGCGCGTAAAAATATAACAACTCAATCAATGCAATCGATCAGCGTTATGTGCACTTGGGCATGACTGTAATAAAGGTGTTTTACAATGCCCAGCACTAAACTGGACATTGTAAACCGATTCCCGAGCACCACCGAACAAAATATCACAAATTACGCTGTACAATAGGCCTATGCAAGCCGTTTCACCAAATACTGTGCATCAGAAATGTAATAAATAATAAATTATTGCGCTCACAATACAACAAAATCATACAACGAAAATCTGTTGCTGTTTGAGTGATAAAATAAAACACCTTTATTGCAGTCATACCGAAGTGCACATAATATAGTACCGTGGCACCTCCTTGTGAATGATATAGACTTGTGTCACAGCCCGAAATCGTCAAAAAATCCATAAAACCCCCTATTCTGGCGTTCAAGGTTATTCAAGGTCATTGAATTCGGCGCCAATTGAGAGCCAGTCTACGATTTCCTATTAGTGATTAATAGTAACCTAGGCCCTATCTCGCACCGTTACTGAGATACAGCGACTTATTGGCCAAAAATCGCAAATTTTGCCCACCTCCCTCTGATTTAGCATCCTCGTTCGGGGTGACCCCTTTGAATTTATGGAAAAGCTTTACGGTTCCTGAAACCAAAGTCTTCCAGGCACCCGACGGTGAGAATTTGGTGATTCTAGCTTGGACCGCCCCCCTAAATCCGGCCCTGACTGTTTATTATCAGGTAACCACGCATATCTGCAAAGAACATACACGCATGATAGTATATCACATAAACACCAGACGAAACAATCTTGAACGCTACAGTCCGTGCAGAATGATAATAACAAACCATCATCGTAGTCTTCTAAAGCTTTGAGGACTTCTTTAACAGTATACTTTTTATAATTTCACGACATGAAAAAAACGAATATTAAATAAACACACCCCAGTGCTCGAACGAAATATTGAGTAAATAAGTAACGAAACAGCTGTATTAATTCCAGTATGTACAAGGTATGTTCAGTTACCGAATTAAATCGCCGAGGTACCTTTGCAGCAAACAGTCAGCAAAAACCAGGCATGTTCTGTTACCTAGTTTATTCTTATTTTTTTCCTACGCTGAGCACTCTACAGAACATTGACTAATGATGTAGGTTAAATTGCCTGTTTTTTTTATGGAAAATGCGCCCAAAAGTGCAAGAAATTCAGCAACATACCTGGTTATTGAAAGATCAGGGGGCCTTAATTTCAATATTCTTACCCAGAATTTTGCACAGACAGATAGTACAGACTGTGCTAAAGCCGAATATTCAGTTTCCAGCAAATACCAAGTATGTCGACATACCTGGTATGTCCACGGAACCCCTCAATTGTAAACAGTCATCGCAGTCAGCCATATTGACTGGCCTTGACCAGAAGTCGCGCACTGTCGCGTTGAACTGTTTGGCGAAGTGATCGTTTGTTCCAATACTGACATCGAAGAAAATTGTTTACATGTCGCTGATATTGACATCTTACTCTTGGATCCGATACCCCAGGTGCATCGCGGTTGTTTTCTACTTCCTGTTTACTTTGGCTACCCAGTTCTAGGGACTTTATCTCTTTTCTTCTTCAAGCCAAATTCATGTATATTCCCTAAGGTCCCTTAGGTCTTGTTTCAGTTTCTAACCTTAGTTCACTTTAGCGTATATCCGTTCCTGGTCGGTCGTTGCTAGTAGGGATCTAGGAAGTAAACCAGTCCCTAATCCACTATCTGTGGACGACCCCCGAGACGTAGGTGAACTGGAAAAATCTCAGAGTGATCTTCTGAACAGGCCCAATGGACAACATTTCATATTACTTATGTCAGCGACCCAATGCATTCCCAGTTGTTCCAGTTTCTACTCTTAAGTGCGCCTATCGCTAGCAGTGATGGTCCATAGTCAGCTTCCTACAGTGGCTGATCTAGCTGGAGAACAGGTCCAGTTCCCTACATTAGTGATGTGATCAATTATACAGTCTAAACCTACAGGCTACAAAAGTTGCTAACTTACTATTATTGCTTATATATAATCTGATAATACTGTACTAAATAGCACTGGCAATTATTTTGCTATACTTTGTTTCAATGCAAATTCAAAGCAGGTAGGCCTAATGATAGGCCTATTTATTTTCAATAAATTTTCATGGTAGATAACCATTTCATGTTAGCTTCCATGAAAATTCACGGCATATAGCGAAAATCGACTGCTTATTTTCCGTGAATTTTCATGGTAGATAACACCTTGCCCAGATTTTATAATTTTATTATCAGTCTGGGTAGCTATACGCTAGTAGTCAGGCTAACTGCACAAAGTTTGAGTATGCCGGTGCAACGCTACTAACCAGCAATGGCTGTTTTCCAACTTAGCAGTGTCACCGTGCTACTGCAGACCTGCCTGAATGCAAGTTTAATATTGAGTTTCAAGCAAGAACTAGAAGTCAAAATGACAATTAACAAGGCTCGGTGTTATTTTCCGTCCACACGGACGGAAATGTAGACAAACCTGAAGCTGTTTTCCATCCGCCAGGTATGAAATTGCATGCACACATGTCCACATAGATAAATAACAGCAAATTTGATGCTATGCTTCGTCTTCATTAATTTTCTGACAAACATATTGCCTTTTAAATGCATGCAGGTGCTTTGACGTCCAGTAAATGACGTGATTTTTAATAATTAATACTCTGTATAATAACTGCTAATTTCTCATTAATTAATGTGCCAATGGCTTCTTAGACTGATGATATGAACCCACAGGGCTAACGGGTATGTCTGTTTTTATATACACAGACAAAAGTAGTGTTGATGCAGTTTTACTTTCTGTTCGACCACGACGGATGGAAAATAGCATCAGGTTTGCTTACTTGTCCGTTTGTGCGGACGGAAAATGACATCCATGATTAACAAGATATCAATGAAAACGACATCACTTTGACTGACCGAGACAACAGCACATCATAGTTTGCGGAACCGCCGCCGTTCACTGCCGCCGCCGTTAAAGCCTCGGACCGCAACCAACCATTAACAGTCCCAGACCACTAAGGTTTCATGCCACTGCCACTGATATAAGCTTAGTGGTTTAGGCCTAATGAAAAATCAAACAATGTGTTGTGCTCACACTGCTGCAAGCAGAACGCCAGCGTGAGTGCGCGTGTTGTCAGTCATCATCTATGGTCGTCACAGTGCCAACTGCCAATGGTACTGACACTGGTACTGACAATGAGTGAATGAATATTAATCACCATGACTAATGAGCATTAGATTAACGATCATTGGTTGTGAGCGGCCATTATCGCCGAAGTCTATTTACAGCTGTATGATGATGTCATTTTCATTGACTGCTAACGTGTGGTAATTTGCATGAACTTTCGACAAGTTTGTATTATTTTTATAAATAACAATGACTTCGCGGAATGTTGAGAATACGTTCATGACGTACTTTAACAACGAGACATAAATTTATTATTCGCCAGGCTTGGCAAAATTGGTGGATATGTTTGCTCATGTGGCAAATCAGATGTGTGGAAGTATTAACTTACCTTATCTTTCCTTACCTCTGGGGTGGGCAGGCTCTTACACCTGCCCAGCACTGAGGCCATATCAGTTCGGCCCAATGCACATCCCCGAATGTAACCACAAGGTTACAGGTAACGGCTATAAAGCCATAGACGGCTGTGAAGCCGTAAATAGATGGCTGTAAAGCCGTAGTCAGCTGTGAAGCCGAAACCAGCACAAAAGCACTGGTAACGTGTAGCAAATCCGCTCTCACAGGTTTGATCAGCTCTTAGTTAGCTCCTACCCTCCAGATTTCAGAAATCTTTCAGGTCATCGGTGCAAAGCCCCACCACCACGACAAGGTGTCTGACCACGGTGGGAGTGTGGAAGTATTACAGCCTGGGGAAAACATTTTTGTGGGGCCCGTCTGGAGAGAAAATTTTTGAATTTTGCTTTCTGAAACCGCACATTCTGGTGTACTTTATATTTTTTGAGTGACGGCGGGGCCCCTCAAACGTTGTGGAGCCCAGGGTAATTTAGCCCTTCTCTCGACGGGCCTGCCAGTGACAGACGTCTTAGCAGTTTGGACTGTTCAGTCGCCGCTAAGGCTTAGCAGTCCGGACCGCTGCTAGCTTAATGGCTTCGCGGTTTAAATCGCTAAGCTAGCTGCTAAGGCTTTAGACCAGCCGTTAAGGCCTTAGCTTAATGGTTCCGGGATCTAGCGCATCTGCTGGCTTTATCACCATACCTGCACCACATCATCACACCTTCTGCCACCAGTAGCCTGGGTATTGGAGGACAGCTAAACAAGCAGCGACTACTGGGTATGTGCAGAAGTTATTTGTGAAAAGTGGCAGTCATTCAAGGGATTACCGTAAGTGCAGCGGACAAGAACTGGATTCGCTTAAGTGGCAGTGTCAAAGGTAAGCAAAGCTGTCAAGTGCCTGATCAGCACGATCAGTGTAGCCTGGAGTCTAAGTTGACTGCTGATCAAATTTGCCAACAAGTAGTGCCTGAAATGATGACATAATCTGCCATTAGTACTCATTTCAATTCACACTGAAAATAAAATTTGCCACCAGTCTGAGTTCAGATTGAAAATAAAATCTGATGTCAGTTCGGCCTGGACTGATACTAACGCTTACCGTTAGCATCACCCCATGATATTCTGTCTGTTGTTGTTTAGCGTACGCATAGAAAATGCAAATTTATTTATAGCTTGGATTGTATTTTGGACGAATTGTTGATTATGATCATCCAACCTGAAATTTCCTATGCAGATTATGAGGAGCATTCAGTAAGTTTGTAGCCTGATATAGACGGACAAATGTCACTGACATTGTGACATACCAAGTGCAGCCGCAACTGGACCGGTAGACGAATCTCCTGAGCTGGTTCGGCCGTAGCACTAAGCGGACTGGTTAGTCCATAAAGAAGCCTGTCGAAGTCTTTCTTGTGCACTCGAGACCATTCTTGAAACAATTCACACTGCTGGAGTCTTTGACACTTTGCTGTAAACGGTTCAACCGATCAGTCTCACTCTTGAAGAGAAGAAGAAACGTCTAATGTCCAGATGGCATCTGCATTTTGCAAACTTGGCCGTGTGTCCACGGGTTGTAACTGACATACTGAGAGTAAAGAAGTCGATGAACTTAGCTGAAGATAGTCCTTTGTACATCTTGAAATCTTGCAGCAAATCAGCTCTGTTCCTTCTCTCTTCCAAGGTCCACAAACCCAACTGCCGTATTCTTTCATCGTACGGTAATTTCTTGAGGCCTGGAATCATTCTCGTAAATCGATGTTGGATTCTTTCCAACAAGAACTTGTCTTTTTCATAATACGGTGACCAGGCTGAAACACAGTACTCTAAGTGAGACCGAACAAGAGATTTGTACAGCTTCAGTAGGACACTGGCACTTTTAAAGGTCCATGGCCACGGTCAAACTCACTCGCGCAATTTCTGGAGATTTAAATTAGACATTTAACCTCGCATATATAATATGTCAATTTGAGCTTCATAAATATATGAAATTAATGCGTGAATTCACTCGCAGTGACGTCATGACCCTAGCCGATATAGATCATGAATATTAATGGCTAGCCGACGACGTCATCATCCATAGCCTGTAGACGTCATGAATATTAATTTATGACGTCTATAGGTTAAACTCATGACGTCACTGCAGGTCATCATGGCGGCGCGTTTTCTACGTCGTTTTCGTAGATCGTCCACTTCAAAGGTAAATTTTTCCGTGTTGACAGAACGCTGGGCGCTGATATTACTGTCAAAGTTATCATAAAATTCTGCACTTTCAGGAAAGTGGATAAAATGTATATGTTAATTTTGGTGACCACGGACCTTTAAAGGAGATGGTTCTTGAGATGAGACCAAGTGCTTTACTGGCTTTAGCATATGCTAACTGACACTGTCTAGCCGGCTTCAAATTGTTACAAACAGTCACACCCAGGTCCTTCTCCTCTGTCACAACCTCCAGTGGCTGACTCTCCATGACGTAGGTGTGCTGAGCATTCCTGGCACCTAGGTGCATGACCACACACTTAATCATATTGAATGGCATCTGCCACATATAAGACCAGTTTAGCACTCTATGAAGATCTTGCTGAATAATTTCTCTATCTTTGTCGCTATTGGCTTTCCCGAGCATTTTGGTGTCATCTGCAAATTTCAAATGACTTATGTCACTGGTTAATACCATCTGGCACTACAATAATGCATTACATATTATTGTGCTATAATGATATTTCATGAAATGACACAAATTTGCTGACAACAAGGAAGTAGCTTGCACAACAAATTGCTGGCTGGAAGCAAGTTCAAAATTTTTTTTGCGGCGGAATATGAGCCTTGGAGAAATGCTGGACCAAATGCATTTCAGTTGCTGACACTGTTAAAAACAAAATAACTAAATGATGTATATTTTCTTGGTTAACGATGTCAGGCTACACACTTTACCATGCTGTGACAGAATTGCATGCTCACGCTCGATGTTATTGTGCAGGTGCATTTTGTGTGATTGTAGTTTTTATAATTTACTTTTTGCTCACTGCAGGATCCGGAGCAACAGCAGTGGTCCAGATGGCATTATGTAAACCACGGAATGAAAAGTGTGCAATTAAAAAAATCAACTTGGAAAAATGCGACACCACAGTTGAAGAGTTACTGGTGATTATATTGCTTAACATTTTGCTGTAATTCTTGTTATGCAGATTTTATTTTGTGGCTTTTTAGTGTGTAAATAAATGGAGATGGAGATGTTGATTAATACGAATTAACTTGCATGTATATATTATAGTTTTTAAATAAAAGAAGTTCAAGGAACACACAGGAATAACAGAAGAAATGGAAAATGGCAGGAAAATGGCTACTGAAACTCTATGCATTCGCATTAGCATGCAATGTGAAGCTAGCAGTCAATATATTGTTTCCTGTGTATCAACTTGTTCGGTGGTATAATTCTCAGATTTTTCTTTGAATTGTAGCATTTTATAGCTGTTAGCATGCTTTATCAATTCAGATTGTTTTAAGGCTGCTATAGGTCAGTTATTATATTTTGTTGAGAAACTGAACTGATTAATTGATAGATTTTTGTAATTGTGTAATTTTTGTTCTTCAGAAAGAGATCCAGGCAATGAGCCAGTGTAGCCACGAGAATGTTGTCAGGTATTACACGTCGTTCGTTGTACGCGAAGAGCTCTGGGTTGTCATGGAACTCTGCTCAGTCGGTACGTTCTGACTTACCACTTTTCCTGGATTAATAGAAATATTTTTAAAAAGACTATTTCATTATCACAGTTTCTGCTCTGTGTCACAAATCCAATCTAAGTGAATCAGTATATTTGTATAAATATAATTGTATTAATTTGTTTGGAAGAGGGAAGGGAGTAGATCTTTACTATTTCCTAGAACCATATTGAAAACAATGAAGACTCCACCCCTCCACATTAGTGGTTTAGGGGTGGGGCTGTGCCAAGAATTGGGCGGAGTTTTGTCTCACTTCTGTTGTCTATTTATATCTTCATTTGGCCAGTACAGTTTTGTAGTGTGCATTCACTCTGCGTAGTGCTTCAGATGTTGATCTGCTGTGAATGATGATCATTAGGTTCGCTGTTGGACATCATTAAACATCGTATGCGATCGACCGACTGTTCGCGTGGCGTTCTTGATGAAGTTACCATTGCAACCATTCTGAGAGAAGTGCTGAAAGGTCTTGAATATTTTCACAACAATGGACAAATACACAGGTTTATTTGGTTATTCATATTCAGTCTGTTTTTATTCTGCCATGGCTTTCTTAATCGGCCCCATTACAGGTTTTACTCGCCCTCTGTCTCGTCTGTCTGTGCATCCTGCATGGGCTCTTAACTCAAATACAAACAAATGCACACAAGAAGAAAAATTCGCGTGATGATTTTCTTCAGCAGAAGTAACCTATGTGCTAATTTTTACATGCTAGAGCTAGCATAGCTATAGCACTTATTAGCTATGGTAATTCTGTCTGTTCGTCTGTTCGTCTGTCTGTTCGTTCTTCACAACCCGGAATGCGATTCAAGCCCAGGTGAGATAGAGACTTTGGGTTTTCACCATATGATAGCTTAGCGTTTTTAGTATTTTGTGACAAAATTTCATGCCGCTGGGTGAAGGGAGTCCTCACGAATGAGGGGGCAAAAGAGGGGCACCCCCTCAAAAAGTTTTTTTAGCGCTATTGGCTCATCTAATGTGAAAATGGTTGCAGATAGGCACAGACATGCTGCTTATCATAACAAGCACTGGCGTCGAGCTTCTTAGAAATGTCAACATTGATGACCTTGAATGACCTTGAACCCCCAAAATAGCAGGTTTTATTGAATTTTTCGCAATTTTGGGCTGTGACACGCATTTTAAGAGTGAATTGCGCCGAAATGGCTGGAGATAGACCAAAACAACCTGCATACAAATTTTCAGCATTGAATGCAGATTTTAGCAGTCCAAGTCTGAACCCTCTAAGTTCAAGGAGGGTTGCGCAAGCGGGTATCAAAGAGGGGTACCCTTCTAAAAAGTGGTTACTTATTCATTGTTGGTTTGTCTAGCGTAAAAATAGTTTCAGATAGGCACAGACATGCTGCTTATCATAATGAGCACTGGCAACGAGCTTCTTAGGAATGTTAAAATCGATGACCTTGAATGACTTTGCACTTTAAAATATTGGTTTTTGGTGATTTGTTGGCAATTTTTTTTCTGCAAAAGAATGAATTGCGACGAAATGGATGGAGATAGACCCAAGATTACCGGCGATCAGGAACTGCCATAGGCTCTCGCATATCTCATCAGCATTAGCTCAGATTTCTTGTTATATCTGGAGGTCAGAGATCAAGCTTACTAGACGACAAAAACCTTAAGAAAATGATCCATGTTTATTGTAAGCATGCTATTTGTAAACGCAGCTCGACATAACTTTTTATTCAGTATGTTTTTTACGCTTTCAGCACGTCTTAGCCATCACAGTTCTGTCCGTCCGTCTCTCCGTTTGTCACACTGGTGGATCAGTCAAAAACAGTGCAAGATAGAATTACCAAATCTTCACTGTTGGCTGCCTGGAAGACTCTAATTTCAGGAACTGTAAAGCTGTTCCATAAATTCAAACAGGGTCACTCCGAACGAGGGCACTAAATGAGAGAGGGTGGAAAAATTTGCGATTTTTAGCCAATAAGTTGCTGTTTCTCAATAACGGTGCGAGATAGGGCCTAGGTTACTATTAATCACTAATAGGAAGTCATACACTGGCTCTTGATTGCCACCAAATTCAATGACTTTATGTGACCTTGAACACTAAAATGGGGGTTTTTATGGATTTTTTTGGCGATTTCAGGCTGCGGGACACATTTCAAGAGCGAATTGTGTCGTAATCAATTGAGATAGACGTGGAAAAGCTCTGAATGAAATTTTCAGCATTGAACGTAGATTTCAACAGTTCCAAGTCTCGATTTTCTAGGTTCAAGGAAACCTGCGCACAAGGGCACCAAAGAGCGGTAACCCGTAAAAGTTGTTATTTTACCATTGTTGGCCAGTATTTTAGTGACAGGCATGGCATGCTGCCTATCACAACAAGCACTAGTGATGAGCTATTCAGTCTCGTATCAACATCGCTGACTTTGAAAGACCCTGAACTTCCAAAATAAGGGATTTTATTGATTTTTGCGATTCTTGGCTGCAGCGCACACTCCAAGAATGAACTGCGACGAAATGGCTGGAGATAGGCTGACAGTTTGCGATCAGGAACTGCTGTAGGCTTTTGCACATCTCGTGAGCATTAGCTCAAATTTCTTATATGGGTTTTTCATTGTTTGATTGACTGTCAGTGACTGTTACGTTTTAGCCATTTGTGGTTGCATTTTAATAAAACATGTTATTTTGTCTTGTATACATGGTAGGTTTTGCAAAAGTGTGTTTCGAATACCATTTGAAGTCTATAAAACAAAGTAAAATGAGAGAAATACAATTGGATTGATTGCACTTAACTGACATGCTGCTCTGTGCACAGAGACATAAAAGCAGGGAACATCTTGCTAGGAGAGGATGGTACAGTGATGATTGCAGATTTTGGTGTCTCGGCATGGCTAGCAACGGGCAAAGATTCATCCCGTGACAGTGTCCGCCACACGTTCGTTGGCACGCCATGTTGGATGGCTCCCGAAGTTATGGAACAGGTATTCCCAGCACCACGTATCACTAGCCGAGAAATATGCTGATTGGTTGGTGCCAATTCTCAGCCAGTTTTTTTACTGTTTTCACACTGGCAATGTGCTACATGAGAGTTCAGTTTAAAAAAAACATTCAAAGCTGAACAAGTTATCGCTAATGGAAATCAGGAGCCAAATAAATGCAACTGAATGAATGCTTTTAGGTTTCAGGTTTGGAAAGTCTTCTGAAAATGTGTCTCGAATGCTGTTTGAAGTACCGGTATTAAAAAAATAAAATGAAGTAAAATAAGAGAGGTACGGTTGAATTAATTGCATTTAGGTCCGGTTTTTCCATCGCCAATCAAATCAAATTTGATCTCCAATTTACTGATCTCCGATCAACTTGATGTTCAGAATTGATCGTCGATCAACTGTGTTTCGTTTTTCCATGGATTTTCGATCTCCAATTACGTGATCGGCGATTAGCTGATCCGCTGGTCAACTGAGCCTACTTTGTGGCAATCTGATTGGCTGACAGTGACCTTAGTTTGCGGTGTTGCGCTAAATTACCCAGCATGCGCTGCGAGTGGACGCCGTAGCCAGTAAACGTCGTCATAGCAACGATATCAACCATATCATCTGCTGTCAAAAATACGTTATATTGCAAATCTATATGGGAGCGTCTATCCATTTTATTTCTTCACAAAACACCATGCACAGTAGACCCCTATAAATGGATCGGTAGTGACTGATCGCCATGCCTGGAACTTCATTTTAATGCGTGAATTGCCATTCTGATCGGCGACGTCAAGCGATGTTTCTAGTGCGAATAAGCAACGAACTGCAGATCGCCACGTTTAATCGTCGATTATCTGACTTGATCCGCCAATATTCGGCGATCAACTTGATGGGAGATTTGATGGATGATTAGTCGCTAATTGGCGATGGAAAAACGATCTCCGGTCAAGTCCCAAAGTTGATCAGAGATCATTTTGATCGGCCATCAAATGTGCATGGAAAAACGGGACCTTAATTATTTGTGCATGGTTATTGCAGGTGAGTGGTTATAAATTCAAAGCTGACATCTGGAGCTTTGGTATTACTGCCATTGAGCTGGCAACTGGTACTGCGCCATACCACAAATACCCACCAATGAAGGTATTTAGCCTTTTATTCTGTGTATGCTTGCAGAAATTTTTGTGGCACATGTAGCTATACACTGGTATTAAATAGTACAGAAACAGAAATGACTTTTTTACTGATCTTTGCATGATAACCACCACTGCTGTTGCGATAACTGCTTTACATTTAGTGTACAGCCATCCTAATTAGTTTTTTTACACGTTTTGTTTGTTTTTATTAGCTTTTTACTTTAAAACAAAAGGTGCAGAAAAATGAAGTTAATGTGGACGTTTCTCAAGGCATGAGTAACCATTGTGCTGTATGTGGATGGCCACATATTATGCAGGCACTGGGCTGGTGTGAGTTTTTAGTTTAGTATATTTTTAGTCGCTACTGTAATTTTATAACTTAGTGTTAGAATGGCAATGAAGAAGCTGTATTTATTTATTTTTCAAGAGGGCCAAAGTCAGTGTTATATTTGTAAAAAATACTTTCACTTGCTATTGCACTTTTTACACAAATCAGATGTGATTAGAAGCTCTTTACAATATCAGAACTTAGCCGCTGATTGGCGTGAGCTAATGAGACTCACTGCAGCACAGTATGTGGCCATCCATTGCCCGCATCTGCAAACAATTGGACTTGCAGTTTGCAGCTAGCAGACATACCATCACCTGATCAGCCACACTAGGTTTTCTCGCCTATCTCGTAAGCTACTGCTCATTTTCTGTCCCACCGAGGGTAGGAGGCTGAGTTGACCCGAGCAAATTGTAGGTTAGTAACTTGCTCAAGCAAATGACCTGTGGTGAGAATCGAAGCATAACCTGACAGTTACGAGTCAAAACCAACCAGTAGACCTGGTTCATCTGCACAAGCACGTAGGTGTGCACAACTTGCCCAGAGTGTAACGTTTGATCTGATCTGGTGATTAAGGTGCTGATGTTGACGCTGCAAAACGAGCCTCCTTCACTGGACACGAGCGCCGAGTCACCGGAGCAATACAAGAACTACGGCAGAGTGTTCCGCAAGATGATCAGCGAATGTCTGAGGAAAGAACCCGACCAGCGACCGACAGCCAAACAGCTGCTCAAGCACGAGTTCTTCAAGAAGGCCAAAGTGAGTAATGGTTCGTTGAGAGGTTTAAGTGGATTTATTATATTATACAGCTTCACAGTATCATGAAAGCATCGCTTGCTGTTATGTCGGCCTTCAGTAGTTGACAACAGTGCACCATTTTGATTGTATTTTAATCAACTGTGCTCACAGCTGCTGCCTGCATCCACTAGGACGCTGTCAACTACAATTTTACAACTACTCAAGGCAAGTGACGCTTTGATGAGACAGTGTACCACCTCGCCTTCGTAGTTTAAGATGGAGCTAGACCATCGCTCATCAACTGGCCTAAAAATTATGATCTATGTATCAGTCTCAGCAAAAATTTGTCCAAAATGTTTTTTATGCTCAAGCATGTGCTATAGCGGTATTTGGACACATTATTTATTAGTCCGCCCGAAAACGATAGTTTTCGGAAGGACTTCTGTTTTACGCATGATGTTTTTTTCTTTCCTCGCGAGATCTTCGAGATGCGTGGGCCGACCGGCACGAAATTTTGCACAATGGTCAGTACTAGGCCGAATTTTATAATGCCGGTCCAAAATTTTGGGGGGCGCACCCCAAAAAAATTTCGGGGGCGAAAAACATGCAAAATTTGGCCCGATTTCGGACGA
>Ga0209367_1009428_pt1 | contig 13238 bp, 8 predicted proteins | sample WorMetLIZISLAND2_FD_187412 | JGI IMG/M metagenome (GOLD analysis project Ga0209367, IMG submission 187412) | Marine gutless worms symbiont microbial communities from Max Planck institute for Marine Microbiology, Germany - Olavius geniculatus... ... | reverse complement strand
TTGCACTGCTGGAGAACCCGATAAGCACCAAGGTAAAATTTTGTTACTTATTTATTTCCAAAAAAAGCAACGTCAGAAAACATCTCTTGTTCTTTGCTGCCTGTTCAATCAGTACACAAACACAGTTGTCGCTTACATTACACAGCATGACTAAAATTATTTTCGTCGACTATGACTAAAATTAAAACACTGGCTAAAAACACTGGTAATGACTCACTGCCAGTGTTTTTAGCCAGTGTTTTAATTTTAGTCACACTAGTGACTCGCACGGAAAACGTAAGTCGTACACTAGCAAAATTATAATACTAGTGTAAGCTTACAAAACTACACATGCATGACGACATCATCAGTCATCACTATCACTTTAACAAAATTTTTTTCGCTCTTCTTGAGAATCATTATCCCATTCCTATGAGCAAATTTAGTACAACCATAATCATTTTTGTACCCCCCAGGTAGTCTTAAGGTGGGGGGGGTCACAAAAATTTTTTCGCTTGCTCCGCTCGCGAAATTGTCCCTCCCACCTTTAAAACCGTGGCGCCGCCCCTGGGGCCATGCCAAGACAAGTGTGGACGGTGTCCATGGCTTTTTCGCCCCATTGTCGTTTCGTCAAATGGCTGATTTGCCTCCTGCGCGTGGCTGCGTAGGCTGACTGCAAAAAATTAATTCTACTAGCATGACACAACGTCCAAAAAGCAGTGAACAGCTAGCAGTGGAACTGACGCTCGTCGCAGCTGACTATCCGAAGAATGTCGCCGCATGCTGTCCGCAGTTAATACCCACAAATTGGAGACAGTAGCTATGGGTTGAGTACTTGGTTAAAGTGACAACTTGCGCTTCACTGGTTCCGACAGATCGCCCAAGTCCCACGACAATATTCTTACCCAGAACCGCCCCACCCCCCGTTCTATTGAGTCGTTAACAAATAGCATCTGATTGAGCGACGCTGCAATAACAGCGTGCCGTCAGACCGATCTGCAGTCAACCGACTTAAAACGCACTCGACGCCGACGACTTAATGGTCGGTAATGGTAAGCCCTACAGTACGCGCTAGCTCCTCGCACGTCGTCGACGTCGATAATAATTCTCCATTTTGCAAATTAAAGCGAAAACTGGCGACGCAGCACGCAACTCGCGGTCGGTTGTCTTCTTGCGTGTGCAGTCAAGCGCGATAATTCACCGTGCAGCGGCAGTTGTCGCCAAATTAAATGTGTGTGAGACAATTACACGGTACTCGTCGCGACTGCTGACCAATGGCGTGCGACGCATCTTAACCACGTGACGCGTGACGTCATCGGCGAGAAGTATGAAACGTTGCACTAGTCTTGGCATAGGCTTGTAGTTGTACGGACCGACCTTACAACTGTTAGTCTGTCTCTGGTCTATGCAGCAGCACGGGGAAAACGCAATGACGTCACTAATGACGTCATCAGGACGCGAGATTATGAGGTCACGCGACGTCAGGAATCCACACAGCATTGAACGTATCTTAGCTGACAGCGACGACAGCTGTTTGTATCGCCATAGAGATCGTCGTCATCAAGGTGAGAAACGACGTGTTTGTTACTTGCTGGCTGGTAAGGACAGCGCTCAAAAGGTTGAAAGGGATATAGCCGAGCTCTTCGTGAAAACCCACCTCGAAGATATGTGTTACCTATAGTTGCCACTTGTCTTAATCGCAGCCATGCACTCCGGTATAGTACGTCTCTCCTTGATTTACCCCAAAGGGATGAAAGGCTGAGTTGACTTGGTGATGGTTATATACCGAGATGGTGTACTTGTCTGCTGGCAATCATCCATCCTAAATTCCTAGTAGTAACTCAAGCCCGGCGTAAAACAACTTTTTCGATCAAAACAAAATGATGACCGATAGGCCTAGATTAAGAATAGGCCTACTGACGATGTTCCAGTCTTAGATAGTAGCTACAGGTATAATAGGCATGGGCCTATGTAGACGCCTAACTGAAAACTTTCGCTTTCAAGAACTTTTGCTCCGAGGCGTATGGGACATCTGTCCCAAGAGCAAACGTGTCGTGAAACTTTCACTCCCAGTCTAGACCTACAATAGTATTAGCAACGCTAAAGCCGAAACTGCATTTGATTCTACTGTAAAGCCAACGCTATGTCACGTGTAATTGTTGCAGACGACGGGGATATGTATGCAGAGAATGTTCTTGCGGTGAAATACGCAGCGACACGCTACTCGGAGAGAAAGCGTTCATCAGACACGGCCGAGGAGCTTGTACAAGCGGACAACGATCAGACGCGGAAAATTCGACGAAGCAGAACGACTTTCACAACGCGACAATTGCACGAGCTCGAGCTCGCCTTCGCTACGTCGCAGTACCCGGATGTAGACCTACGAGAACGACTCGCAACGTCGCTGCAGCTTAGCGAAGCCAGAGTACAGGTAGCCTGCGCACCACTATACACATGCAGAACTAAAATAAAAATTATTTGCAAAACATGTACAAAATACTTTTGGCGTCTTCAACGCAGTGTTGGAGATAGGACTCAGTTCTACATAAAATATAACATCAGTTTAAAATTAGAGTAAAACACATGAGAAACGTTTGCAAAAATGTTACACAACATTTTTACAATCTGAACAAATGCTCGTAAAATTAAGACATGGTTTTGAGCAACAAGCAAATGGCTTGGTGGTACAACGATAGCGTGTCGAACTAAGATCACAGGTTCGATTCCAACCCGGTGCACTTCCAGGTAACGATTTTGAGCAAGTTGTTCACACACATCTGCCTTTGTCACCAACAGTATAATTTGGTCAAAGGGCGGTGGCGCTCTTTGGCTGCAAAAGTATCCGCAGGCCTGGTGGAAAGTACTGGCAGCCTACCACCAGGTTTATGTCTACAATGTATGTCACCTGCGGGCTGACTGCTGTTGACTGTGATCAGCTCCGGGCCTAACGCTCGTTTCGAGTGGGTTAACGTTTACCTGTTTTAAGCAACATAAATATTTATTTTTTGTTCATATTGCGTACTATCTCTAACACGTGTTCCCTATGCTAATACGTTTTGCAACAAATTTGCAAATGTTTTATTTTCAATCTTTATACATTTTATTCTGCATGGGATGAAATGTTGGGAATAAGAATTATTCCTTTGCACTGTATGCACAATTCAGTCCGTGCAAATCTATAGGCCTGCAGTGTTTCTTTCGGTCTTGTCATCTCTTTCGGTGTCGCTGTCTGTCTGTGTCCGGATCGACGTCTTGCTGCGACTGCGTACGTGTCAGCATGAAGGACTAGTTCAGTGTTGTTGCCGTCTTAAGACGGAATTATTTCAAATCAGTTTGTCACACAGTGTCAGCAGTTAGTCCTGCTGTTAGCGAGTTTCGACTCTATTTGCTTTCCTTCTTTGTTTGTGTCTGTGCGTGGATTTAGTGTGTCACGCTGAGGCCTTCAGGCTTCGCCATGATAGTCTGCTTGTTTTTCTGATTGTGATTTGTAAGTCATGTTACGGCCAATCCCCCATTATCCAGACTGTTGTAATCCTATGTGTATAGGCTTAGTTGAATAGTGGAGTATACACTTAACTGTAGTTTAATACTTTGGTAGACTGCTTAATTAGGATGCTGAGAAATTACGTGAGCACGCACACGCGGGTCTTACTAGACGCACAGACTGCAAACAGACAGGCAAACCGTTGTACTTTTGTCGCTATTTCCCTCTCTTGCTTCATGGGCTCAACGTCTGTTGGTGTCCATGACATAAAATTCACAAAATGAGTTTATTTCATTCTGTCTATCGCCAATCCGTAGAAATTGCCAATATCCATGCACCATATGTCGTCCGTCCATTTCAGGTCTTCCTCTCAGATCTAAGGCACCGACAAGAGAGCATTTAATTTCACTGTCGGAAGCCAAATAATTAATTAAACAGGGATGTGCACGAGACCTTTTGAGCCGAGATCGAGACCGAGACATTCAAAATTTTGTCCGAGACCGAGACCGAGACCGAGACGAGACGTTGCAGCTTCCGAGACGCTGACCGAGACCTTGAAGCTCCCGAGACTCTCGTGAGTCTCGGGAGCTTTAACGTCTCTTCGAGACGTTTTCCGTGACGTATAATGAAACACATTGACAATGAAAAAGAATCTACAGATTAATTAACTCGCATCATGGTAAGGGCTTTCTGTTTTTGACATTGTGGGATTTTGCACTATATTTTGACAATTATCACTGAATAATTAACGGCTTGCACCATAAAGAATTGCACCTGCAGTGCTGCAGACATGAACCATTATGTTTATCGCAATTTGCAATCAACTGAAATTAGTAAACTACATGCAGATAATTATAGCCTTGTACGTCGTCCACATTTGGCTGATAGTAAAGCCTATTCATTCTGACATCATACACTTTATCTTCATTGCGACTAGGTCACTGTCATTTTATGACGAAAAAAGACTCACATGACATAATTCTGCTTTATAATAAATAAGTAAATGAAAGAGTAAAAACACTGTAAACGAATATGTTTAAGCCACAAATGTCATGCTGGTTAGTATCGCTCTAATTGCAGCTACACTATGCACGGCGCGCGCCTGCACAAAACGTCTCGACGAGACGCAATGGCCCGAGACCCGAGACGAGACCTACTGGGCCGAGACCGAGACATATTGCTTCGAGACCGAGACGAGACCCGAGACGCATACGTCTCGAGACCGTCTCGAGACCGAGACGTCTCGATCGATACCACATCCCTGTAATTAAATCAGCAAATCACGGGGTGTAGTCTAGATAAAAAGCAACGACAGGCTTCTTCAGTAATCGATTTATATCAGGCCTGCCTATAATAGACCACACAATGCGCCGAGCTTTTATAACAAAGATTGCAAGTATAATGATTCGTATATTTTAGGTCTATGGGCCCATAAAGCTCGGATACCGTTATATCACGATGTCTGTTTATCATAATCGGTTTAAGAAAAGCTTACTGACATGCTGTTCGTTGTGTTTGGCTGCAGGTTTGGTTTCAGAACAGGCGCGCTAAATGGCGCAAAAACAGCGAGCGTTTACAGCGAAGTTTCTCGTCGGACATTGACACCGTCAGCTACCTGCAGAGCGGTCTTGCGCGCCCTGGAACGACCGACACGGCCGACATCAGCTTCTGCTGGGCCGAGAAGTCGCTTGCTTCGCTGTTTTCATCAACCCGATGTGACCGCTCGGTGGCGATCAAACACGGTGCTGACCTCTGCCGAGTGAATTTTGATAACGGGCGAGACAAACTGCTGACGCTGGCTGGAGAAGACTTGTGCAGTTTGCAGAATCAAACACGCTCACCTCAAGTCTACATTCCGCTGTACAATACAGCGCTGTCTGTCGCTTCGACTATAGCTGGAAGTACGCACAAGTCGAGTCTCTTATTGAACTCGTCTAGCTGAAGCTGCGTTGTTGCGTTGATGCACAATGATAATGACAATCATATCCGATTCACATGATTTCTTCTTCCGTCAACGTATTCCGTGAACAGCTGCATGCCGCATCGTGAGTGCATGACGTCGATGACCACTACGCACAGTTTACATACCAAGTCTACAAAATGTCTGACAAAATCTTTCATGCTAAAGTTCGACTTTTCTGAAATAAATTTCTGAAAAAAAGTTCCGGTGTTTTTGCAACACAAAACCGCTTTGTTGTCGATAAAATGACCTCGACCCATTTTACAGAAATAACTCTGACCATTGCTTGATCGCATTTCATGGATTTAGCAAAATTTTATTATTACCGGTAATTTGCAATAGCGTAGCACTGGAGCGGTCGTTGAGAGATATGGTGATCGCTGTTAATTCATTGTATGCCAAATGCCAATAAACGACGTACTTGCATGGAGTCTTTAACCTTATCATTCAAGAAATAGGTAGAGTACTGGTAGTTGCAATGATATCGAAAAGACTTCGTTTTAGCCTTTTTGGTTGCAACACTATTTAATATTTCTGTTAAAAAATAAACAAACATGCGGTTTTAATCGAACGCTAAACTGACGTTTGATAGGCTAAGTTAATGTATGCTAACGTGATGTCATGACGAATTCATTCAAAGCGCATGTTAGGCCTGTATTTTTGCTAGTGTTAAGGCGTACACAAAGCGACGTAACTGAACTGAAATAAACTTTCACGGTTTAGTTTTTGACGAACTGACTAATTGGCGAACGTTGGTTGATATGTACATGCGCGAAGTCACGTAGTCACCGAAGCCGTTAGACGGTACCTACTGTAATGCATCAGCATCATTAATGTTTGCTCATCGGTCAGTTTGCCAAAAACTAAACGATGTCAGTTCAGTTCAGTTGAATTGCGTCGCTTTGTACACGACAAGTTTGCACATTTAACTTAAATACAAATTAACCATAAGCATACTGTAGACAGTTACATAATGCTTTGAATAATAAGATACAACATACGATTGACATAAATTTATTTTTTCCGCAAGGTTCGTCGTGCGTAGGCCTAAGTAACCGTTGAGTGTTAGACACACGCGGACTCCGCAATCTTATCAAAGCCAATGACGTATGTAGAGTAGGCGTACAGTAACTACATCGGTATAGATAATCAGTTTTGTTGATGCAATGTCAGAAACCAGTTTACCGGCACCGCTACCGCTTTTGCTGCTGCTGCTGCTGCTGATGATGATGATGATGGACATTACCTGTAGCGTAATTACGTAGTCACTAATGACGTATGCGCAATGATGCAATTCAGCGTGTCCACTAAATTTGAACGATTGAATTTCGCTCGTTGAGATAACTACATTGTGCAACTAACTACACTGAACTTAATATGGAGTAGACGACCATCGCTGGCGTGTTGAAGCTATCACTCAGAAAAAATGTTTCGCTGAGTCTGAACACTAAATAAGCTGCAAATTCTAGATAACATACATAAATTTCCAGAACCAAAATTTCGTGATTAACAAAGTTCTATTGACGATTCTAACAAAATATTTTCACAGCCTTAAAAATTGCAAATTAATACATTACTCTATTCCGTATTTTTAAATAACGTCAAAAAATGGACAACACTTGTAATACAAGTAATTTTGGCATGACGCCGTTCGCAAACCAGCGACGATGAGCTACAGATTTTGTGTTATTATAGGCTCATAAATGATTAATATCGATTCTCAGAAAAAAGTTTGTATGCACTTAAGTTGTTCCATAAAATTTTCAATGAACTGTTTTTGAATGTTTTAATGACAGTCTGAGGCCATAAAATATTATAAACAAATTCATGTTTAAACGATTTCAAAATTAATATGAGAACGCGATTTTTCTTTTAAACTTTCGTGAACGTTTCAATAGCCTAATAGAGTTATCAACAAAACATTTCTGACAAAAAATTACGAAATTGTTTATTATGTCTGGATACGTTGTGTAGCTTACTGACGAATGGCAGACAGCGGCGTGTCGTGAATAGCAAAACACGCTGAGGCGATATGTCAGATTTCAATATTTTGTCGACATGCGCGTACATTCCTGTAATAACCCCGAGCAACAGTCGCTCAGTCGTAACTCTGCGACCCCGCGGCGCGCGCGGAGCTTGCTTTTTTGCTACTACGAGCAGACGGAAATGAAATCGTTGGACAGGGAAAATGAATTATGAAGAGCGGAAGCATAGTCTGAGCATGCCAGACAACGAAACGGGAAGAGATTGCTGCTGAGACGAGACTTCTCGACCGACAATGTCGCGAGCTGCCTGCTCATCAAATACTCAAACGACCCAACGTTGATATAGACCTACACGGTGATCCGTAAAAAGTAAATCGCAGAGTTTCAAAACTCCATAATAACTCCATAAAATTTGCTGACTTCTTAAATCCTTTCATTGGCACGCTCAATAACGAAATTGAAGTACAGTGATCGCTGTAGTTTCAATACCACCACACCTGAAATGCGCTTCTATTTTACCTTGTGAGCATTAGCAGCCGTCGATTTAGCAGCTGTTAATGTATATGGTGATCAGTGAAAAGTAAGCCACCGAGTTTCGTGGGCCTAATTCAGCAATGTCATCAAATTTATTGATTTTTAAAATCCAGTCACTGACACGGTTAGCAATAAATTTCAAATACAGCGATCGTTGTAGGCCTACTTCCCACCACACTTCAAATATGTCGCTACATTTTCTTGCAAATATTAGCGTTTAAAGGCTGACATAATAACAACATTTCATTACCAGTTATAGTGAAGCGACCGGTTTCACCTGCAATTTTTGCATCTTAATTAATCGCCTTATTGCAAATTTGCTGATAAATGCATTGCTCACAAAATTTTGAATATGTCAGCCGCAACTTATTGCGACAGTACAGTAGCCTACTGTTGTGTGAGAATGCTCATGAAATGAAAGGCTGTTGCAGACAGTGCTGGACTGCTGGTCTATCTTTATTACAATTTGGCATGTTAGGAGCAAAAACTCGTGTCTGAAAAATTACTGGTTAATTAATCGTGCCGTTTAAGAAACCCAACATAATCATGATATATCAGCGTTACAAACTGACGAACAAATGGACGAATAGACAACTGTATACGGCGTCAATATCGCTATTTGCACGATAAAACGGTCAAGGCCTACTTAATGTATTTATCTACGACAATAACCTGCTGGCTATTTTTTTGATACACTCTATATGAGCCTGCAATATTAGATGGGGCACGATGTTGCTAATGCTACTATGGTAATTAAAAAACAAAATTGTGTAAATGAACTAAATTCAATTTGTTGTCAATTAATTTGCCGACAGCTGATATGCTACCATCTCAATTAGTCCCAATGTTTTTTTCTAAACGCGAAATTCGTAACTGAGAACCTGAAAATACGTCGTCTAATTTAACAAAATAAATTCTGTATATAGCGCCTTTTTAATAAGCTCTCGTTCACTTTCTTTTTACTGTTATCTGGTGTATTTTTTGCGTTCTGATTATACAGATGTGGCTGTCAGAAACTTAATATGTTTTTACTACTATTACTACGACTACTAACTACTAAGCTTACGGCCACCACACTACCACCATCACCACTGCTACACAATAGTGCCAGCTCCGTTTACGTGATCCGGTTAAGTTATTCCCAATCATGACTAAATCTAGCTAATTTATGAATGACAACAGAACGCGGTGCGGACTGCAGACATCGGGGCAGCATTAGCTTCGTTAGTCGGTGTTATAACGGCGATATATCCGCAGTCCGTATGACCAGTCTTCGTTGGGGCACAAAGTTTATAACCGAGAGAGAGAGGGAGAGAGCAGTAGCAGGAGCGCCTCTGCAGCGAGGCAATTGTGCTTCATGCCAACTGCGCTACATCGTCAGCAGCAGCAGTAGCAGCAGCAGCAGCAGCAGCAGGGGTACAGAAACAGAAGCGTGTGAGTGGTAGCGTTGATGCAACGTCTCGTCTCGTTCCATTTGCTCGGCGACAAAGAATTGTTGTACACGACGCACAGTTGTTCATCAAGTTGTTCACGCCAAACTGTAAACGTTCTGCGACTTACGTCAGAACAGGCAAGTACTGGCAGTTAATAGGCCAAGATCTATAATACGAATGTTTACGTATTTTTAATGAAAAAAAAATCCGTGTAATTTTTACTGTGTTTTTAATATAAAGTAAACCTACGTTAATTAAAACAACGAAAATGTGTGTAATGATTTACACGGGAGGCACTTTGTACGGTTTTTTTCCCAAATTTGCGTTTAGTTATTCTTGTGCTGAGTGGACTTCGAATAGGTGACATGCCACATAAAGACGCCGCTAAAGACGACGTTTTTGCTACTGGTTTTTAATGGCTTCATATCGTAAACATAATTAGCGTAATTTTACTTTGCGTATTTTAGTCAACGTATCTCAACTAATTTTATCCTGGTGTAAAACTGTAAACTTATTTTGTATTAATTCTGCAAAAATGTGACTGTTCTAGACTTATACATTGACTTATTCACTGTGACGTCTGACTAGGTTCTGTTTTCTGATGACAATAATTTGTACTTTTGTTAACCGTTTTTCGTGTTTTCTTATTTCTCACTTTTTACATTAATTTCAATTTGATTCTTCACGAGGCTGTTTCTTAGTCATGGGGTTTAGTACAAGCTACATTTTCATTTATTTTTACTTAAATTCAAACATCAAAGCAAAAATTAATGCAACAGTATCACATCATAACGGAGATGAAAAGTACCGTACAACTAACTGTTCAGTTGTGTGGCTGCAAATAAGAGGGTTGGAATTTCCAATTTTTTTTGCTTTTAAAAGTTAATCCCCTCTTTTGTTTACGTAAAATAAATGGCTTAATAATACTTCTGTTGTATGTTTCTAATTGATTTAACAACTCGAAACTGCGACGTGGCCACTTTTTGTGGTTTACGCGATTTTTTATCTTTTTTTTATTTCAAAGTACTGTCAATCTCAATTTGCCATATGCTGTAAATTGACAAAATTGGACATTAGGGCCTAAATAACAGGTATTTTAAAAATATAATAATGCACCATTAGTTTACCAAGTAATAATTAACTACAGTGTAGTATTAATCACATTCCGCCGTCCCGGTTGATTTGGTCTTGTCCTTGTGGGTGTTATTACTTTTGAACAAGATATTTTTTACTTTTTCACCAAAGTAGGGCACAAATTTTTAATGCTCTAAACTTACGGGAGAAATGCAGACATCGACAAGTAATCGATCAATGTGTATCTGACATATCAAAGCAAACTGGACTGGACGTAGGCTGCGGAAGTGAATCAATCTTTAGCAGCGTTGATGCACAATTTTACTTACGGTCGACGAGACGGCCGAAGATCCGCGCCACAAATTTGAATATTTGATTTGCGGACTCGGTTGCGACACGGGCCGGTCGCTAAGCGTCGCGAATTTACTGCTGCACGCAAGGTTCTTTAGATCTGCATAACAGTCGCAGGCGGAGTGTGTAGTCCAAAGCGCCGTATTGCGGTTCATCTGACCGTCCGTCTGTATTCTGTAACGCTGATGTACTGTGACCATATAGGTCGAGTTAAATGGAAAGTAATTACACGAGTAATTAACATAGGGTTTTGGCGTTCCTCGGGGCCCAGTGTCGGCGACCTAGTTATAGGAGACAACAGTACTTTAGATTCTGCATGGAATAGTTAAGGCGCGGCATGCGTATTCAGTCACTTGTTTATCGCCAGAGTACCGCTGACGTCACCCGACAGCACAGTTGTAAACATAAATAAAGACGTCGCGCGGTGTTTGCTACGACAATAGAACGAACTTGTGTTTTTTATTATGCAGCCATTCTAATAAGCCGCATTACGGGTCTTGCTCGACTGCCTGTCTGTCTGTCCGTCTGTCCCGTACGGACCCCTGACCCGAAAATTTAAAAAAACACACACCAAAAAACAAAATATTGGCGTGAACATTTTCAAGGCAGTAGTAACCGCGGGTGTGCCAACTTTTAATTCAAAAAGTTTAGGGCTAGGGTTTAATGTGAGGCCTGATGCATAATATGTGCAAGTTCGACAGAGAACGCCACAGAATGGGTTGCTGATTCGGAAGTGTGGCTTGCAGCCGAGCAGAAGTGTTTAAGATTCGCGTATACCACTGAGCAGTAGATTTGTCGAGGCATCCGTGACTACTAGCTGGGATGAGATGGTCGTGCACTGTGCAACAATCCACACCTCGGCAATCACGCCCTGACCCGTGAAACGCCACGTCGACAACCCACGACGCGGATTTACTTCCTCTTGTCTGCGCATGCGTGCAGAAAAAAATCTAATTCTGGTGGCCGTGGAGCTAGTTCAAACCGAGACAACGATTGGCTGTGCGTGAGTGCATCGTGTGGCTACAATTTGTTACCATTGACTCGGCAACTGCGCACGCAATGAAGAGAAACGAAGTCGGCGAAGATGCGACATGGCTTGAGGGCACGGCTGTGCACCTAGCGCTAGGGTTAGAGTTGGCGTGATTTAGAGCTAGCACTGATCCCGTGATCGGTAAACCGTGCGCGTGGTACCGTCGACTACGTGATGACATCATCCCAGACTTCGTTTCTACGCGCGATAGCAGAATGCTTCGCGCGTCTTAGCCATGGCCTGAGCGTCTGTCCGTCCGTCCGTTTGTCACACTGCTGTATTGTGTCAAAACGGTGCAAGCTAGGATCACGAAATCTTTACCATGGGTTGCCTCAAGGTCTCTAGTTTTTGTGACAAAATTTCGTGCCCCCTGAATAAGGGGGGTTCCCCTAGAACGAGGGCGACAAAGAGGGGTACCCCTTAAAGACGTTATTTTGCCGTTATTGACTCGTATAATGTGAAAACGGTTGCAGATAGGTACAGACATGCTGCTTATTATAAGAAGCACTTGACAGGCTTTTTTTAGATTTGAACTCCCAAAAACGGGTTTTAATGAATTTTTCGCAATTTTTGGATGCAACGCACATTTTAACACTGAATTGCGATGAAATGGCTGAAGATAGACCAAGACCACCTGCGTATGAAATTTTCAGCATTTAACGTAGATTTTAGCAGTTTAAGTCCCGATCACCTAGATTCAAGGAGGCCAGTGCAGGCGGGCGTCAAAGACAGCTACCCCCCTAAAAAGTGGTTATTTTACCGCAATTATCTCGTGTAGCGTGAAAGTGGTTGCAGATAGGCACAAATATGCTGCTTATCATAACAAGCAATAGTGACAAGCTTTTTATTAATGTCAGCATCGATGACCTCGAATGACCTTGAACCCCCAAAATAGGGGTTTTAGTAAAATTTTTTTTGCGATTTCCGGCTGCGACACATTTTGAGAGTGAATTGCGCCGAAATAGCTGGAGATGGACCTGGACAACCTGCGTATGACATTTTTAGCATAAAACGCGCATTTTTAAAATTTAAGTTTCGGTCTCTTAAATTCTATGAGTTTTCCGTACATACGGAGGCCTCAAATTTATGCTTAAGTACTCTTTTAAAATGCATTAATATCTTATTGCTGTAGGCCTACGCTGATTGCCAAAGTGGCAGGACCGCTGCTATCGCGCGTCACGTGAGCTTTGTTCAAATTACTTGTCAACCTTCCGCCAACACCATAAAACGTAGCTCCCCAGAAAATCATACCCGGCTATCATCTACATTTGCAGTTGCAATTTAACCCTGACAAATTGGTTGGTTGATTACGTGCCATGATTTTACATCATGCCAACAGCCGACTTCAATACGTTTCAACTGCTTACACGTAATAATATTTTTATTACCAGTAATTGGGTATCTTACA
>Ga0209367_1009427_pt1 | contig 13238 bp, 6 predicted proteins | sample WorMetLIZISLAND2_FD_187412 | JGI IMG/M metagenome (GOLD analysis project Ga0209367, IMG submission 187412) | Marine gutless worms symbiont microbial communities from Max Planck institute for Marine Microbiology, Germany - Olavius geniculatus... ... | reverse complement strand
TGCGTTTGTCGCTATTCAGTTAATAATTTCTGAGGCGATGCATACGCTACCCGGTAGGAATTCATTGATGTCAATGGCCAAACTGTGACCACTGCATTTCACACGGTAGTGTAGCGACAACCTTAGAGCGAGGTGACCAAAACTAAAGACACATGCGTCAAGTTTCTTTCTAATATTGCCTGCCAAAATTTATTAAAATCGGCCAGTGTTTCACGGAGCTATTCAAAAAATAAAACTGGCATGTTCTTTATGGACCGCAGTGTCGAGGGTAATACTTTTGTGCACAGTTCTATTTCCAGCGGCAATAACAAAGAATATTTAACTGCTGTATTCAAATACTGACTTTAGTCATGTAAGAAATTTCTTTCGGAACATTTTGCTGAAAACCACATGACTCTATGACGTACGGTTGCAAAATTATGGTGTCATTAACTTTGTGCGGTTTTTTTTGGACCACCCTGTATAGGCAAGCAAAGTAATATTGCACACATCACCTGATTAATACAGGTCTGGAAAACACTTTTATAATGTTAATTTAACTAATCATATTATTGCAGTAATTCAACAGTTGCATAAAAAAAGATGGACGACCAGAAATGAAAATCAAATCTAAAGTCAAGACTAAAGTCAAGCCCAGCTCGTAGATAAGCCCAAAGTCAAAGTCATGACTTTAGTCTAGGACTAAAGTTTCAGCGAAACTTGACCTCACTCAATGTATGCATTCCAATAATGTGTTTTTGCAGATGATTCTCTCTATTAGTGAAATCTCTACAGAAGTGTAAATTTTTTTGCTTTGTTATAGTGTTATGAGCTGAAAATGAAGAGGGTGACATAAATGGTAACATAAGTGCACATTGACTATATGATGCTAACATTCGTTGTCTAATTGAATTTGACATAGTAGATGTATGATGATAGCAAAATGAAGTAAACTTGAAATTGCAGAGTCACCAACAACATGTTGATTATTGAGTCTTCTAACAGAGCATGTGACATTAAGCAATGTTCTGCTAATAGCTGCATCTTTTAGATTTTTTTTCGAAATGTGTTACTGTAATTCTTTAAAACAACTATCCGTTAAGTTATGTTAATTTTTATTTTGTATTGTGTTTTTGTGTATCACTTGTTGTAGTTTGACAACTTGATGGATGATGTAAGTAATTTTGACTGTTACTATTTATGTATAGCCATGATATTTGTTTTTTGCTGCTTGTTGCAGTAGTTAACTATAACATATTTTAGCTAAACTTGAGGGTCAGAGTTGCTACTATAGCTACTACTGCTGATTCAAAGAAACCACAGTATTCTGATGTAAGATTTTACACTATAATGCATAAATTTTTTTTAGTTTTCAATATTTTCAATTTTTTTGTCCTGAAGTCAGAATATTCTTAATTATGATCCAAATATTTTGTGTTTTTCTGCACAGACCTATTGTTTTTATTGCATAAAATCAGTTTTTTGCTGATGGGTGGTACAATAGCATTAATAACCAGATCAGAGGTTTTGATTGTTTTTATTACAGGTTATATTGATGCATTAGTGGATGTACAAAGTGATATAACTGCACTAAATTGAACTGAACTTTTAGTTGCACAACTTAAACCGGTAGTTGTGCACAATGGCTGTTTAGTTCAGTTACTTTGGGGACTTTGTGAACTGAAGTTCAGTAATTTAGGTTAGTCTTGTCACTTAATACACACATGTATACTAGGTTTCTTCATCTAACATAGTGCCTTATACAAGTTTACTTTTTTTATGTTCTACTTTGCTTTTTTACTGCCGTGTCACTTCTGCCGGTAGAATGTGGTTTGTGTGATTTCACATAGGACTTTCAAGAAGGTGACACTTCGCAGTAAGTAACTGGTGTGTTCTTAGCTAATGGTTACAACTGTCAGTAAATTATTATTTGATGAAAAAGTGGAAAAATGAGGCCTACCTAAACTATTGGCCAGAAGCAAGTATCACATGGTAATGATGGTATTTTCTAGCAGATTCATGCTTTCTCTTAGTAGAATTTTACCCATTTAAAAGTCATTAACTATCACTGCAATTGTAACTGCAGTATATCAGTATTTGTAAGTTCTGTCTGTAAACAGACAAGAAATTTGAGATAATGCTCACGAGACACGCAAAAGCCTATAGCAGTTCCTGTTTACAAACTGTCAGTCTATCTCCAGCCATTTCATTGCAGTTTATTCTTGGAGTGTGCGCTGAAGTCGAAGATCGCAAAAATCAATTAAAACGCCTTATTTTGAAAGTTCAGGGTCCTTCAAAGTCACCAATGTTGATATGACTGAAAAGCTCATCACTAGTGCTTGTAAACAGCGTGCTCATTCCTATCTGCAACCGTTTTCACGAAAGACTGGCCAACAACGGTAAAATGACGACTTTTGTGTGGGTACCGCTTTTTGATGCCCTCGTGTGCAGGTTTCCTTGAACTTAGAAAATCGAGACTTGGACCATCGAAATCTACGTTTAATGCTGAAAATTTCATATGCAGATTTACCCTGTCTGTCTCAATTGATCTCGGTGCAGTTCGCTCTAGAAATGTGTCTCACAACCTGAAATTGCCAAAAATTCATAAAACCTCTATTTTAGCGATCAAGATCATCCAAGGTCATTGATTTCAGTGGCAGTCGAGAGTCAGTGTACATCTTCCTATTAGTGATTAATAGTAACCTAGGCCCTATCTCGACCGTTACTGAGATACAGCGTCTTTTTGCCTAAAAATCGCAAATTTTTCCCACCCCCTTCTAATTTAGCACTTTTGTTTTGGGTGACTTCCTTTGAATTTATGTTAAAGCTTTACGGTTCTTGAAACTAGAGTTTTTCAGGCAGCCGACGGTGAAGATTTGGTCATCTCAGCTTGCACCATTTTTGACTGATCCACTCATGTGACGTACGGACAGACGGACGGACTGACAGAATTGCGACGGCTAAGATGCGCTGCTTTTGCGCGTAAAAATGAATGTATGTGTTGGAGTAACTCTAGTGGAAAATAGCTGAAAGTAACTCTTTTTTAACATTGCTGCTTTGCTTTGTTAAGTAATGTTTCAGAGCTTAATGCAGTTGTAGTACATTGTTCTTGATCCAGGTACTTGATTATCTTCGGCCTGATTAGTACTGGAATGGGCCTGTGACCAGATGAGGTAAACCATCTCACCATGTGAACTGGTGTCTAACTGAGGGCTGATGAGATGGGTCAATGGTGACATGTGAGTGGTGTGACATATTACTAGCAACCATCCTATTCCTATGGGTTTTGCCAATTTGCCTCTCCTGCTGTCTGTCCATCCCAGCTGGGCTCATAACTAAAAGGTGCAGAAAACTCAAAATTGGTGTGAAGTTATGAACTTCCCCCAGACCGGATTAACCAGTGTACCAGTTTTTAGCTCAAAGTGTCAAAAGGCTGGGTGGATGACTGCACAATATGTTGGCTCTGGGTCGACCTAGTTTCTATACATATCATCAATGTACTAAAGTACTGTAAATGAAACAGGGGATTGATATGTTAGTGATGGCATAAATATGTAATGTTAATGCATAGTGGTGAGTGGTTGGTGCTACAGGTATGGGACAGTGCTGACGGAGCAGGAACGCAGAATGATCACTGAACATCGGTTCTCAGATCTCACACAATATCAGCGCCGGCTTGATGCTGAAATTGATGCTCAGGTATCTTTCACATGTTTTCAACTCTGTTGTACATGGTACATACTGTGGCATTTCGTTTACAAAGAAAGATAGAAGCAATGCAGTTGTAAAACTAAACTAGCGAAGGCTCTACTTTATGTGGATTTAGATATTTGCTACTTTAAGGGCCTAGGCAGTCATTAAAAGTGAAACTTTTTTTATTTAATTTTATATCTGATGGGGAGTAGTAAAGGTAAAGAAAGATAAAGATTTTGTGCTTGACATAGCATTGTTTATGTGAGTCAGATTTTTGACCAAGTGACAATCTTGGAAATGGCAGCTGGTTGGTGTGAGCTAATGATACCATGGTGCCCTGTGCAAATCATCCACTGTCCATGCCAGCAAACGTTTGGACCCGCAGTGGAGCCAGCAGACATACCACCACCTCAGCCAGCCACACTAGATCTTCACTGCATAGCTTGTAAACTACCGTACTACTAATAACCCATCCTGCTGAGTGTCAAGCTGCAACCTGAAAGTTACGAGAGTTTAAGCACTATTCCACTTGTGGTTAACAGACCACTTGCACTTCACCTAGTAGGTCGTGTTAGTTCTTGCTGAATTCTGTGATGTAGTGTGTTGCATTGGAGGATGTTTAATGCAGGGTTGTTTGTGTGTAGCTAGTGGAACAGGAAGATCAGCTGCGTCGAGATGAAGAAGCATTCTACGAAGCCAAGCGTGAAGCTGCTCGGGTTGCCGCCAAGCTCCGCAGTGACGAGCAGGCTAAACGGGATGCTGCTGCTGCTGCTGCTGACGACTGGGCGCCAGCAGATGAGTGGGAGATGTAAGCAGATTTTAGTCTTTTCCCAGTGGTGTACTGTACTTGGTGAGGGACCTTGTGCTTGCCGCTGTTTTAAAGTCGAAATATATTTTTAATGAAAAATGAAAAATAAATCATAAGAAGGAGCAAGTAGGTCAGGTCTAATGTAAAAATATTTTCGTTTTATGTTTACCTGGGCCTTGTTTTCACAGTTCTAAACACGAGGGTCGTTCGATAAATAAGTTACAAAACATTTTTATTCCATTAGTTTTTTTAAATCTAAAAAATCCAAAGCATACATTTTGTAGGAAATTTTATTCTGAACACTTGTACATTTTTTGATGCTTATAGAACACAGTTTGCACGTGTATTATTTTCCCCACCAGTAATCTATCAGAATTTGGAACTTCTTAACTTCTCAAATTCGTCAGTGTAAAACCTTGGCTACATTCAGATGTCACTTAAAGACCCACTACTTTCAGTCAGCCTTTTCTGCCACCTAGTGTCCATCATCCTATGCACTCTGATTCTTTCTGAGACTTTGGCGCTTTATAAATCATTTACTTACTTACTTATAACTTGCAAGTGACAAACAGCATATGAACAGAGAAAATGTATAAACTTAACAAGTTAATGCCATCACTTTAAATGTCAAAAATTAATGTTTCATTTTTCAACATGTTGACCGAGTTCGCTGAAACATTTGTCCTATCTGTCAGTAAACTTCTGAATTCCTGATGCAAAGAACAATGCTGGCTGCTGTCCATGCCACTGAAGAATGACTGATTGAACCCTGGTGTATGATACAAATTTCTGCCCATCTAGCATTTTCTTACACCAAATGTGAACTGTTCGCTTCGTAAAGCACTTGTGCCATATACTGCATGCGTCTCAGAGTGAATCTGATTTGCATTAATTTTTTTCTGCGCACAAAAATACAATAACGGAACGCTGTTCATTACGGGATGATATCAGTGCCAATGTCGTCGAATTTAATGTTTATAAATGACATCACAGTGACGTCATCATCATAAAATTCATAGTTGCTACTCAGAATTAAATTCCCTACAAAATGTATATTTTGAATTTTTAATATTTGGAAAACTAACAGAGTGATGCTGTTTTGTAACTTATTTATCAAACGACCCTTGTATGTCTCTGATTTTACCAGATTTTGAAGACTGTTGTTGTCGTCATATGTTTGTTACAATATTGTTTATTGTTCGTTTCCTGCTGTATTTATGAACTGTGACATGTTGTGCTTAAATTTATTCTTGCCTTTGGCCTTCTGCTGCAAATTGTGCATGTGTTGTGTGCTGACAAAAGGATGTCAAATAGTCTACATTTCTATGTTATCTTTTCTTGGTCATCTGCCAAATGGCAGGCTGAATGACAATCTCTTCTGCCAGCTGCTTTACCTTTTTGGTTTTACTTTTTATAGTCATGTAATCATTGCTTATGATGTTGCTTAACATTTGTAGCCACTTTTGTCTTTTTATTGCTTTGCCCAACATCTGTTATGTCCCATAGCAGTGAGTCATGTCTCAAGGTGTGTTCTGTTGGAGTCTGAGGTGCTGCACTGTATACTCCTGTGTTTTCATGATTTGCGCAGAGCAAATAGTGAAGATGATTTTGAGAAGTTTTTAGAAAGTGTTCGGGAGCGTTCATTAACAGCACGAACAAAAATTGCTGCTTCTCAAGGTTTGTAAAGCTATGTTTTTCATTTTGTTGTATTTTTATATTATTACAGAGATATAATACTTAGTGATGCTGTGAATAATACACTTTTCAATTTTACGTTAATTACTTGATATCGATGTCATTTGAATTTACTAAAAACTAAAAAGAAATTACAGAAACTGTTAAATATGTGAAAACAGTGTACAATTTGTCATCTTTCTGCAGTTGGTATTGATAGAACTCTGATACAGATGATGGTATTGAAACAGCTGATTTATGAATTATGTTTGTGTGCTTTGTTTCATATGTCTAGTAACCGATGCAGGGACAACAAAAGCAACTACAGCAGAACTGCCAACTGGTTCATTTTCATAGTGGATATCTTTTCTCTGATCGAGGTATGTGTCAGCAATCACAATTCTATTTTCTAATCATCAACCAGCTTGCAAATTTTTACCCAGATTTTTTTTGCAAATGTTTTTTAATCTTCTGGTGTTCTTGATTCTAAATTGCCATGGGGTGACGGCCTAGTGCACTTGATTTGGGTGGTGGTATGTCTGCATGTTGCACCGTGGATCTAATTGTTCACTGGTGCAGATAATGGATGGCCGCATAATGTGCTGTGGTATCATTAGCTTAGCTTTTACTTCGACGTTGTACACCGCTTCTGCTCATGAGTCTTTACTTATACAAGCAATGCTATATTATTAAGTATCAGACTACAGTTTTTTCATACTTTTTATCAGGAAGAGAATCGGCTGTGCAAAAATACTGTTAACATACCTCTAGAAAGTTGTCGGTGCAGTTGGAAAATATTTACACCTATTTTGATTTTCCTGTGCCTCTGTGTGTTTGAGTGAAAAGCGCATTCAGGATGGGCAGATAGACACATCAGTATAAGAATGGCTGCCACAGGAAGACAGTTTACCACATATTGGCTGTTGCTTTTTAAGATACCACACCTGGCTGTGGCTGGTGTGTTTCAAGACACCAAATGAAGAAGATGTGGTGTTCTTAATAATGTGTCGTATGAATTGTACAACTTTTTTATTACTTTTGCATTACGTTTAGTACATTTGCAGAAAAGTGTATAGTTTTTTGTTGCATACGACTGTTATGCATTGCATTTTGTTTGTGCTGATTCAGGTTGACAGTTGATTGGTTGGGATCTTTGGTTATGTCACGTCGAACACAAAGGGTTGCTGTTTATCTGATGGTTATGTGGTGTATATATTGGCAATTAAGAGTGACAGAAATTGTTTATTGGGTATTATTTCCGATGAGATGTTGAAGATTTGCTAACAGTTTTTTTTGATAATTCAGGTGTACAGTGTTTGATTTGTTGCATTTTTGAAGAATAAAAGGTTTATAAGCATGACAAAATACAGGGTGGCATGCAAAGTGCTGCATACATGCTTTACGAATTTAAGCAATTGCATGGTTTTTGAAGTGATTAGCCTTCATCATTGTACTGTTCAAATGTCCAAACAGCAGCACCATTGTGGGGGAGGGTGGCAATTGCTAGTCCCGAAATTGTAGCCTGTTGGAAAATATTTTTGTCAGGCAATTTTTTCGATAATACTAGATTTGGGGCCGAAAAAAATCCTTCTTTCTAAGGTGAATGTAGTTCAAAAATTGAAATTCTGAGCACCGATAATTTCCACTGTCAGACATTAGTAGCCGTCTGTCACAAAATGATACTTTCTGCCTCTTTGTTAACCCACGATGTTGCTGCTTCTTAAAGGGTCTTTTTGAGTGCCGTTTGGTAGACTACTGGTAGCTTAGCAGTACTGCTAATGCTCTAGCAAACTGATCACAGTTCCATTGCAGTTCTTTATGTGTTGTTTTGTAATGAATTCGTTTCATGAGACATGAAAGGAGGTGTTAGATTAACATACAAGTACTCTAGAAGGTTTGATGATGTTAACTGTGGTTTTTTCCAATATATAAGTGATGTGGTCATTTACACAGTGTATGCATATGATAGTCACAAGTGCCTTACATCAAGCTCAGTTTTGTATTGTATTGGTTGCATACTGCCTTACTCGGACTAGTTGTTAGCCATTTTTTTATTGGTTAAATTGAGCATTAAACTAATAGTCATTTAGTGCTCAAGGTTTGATGGACTTGGATGCATCAAAATCGTTGCTGAATGCGCAGGGTGACACTCATCAGCGAATTTTTCAGCTATCAGGGAAATGTCAGGGATTTCTGTCAAAATCAGGAAAATGTTGGGGGGGGGAAAATCTTATTGGGGAAAATTGACAAAAACTTCCTAAAATTGCATCAACAGGCTTTTTAAGTGTCAATCACTTAGTATTCTGTGCAAATTATGTTTTGCTGTTTATTGCTGAATTTTGCTCACTTGTGTTTTGGTTTTTAATATTTATACCTATGTTATATTTTAGTTAGTACTAGGATTGCGTTACCTTAGTTGAGTTCCAGTTAAAATGGTCGGGAGTGCTGCGAATCATCAGGCAAATGTCGGGGAATTTTATAGTGTTTGGATAATGGTCACCATGAAATGCAATGTGAATTTTCATGTGCTGAATTATGACGGCAATTTGAGATGCATCACAATACATGTGCAACAGCGTTCTACTGACATTCTGCCTTACCCGGCATATTTCTCATTCACATTTCACATAATATCATGGTGGCAGGGGGACGGGACATCTGCCCTTATGTAAACTTTATAGTCTTTTGGAAATTTTTTTCCTGATTTTTAAGTACAAAATTTGGGCTAAATTCCTCATTTATGGGCAAAATTGAAATTTTGAGTACTCATATTTTCTTGCTGTTAAATTTGCAGCCATCTTTTGAAAAAATGCAACTTTCTTTGCCCTAACCCTTCATAACCCATGGACAACGCGACACTATACACAGCAGAAATTGTTCAATCATCGGTCATGCAGTTTTTAGAGAAAATATACTCGTACATGGTTGGCCTGCCATTATTAACGCCGTGTGACGTTCGAGTGAGCTCCCGTGAAGTTCGTTCTGCAGCGCTTCATATGCGTCGGATTCAGTTTCCCCCGTTCTCTCAACCTATGTGAGCTGCTTTCAGTTTTAACGTCCAGCGTCGACACGTGCTGTATATATCTGTTTGAGGCTGTTTTTGATGCGCAGCCTAGCATAGCACTTGTGACAGTGGGAGTGTGTCATACTGTTGTGAAATTCTGTGCTAGTTCAGTCGTTTCATTTGTTCATATATGATTGTGTTGTTACTGTTGACACGCCGTCATTCCCAGTTAGTTATTATGCACTTGCTGGCAAGCTCATGTACTTTCAGATTGTTAATGAATGTAATTGTTTCAATGCGTATATCGTTGAATTGACTTTAAAGTAATTTTTGTAATTAAGAAGGAGTTTCTACAGGTGTGGAAGTTGTAGGCCTATTTGCTGTGTGGCGGTGGAAATATGCACGTAACATGAAACATAGCTAGAATAGAATTTTTATTTCATACTTAACGGCAGTCTTACTACCGACCGAAATATAAAAATAACCATTATTACAACTTGTGATGTGACAACGCCAGTTTGTGCTCGATTAATAACTACATGTATAATAATGCCAAACGAGACGACTGCAGTATTAGGCCTATCTATTGCCAAACAAAGTGATGCTATAAAAATAAACAGCAGACGCACTTTTTTGATGTGCGCAATTAGCCGACTTCATTGGTGCAAAGGGCCCTCGTGCGTTGAGATCAAATAAACAGAACAAGCTACAACAACTTTAAAACATCGTATTTTGTTTTATTCTAGTGCATGGAACCCCATGCAATAAAACAAAGCAAGGCTTTTGCACGTTTGTGCAAACTTGCAACAAATTGAACGGCTTGCATATGCATCGCAATGGTTCGCGCGTGTGCGATATAGCCAAATTAAATTCCATTACTTTGTCGCAGACGTTGTCGCTAAGTTGGCATAATGGAATTTGAGCATAAGATCAAATAAATTAAAACAAAACAACCTAGAACAACTGGAGACGGTCTTCGTCGACTTGTGCTACAAATTTTTCAGAGAAGTTTTAGTATTATCGCAGGGGTTTGCATTTACTACTGTAAAAAACGAAGTACAATGCTCAACACCAACAACTGTTGATGTTAATTTTAAATCTTCGCAGATGTGTGAGAGCCCTATTCGCCAACGAATCGACTCGAGATTTTGACACCACTCTCAATACATGTACATGAAAGCTTATAGGACATCAAAGGCGCGTCCGGCAACGTAGCGGCTGCGAGCAGCCCGGATTGTAGATTGTGGTCTGGCGAAGAATCGTAGCGGTTATCGGTGTATCGCAGCAGCCGAAATCTCGTAGCCGCTGGGTTGCCGGACGCGCCTCAGGAGTCACGACGCTAGGAAGATGCGTTCACTGCCTGAGCCGTGGACGTGACCGGCCTGCTGTTTGCTGATTGGACGACGTCGCTGTTCCGCCATGACGTCATCATGACGTCGCGGTCGTCAATGGAGACGGCGTCATTAGCAACAGCAGCTGCAGGCACCGCCGCCGCCATGTTGTTGATATAGTAGCCGTACGGCCCTGTTAACGAATTAACAATAAATTAACTCTCTTCAAACGGTTTCATATAGGCACAGACTTGCTGCTTAAAATAACAATTAACAAGCAGTCGCTGCTGACGAAGTTTCCGGTGGAACCAACATCGATGACCGTAAACGACAAAAGAACCAAAAATTTGGGAGGGGATAATGAATTTACCACGATTGTAGGCCGTGGCGCACATTTCAAAAGTGAACTGCGCGTAGGCCTAAATGGCTGAAGATAGATCAAGACAACCTTCAGACAACGTTTTCAGAATAAAACTTAGATTTTAATCCTCTGAGTTTTGACCTTTTGGGTTCAATTAAGGAATCCTCCGTGGGAGGCGTCAAAATTTTGTTACCCTTAAAAAGCGCATTATTATTTTATTACACGCTGTGCACTGATTGCCAAGTTGACAGCACCGATGCTGTCGCGCGTCACGTGAGCTTTTCTCAGATTACTTGTTCTACTTAAAGGCCAAGCACCATTTTACGTTACTGTTAGAAAGCGCTAATTAGCTTCATCAAATGTTAATTTTTCAATATTTATTAATTTTCCTGTTGCTAGTATTATCTTTATACGGTAAAAATAAGGTTCAAAGTAGACAATTGTGACGGAACTGTGGCGTCACTTACGGTATTAGCGTCAACGTAGCGTTCGAGAGAATAATACGATAAAATAATAATGTGTTCTGATGGGGGTACCCATATTTAACGCCATTGTAGAGGATTTTTTTAACGTAGGAAACGAAATTTAAAACTTGTGAAACTACGTTTTAACGCTCAAAATTCAATAGCCCATACGCAGAATATTGTACTGAGCTATCTCTTCGGCGCAGTTCACTGTTGAAGTAAACGTCGAAGCCTACAATCGTGAACAAATCGCTAAAACCCGCTTTTTGGATTTCAAGGCTGTTCAAGGTCAGTGATGTTGGTACCCCTGGATAGCCCGTCAGTAGTGCTTGTTATCATAAGCAGGGCCGTTGCTCATGGTCCCTCTGGGCCCTGAGGCTTAAAAGCGACTGCGGCAAGGTAAGTCCCTTCACCCGGCTACACGAAGTGTTTTCACAAAAAAATCAGAGCCTTTGTAGCAGCTCACGCTGAAATTTTGTGATCCTAGCTTGTACTTTTTGGATATAATCGCAGAGTGTAACGGAAACATACACAGACGCACCTTTTTTGCTGCAGGTATCAATAATAATTTCTAAAACTAATCAACTTACGGTAGGATAACCAGGCAAATGATCAATGAGTGACATTAGCCTACCGGCGGAGTGTGACAGCTGCGGGGGCGGCGACGGTCGCACGACCGACCAGCGACTGTCGGCGTAGTACTGCATCGGCAAAGTCGCACTGTTGTATACTGCCGCCGACTGGAACTCGTTCACTCCTGTACCATACAGTTTAATTTATTTATTTACACACACTTTACGCGGTCGTCCTAATAGGCCCCATTACAGGTCTTGCCCGTCTGTCCGTCCGTCACGCACGGCCTCCTACTCGAATCCGTGAAGAAACCGACATTGGCGTGAACGTTCCACGAAGCATGAAAACCGGTGTACCAATTCTAAGCTCAAAAGATCTAAGATCAAGCGGACGGCCGCACAATATGTCGGCACTGGGCGAAATTTTTCTAGTTTGTAATACCCCGTTTACACGACCGAGCAAACATCGAGCAAATATGAAGCATGTTCAGCTAACATATAGCAGCTCGTCGAGCCAGCTTGATCGTGTAAAGGGGGTATAAGTGAACGTAGTACTTTTTCGTTCTACCGTACTCGGAGCTAAAACTCAGACTTGAGCAATGTCCACCAAAGAGTTGAACTCTTAACAGATAAAAAAGCAAGCAAGAAATTCTACAAGTTCACAATCCTAAAACCTAAAACATTAGGCTAGCAGTCTGTTTTCTGCAGCTTCAAACGGGGTGCTCACGATTAGGGCTGCAGCGAAGAGTGACAAAAACGACAAATAGACTGTTAAAAGATATGACGAGAATATCAGCATTTAATTAGAAGAGATATCTTTATCCAAGAACAGCGGGGAATAGCATGAAAATAGCTAATTTCAGATGTCGTTATGATTCAAGAAAGTTGTCATTCAGTGTCATGGTTGTAAACTTATCGAATAGCTCACCCGACAAAGTTGTCTCAGCAGAATCGGTTGATACATTCAAAAGTAGATCAGACAAATTCTGGAAAAGTCTAGATGTTTTATTATTATACAGCTAACATAAAAAGGATCTTCAAGCAGAAGTGCATTATTTACTGATTCTATTACATTCACTTGAAAACTGTTAAATATCTGTATACTTTGTAGTGCTGTATGTGGTCGTGAATACGATAGAGGTTTACATTTGCGTCGAGCTTATCTTATCTTATGTTATCTCATCATCATCATCATCGACAACCGTGGGCTCAATGCCCGTTGGTGTCTGACGCCATTCTTTTACTATCGCTGCCCACCGCTGCCTATCTAGGGCAGCGTGGCTTAACTCCTGCAGGGTTGTCCCACACCACTGCTCAATGTCATCTGACCATTCTCGGTGAGGCCGTCCTCT
>Ga0209367_1009426_pt1 | contig 13240 bp, 5 predicted proteins | sample WorMetLIZISLAND2_FD_187412 | JGI IMG/M metagenome (GOLD analysis project Ga0209367, IMG submission 187412) | Marine gutless worms symbiont microbial communities from Max Planck institute for Marine Microbiology, Germany - Olavius geniculatus... ... | reverse complement strand
GTGTGGGATCCGGCGAGGCTGGTGGTGGACGTCGATCAATGATAAATGCTGGCAAGCGTCGTCCCATGCGCCCATATGCCACCCGCAGGACAGTACAGTATTGAATGTGCTCGCAGCGCGCGGCGCAGTTTTCCCTGCAGACAACTGAAAGCGCCTCGCTGGGTGGGTCGAATTATCGACCTATATTACATAAAAGCACTCATCTACACGTATCCGCTGAAGTAACAGACGGTTTGGGCCCATTTTTTGCTTTTGCTAAGTCCGTATGTCAGCTTCTCTCTCCTTCTCTTTCTCTCTCTCCTCTTTTGTCTGTTTGCATTGCTAGTTAGAGGACTAACACCTGTGCGCTGAAATAAAAATTTTAAAAGCAGCTTAAAACAACGAGACGGTCGCCGTTCATTCCATGTAATTTTATGTTACTGTCGCAGTCCTCACGTGTGCAGCAGAACCACAGCGAAAGATGATAAAACAACTTAGCAATACTTCGTTTTAGTGTAGTTTTATAGCACATGTCGCGACATTACAGCATGCCAACAAAAACAGTTTAAAACTTTGAGCTCCAGTCCAGGAAACAATTATTTAGCCAGTTATAACAGCAACTTACCAGCGTAAAAATAATGTGTAAGCCTAAATATGAAAAAATACCGAAAATTGCAAGCACATATCAGAAATCTATCAATCTTTATTCGCCATAGATAGATATAACAATACATGACAAGTCTGCAAATCTGCGTGTTGGTTTAGTCAGTGTTCAGTACTTTACTTAAAATACTATGATGTTAGCAATTGTTGCCGATAATATTATCCTAGTACTGTGACTATGAACATAATTACAGTACAATCATATTTTCGAGCGCATTCTTAAAACGGTCCGAGCGATCGCGTTTTTTCCTCTGGATTCGAAACAGTCGAGTAAGTAATTTATTTCCAGGTTGTTATTTTTAGATCGAAATAAAGCGTGCTGTTAAGCTATGAACGCAATAATTTTGCCGCCAGCGACAGCAGACGCCAGCTCACTGCTGCAGTTTTGACGAAAGACCAGAGCGCACTTCTTCCGATTGTCGTTTTTTTTCGAATGATCGGAAGCCACTTCCGCTTTTTTATGAACGTGATTCGTGACCGCCAAAAACTGAGTTACAAGCGTGTGAGATGTTGCATTCGATTTCATTCCAAGTTTTGTACATATTTGCAGTGAATATTCAAAGATTTTATATTTTTAGTGAAATCTTTAAGAGTAGTTTTTAAAATGCCAAACATTTCGTGAAATTTTAGAAAGTTTTGAAACGAGGTTCAGGTTCAGTAAAAAAAGCAGGATAACAAGTAACAAACAAAGAGCAAAGTCAAAAGTGCAACCTTAAAGCCAAAGCCAGTAGACGAAAGATCCCCGACAGACATGTAAAGCTGCAACATGCACAGCAGTCGTGCGTGTCGGTTGTACAGAGCGGCGTAATACCCCGTTTACACGATCAAGCAAACATCGAGCAATCATCGAGCAAACATCCACCTAATGCATCCAAAATACACGTGCACGCCGTGTGCTCTAATTGCTCGATATTTCCTCGATGTTTGCTTAATGATTGCTTGATCGTGTAAACGGGGATTAACTGAGCTGAACTGAACTGACAGGGTATAATTTTGGCGAACTGACCAATGAGCTAGCAGGGTCTTTGGTCATTGGTTGACGCGTACGTGAGCGTAGTCACGTATGCTACCGACGCCATTAGATGTTGGTTACTGAAATGCATTACTGCTTGCCCGCTAATCAGTACGTCAAAAACTAAACCATGTCGGTTCAGTTCAGTTCAGTTACGTCTCGCTGTACGCGTCTTTACACCGTATGGAGTCCGTATCAATTTGTGGCTGCGCTGGATCCCGTCTGATGACCGGTATTAATGGAGATAGATGACAACTGATCAAAGACGGTTTATCGTTGGCAGTGCGGGGATTATTGCACCAATTCCGCCCACTTAATGGCCAGTTATGATTGAAACAAAGCCGCAATAATTGCGATCTGTCCGCCTTGATCTTTTAAGCCACATCACGTGCCTCCGAGCCGATAGTAAAAAGTTAGATTTATTTAGTCTTTCCGTTTGTGTGTCTGGCTGTTTGCTCGTGAGATTACTCTGCAAAATGTGAAAAGACATTGATGAAATTATATCTGAATAAAGGTGGGAATTTCTGACAATGACAGTCGCTTTTGTATGAACTATGGTTAAAATGGTTAAATCGTATAGCTCTCCGTAGGAAACCTATCTCAGAACTATGGAACATTACCTCTCGTATGGAATTACTTGGCACTAGACACAGGTAAACGCACGACGCTTCAACCTTAACCATACAGGCCGATACTCGGTTTACTTACCCCAAAAGGATAGAAGGCTGAGTTGGCCTTGGTGGTGGTTATATACCGAGATGGTTTACCTGTCCGCATACAGACGCCCATCCGAGTACAAACCACTTGATGGCGACCCGACCGAGAGACCAACGACGTCGTGATCGCAAGCCCAACGTACCATTACACAGTACATTACAGTACACTATAAGCTAATGGTACAACAGTCGTTTAGAAGCAGAAATTAAGAACACTTTTGGTAAGGGGTCGAAATCCGACAAACTTCCTTTTCATATTCGCCCCAACTAATTTCTCTGTAATGCATTCTTGCATTTAATGCAAAACGTGAGTACAAAGCCACAAACTGAGTGCTTGGAATGTGAAAATAACCCACAATCTGACCCAGTTCCAGTAGTACATTAGTTTGTAAACTATTTTGTACAAACCTAGCAAAATTACTACAGGTTTTTATATCTTCACAGTTTTTTGTACGTTCAAGTGCTTTTTGTGTTTTAAAGGCATGTACAGGGCGGCCCCAAAAGTAAGCTCATGCACTTTGACCATATCTTTACCAAATATTGACCAATTTTTACAATTTTTTACCAATAGACTTTGTAAAAAAATTTGCCATTTAGTGGCATGCACATCACACCTATTGTGTTGCTACTTTACCTTGTAAAACATAAAAATCTTAAAACCAACAATTTCTACAGATCGGTAGAAGGTTTAATAGTAAATTTTTAAGCATTAAATAATGAGTCATAATAATTGTAAAAAAAACAACGGAGGACATATTGAACACTTTTTTGAATAATTTGAACGGTTTTTGCGTAAATTTTAATGTACATTAATGCTGGTTAGCGGCTGCAATTTTGCTCAGTTAACTGCATGAGCATTGTATTTCGATCGTGCGGCCCTACAAGCTGTGCACTTTTTTGCACATAAAAACTTACTCTGTAGCTATGTAAACATTGTTTGGCACTTACTATAATTTTTATTCAACATTTTACTTGAATACTTAAGAAATTATTATTATACATTCTACCCAGCTGTAAATATTGCGTTTTTTAATATTTATATTTTACAAGGTAGTGTAACGACATAACAAGTGTGGTGTGCATGCTACTAGTAGCAAATTTCTTACAGAGTTTACTGGTAAAAACATTGCGAAAATTGGTCAATACTTAGCAAAGATATGGACAAAATGCAATAGCTCACTTTTTTGGGCTATCCTGTATGTTATAAAAGGTTATTAGTTATCGACTCACAGATGACCCGTCGACAGTGTATTTGTTGCCTACTTTGAGTTCTGTGCTGTTGGCTGACAAATAAATTTATTCACTAATTTATACGGGCCTACAGATCGTGTGGGTGAATCGGAATATGTATCACAACGCTCCCACTGACAGAGTAGCTCAGTCTCGTATCTATAGATGTAGGCCTATTTAATTTCTGCTCGTACATGTTCAAGGTGCATTCTTGGCCGTATATTACGCCCACGTGTGACGGGATTTGGGCGAGAGCGTGCTCAGAGGCTTTGAATGAATTCGCCTGCTGACATACGACTTCCCAGCATGCAATACATGTCTCTCTGGCTGTCTCACTCACTTTATACCTACATCTACCTCAAAATCCCTGTGTGTGTACAGTGCAGGGCTTTGCAATATTTACTAGCCAGAAATCAATATCGGCTCAATAACGACTATACCTTCGTTGCAAGCACCTGAGAGCCAACAGGCCCAACGCGCTATAAATAGGCCCAAAACCTGGTCATAACGACGCGCATAAACAGCTTTCGTGGTTCGCTGTATGGTCCACTCGTATATTTCAATTCCACTGAGATATACGAGCATGATAATTTAGACTTATGATAAATTTTTAATTGCAGCGATTACTTTCCAGCTGGTCTTCGTCACTGATCGTCAGCCGCAACCGACTGTCCACCATCGGTGACCGAGCACCGAGCTTTCCCAGTCACCGTTGCTCGTTTCTGGAACAGTCTGCCTCAACACGTCACCTCCGCACCCTCAGTGTGGCTGCCTTCCGGTCTTGTCTAAAAACTTATCCGTTTCGCATCCTACTTTTAGTGACAGTACACTGCCCGCGCAGTGACGCTTTGTTGCTTTGTAAACTTGTGATCGTTTCATGTAGGCCTAACTGCTGTCATTACTGTAAATATATGCACTATACTCAACTATCTGTTAATGTCCGCGTTAGGGACGACACTATTTTGTTTTCGGCATCGTCGCTGTTTTTCCTGCTTTTCTGTTTCTCATTTACCTCGATGACTTATCTTGATGAATTTTTATGGACATATAGGGGGCCAAAGTCAGCAACTTCTAAAACCCTACTGAACTTCAAGGTCATACTCAAAGGTCATTGTCATAATGGCATAGGTTTTTCGGTGCATGATACTGCGGGCAGTACTTGACATTGAGTAACGTTTGACAGTGTAGTTAGCAGTATAATTATTTTACCTCCGCCGAAGCGAAACAAAGAAAAAAGTTATGTTTTTGGATCTGTTTGCCAGACGGGTTACTAAAAAATTATAGACGAATTTTGATGATTATTGTCGATAGATTGAAAAAAGCTCAATAAAAAAGTGATTTTGTCTTGGTGGCGAGTGGCGTTCCAGATTCTTTTGTGTATTTTATCATAATACAGCAGCTGTATTTAGTTATTCGCATTAGCTAGGTGGCAGCATTATTCTCGGCAGAGGTTTGACATCTCTGGTCGCTTCTGGCTTACAAATACTTTTTTCCACAATGCTCAAATTTGGAGTAAAATCACACACATTTTTGCACCTGCGGTTTAATCAGTTAACAATCAAGCTTTTATTCCGTGTAATTCGAAATTAAACAACTGCAGGCAGTGCAGACTTTAGTGACAAATTCAACAACCATGACGCTAAGAATGTACAACAGCTTAAAAGTACAAAAATGCACACGAAAGAATAAATCACTCATGCACGCAACAATAGTCATTCTCAAAATGAGATCAAATCTTTCTGAGTACACATTATAAATAGTTCAGCGGCGGACATGTGAAATGTAAAAAATTTCACTATAAGCTAACTTACAAGCTAATTGAAGTTAGTGTGAACTGTGAAAATTTTGATACCGGTCGACTAAGTTGAATAAAGAAAACCGTATGCTTAGAGTTGTTCTGCTGGAGCCTCTCGTCTTCCATCGAGTATACAAAAAAGGGTTTAAACCCCGGAAAACCGTTGCAGCTACTTGGTATAAACATGCTTGGATTTATTTTCAGTTGTTCAAAATTTGTATGTTTTTGTACATAGACTGAATCAATCAAAAAAATCAAATAATCAAAAATATAATTAACTTTCAGTGGCGTCGTTGCGGGGAGAGGGTAGGAAACGATTGCCCACCCTAAACTTTGGCTGTCAAAAAATTGTACGAAAATCTTTGTCTTGTCGGAAAATTGTTGTCCAAAAATGCAAAAATTTTGCGCTAAAACCCTTATTTTAATATAATTCAAAACAAAAATTGAAATTATAAGCACCCATAATAGCCCTTGTCGGAAATTTGCAACGTTTGTTGGAAGATTGCAACCTCCTGCCCCGTGTGAACGGCGCGTATACTTGTTTAACCCACGACGCGACTGTTTATTTTCATCGCTAACAGATAAAATATGTCACTACAAGTATAACTGTTTATTTTAGTAAGTGAATGGCGACACATTTTTAAGCGGTAGCTTTTCCCACCTCCCAGAATACATGAATGCTTCAACTTTTCTAAGTAAACAACGTACAACAAAAAATACTGAAAATGTTGTCTGAAACTCGGTTTATTTTTACGAAGGCGGTAAAAGACGTGTTGAAAATCGCCGCTGAAACAATACACAAATCGACCGCCAAATCTGTATTTTAACGTACGTTTGTTTTCTGTGTACGGATACAGGCCTACCATACGCCTAGATAATGACGTGTTTTTTTCTCAGCATAGCCCATAAAACCCAATAATGTCAAAAATTATTAGATATTACAGTTACCATCACGACAGTCGGACAAATGCACAAAGAGTTTTTTGTTTAGTTTAAAGCACCCAACTGGAAAATACTTCTATGGCATAAAATATTTCATGAAACCTGTCGCGAATGACGGCAAAACAAACTTTTCCAATGTTTCAATTTTTGAAAAAAAAACTGTTTCTGACATTGAAAATGTTTGCTTTGCTGTCACAAGTAAAAACTTAGTTTAATCAAGCAAAAAATGTAATCATTAGATGAATACTGTGGCAAATTTTAGCTTCATGCCAAAGAATCGATTAGTTACTTCCAAACAAGTAAATTACAAATTACAAACCACTTGATTATGCGTGCCAGATGTTTTCTTCTAGGTCGAATAACGCCAAAAGACACCAAAATACGTTATTTAGATACAGAACTCGAAAAATCAATCAGGGCTACAAAAACAGTGTCAAATTTGATTAAAGCTCTCAAATAAAGCAAACACAAGCTGCCTATAGGATGTCACTTGATTCGGCTCAAATCTCAAACACGGCATACATAGCCTAGACATTACGCACTACCCGTGACAATGTGAGTATCGTGTATAGGCCTACTACCGATAAGGCTCCGCTACAAACGAGCATTAAACGGCGCTGATATGGTTCTGACAATATATAAAAGCAAATAGGCCTACGATACGAGCGCGACTTTTATAGCCAACATGTCAGCGGAATGGATAGCGACCAGCCGTTCGCAACTGGACACAGAAATTCAGGCGAGCTAAATTCACTTTAAGCACAAACTCCACTGCTTCGATTTCGATTTGTTCTGGACTTATCGTACAGTTGCTAATTGTTGTCCAGCGTGTTGTACAACTAATCCACAACGGTTCAAAGTACGTGGAGTTTAGATTTCTCGCTTACAATAGAAAAAACAAAACAGTCAAAGCAGCTAAAGATGGAAAATAGCATTTTCGCAACAATAATAAATTCACGTTATTTACAGTACTAACGAGCAAAAATAAAGCTCTGCAGTAGTGCTCCAGTTGCGTATACAATATCGTTACGACATAACGATGCGAAAGCAAACAACATTCACCTACCGACGGTACGGTTTATAACAAGCGAAATACAAAACAATAATAGAAAAGTAAGAATCCTTTTTGTGGTCTCTATCTGAAGTGATACTAAAGATGAGATCAATAAATAGCTATACAAATCTATGTTGAAGTAAGCTTATCTTAAAGGCTCGGGCACTATTTGAAGATATATTCTGCATTTGCTATATCTGCTTTGACACTGTCAATACAATTTTTTGGTTGTTTTGTTCACTTTTGGTTTCTCAAATCTTGAGACTTAACAGTACAATTGCTATATCTTGCAGTTTTCATTTTATTTTCCATTTCCTGTTCTTTTTACGTGGATGGCATTGCCACTTTCCGGTGAACAGTTTCGCGTCGAATTGTTTCACCTTGCAGTATAAACAACAACAATCAGAACAAAATCAAAACCCAATAAGACATGAAAACTGTTGTTATTTTTCTGCTGTTTCCACTTTTTGGTAAACGACATTTCATACGTGTATTAGAGCGTAAAAACGCGTTATGCGTTTGGTGGATTAAAAAGAGGAAATTAAAACCGTTGTACGCGGCTGTTAATGTTATTTCATCCATGTTTTCGTGGAAATTTTGAAAGATTCTCATCTTAAAGTTTGCTTATCTCTTCTGACTGATCTGACGTATTCTTATTATCACAGCCAGTTATATAACTAATAATTTATGCAAGCAATAAAAGACACTCGATAGGTCTGTCGATAATTCTACACTGAGTAGACTAGGGCAGATATTGGGTAGCGTTTCTTTCACATTATTGTGTCACTACCATGGCTGGAAAAAGGACCCGAAAAACCTAAATTTTTAGCTTATGGGCATAAAATCCAAGTTTTAGGTTTTTAAGATTTTTATTTGTTGTGAATTTATAATACAAATCAAATTTAATTTTATCTTTTAATCGTGATTTTTCAGTTCTGACGTCACGTTATTCATTCAACAAAAACGATGTAACATGAAAAATTGTGTACAAAATGTTCTTCATAAGTCTTAAAATTTGCGTCCTGTCTTCGTTGTGCAATAATACCGAAAAAAACTAAAAACTCTAAAAAGAATTCTAAAATATCTTTAAAATCTTTCAAAACCAAAATCTCAAAAACTTTCCCCCAAACCTAGTTTTTTTCCAGCTCTGATCACTACAACGGCTGAGCACGATAACTCACGACCAGATTTAAGTGTAATACAACCGACTCTGACTAGATCATTGTGTCGCCGTACTAATAGACCGCATTACGGGAGTTGCCTGTCCGACCGTCCGTCTGTCTGTCTATCCATGGAGTCCTCAATTTATTAGTACCTAAAGAATTCAGAAGTCCATAGCCTATCCCGTACGAGCTCCCAACCCAAAAAACAAAAATGCGTAGAAAAACCAAACCAGGATTAACTAACGTGCTAATTTTTTTATTCAAAAAAATCGAACATCAGGGTTACAGGTGGCTAGGGTTAAAAGTGCGCAATGCAGTGGACGAGTGGTAGGCAGACGACAGAATAAAAAGTCTGCACTGGGGCGGCATCTTCGTTTGTTTTATGACGAGTTCTGTGTATGCTTCGACGTCACTGGTGGGTATGCGATCTAACGGCAGAAACTGCGTACATGCTTCGAGATAAGATTAGTGAACACGGGCTATTTCAAAGCACAAGCATGCAGCAATCGCTTATGACTTAGGTATAGAGGCAAGGACCGTTCAACGTTTATATTACTGTGTCGGAACTGTGGGTGGTCGAAATTTTTCTCATCCAATAATACAGGGAATGGGAAAATGAGTAAATTTTGTTATATAGCGCTGTATGTAATGGGTTGGGTTGTACCCATCGTTAAATAACAAGGCTGAATTTTAAATAATCGTGTAATACGCTATACATTATAAGACAAAACGTGTTACAATTTAGCTAATTTCTGGATGCAGACGAAGTAGAATCCTTTCCTACGGCACAGTGTACACAAATTTTTCAACAAAACAGTTAAAACAACGCCCGGTTATTTACTCAGAGCATTTAAAACACACTCACAGTAAATGTAAAACAGATCACTGTAACAATACTGCCCGATAAGGACTCTGCAAACAAAAAAGACTAACGAGGTTATCACAATATAGAATTTAGCCTACGTTGAATCGGTGTCCAATTGTGCATTACTTCACGAATCACGATAAAAAAAGTTCAGTGGATAGTAAAACCTTATTTATGAACGTCTTTTAGTTTCAAGTATGTGAAATTTAAAATTATTTGCTATTTTCGTCGAATATTCCGATGTAACCATACCAGACGAGCAGGAAAAAATTCATTAAAATGCGACTAACATGGACCCGGAGACGACCGTTCGGCGTTCGCGTAGTTCGCGCAGACGACGACATAAGCGTGCCGTGCCTCGGAAACGATCAAGTACAGCCGCACGAAGCACATCACGGGGCGAGCGGTCTTCTCTGTCGTTGCATACAATATCGACATTTCTACAGACGACAACGATGACGAAGGCGTTTATAGCCAATTACAGCCACGCGGAGGCATCGATTCAGCGGCGCCACCCGTTCGGCCCGGATCGCCTGCGTCCGGGCCCGTGCGATGCGTCCATCTTTTTGCGGACATCGCCGGCGATGTTGCGACGAAGACTGGGGACTGCATGCCAGGCGGGGCAGCTGGAATAACTGGTGCATTGCAGAGAGAATACCGTCTGGTTCTTTTACCCTCCTTCTCCCCCCCTTCTCTGTCTCTGTCCGTCTCTGTGTCTGTGTGCGTCGACAAAGCGTTTCATTTGCGACACTGCTCACGGACGAGCTGATTCAATTTGGCGTCGTCGTCGTCGTCCTATCGGTTTTTACGACGCACGCCGACGACGCGTCGCTCGCCGTCGATAATGGCGCACAATGAACGCACAACGAGCGCCGTTTTCCATTTAGGCCTCCGCCACGCTCCGCCATGTCCGACGACCGCGGCCATCTGCAGCGCCGGCGCAAACCCCAGAAGTAATCTCGGGGTATTCTTGCCGCATGGTCGCCGCGCGCGATCTGTGATCAGGTGTCGACAGCGGACTGGTGGTGATCGTCGTTGTGGTGGGTTGCTATGGAGACCGCTGCAGCAGCAGTATCATCTGGCGGTGAGGATGCCCGGTGATGTACGGCGATTGACTCGGCGTTTGTTGGTCCGCCGCCCGTCGCCAGCCTCCCTGTCGGCGGCACTCCGTCCATGCGACCCCCTCCTCCACCTCCGAACTGCTCTGCGTAGTTCTCGGAGCGCAGGCGTGAGTTGATGTCATAGACGTGACACTGGAGGATGTGCTTGAACGGCGTGCGGAAGTCCCGGTTGAAGCGTGCGTATATGATCGGGTTGAGGAAACTGTTGGCGTAACCGAGCCACAAGAACAGTCCGCTCAGCCAGTGCGGGATGCACTGCGCCGGGTTGTTACAGAACGGCTTGATGAGTGCGAGGATAAAGAACGGCAGCCAGCAGGCGCAAAACGCGCCCATGATGACTCCGAGTGTCTTGGTCGCCTTGCGCTCGTTAGACGACGAGATCCGGTTCAGTCGCGACTTGCCGAACAGGCGGAAGCGGCGTCGATGTTCGACATCGGCTGACGAGGTCGCCGTCATGAGCAGCTCATTGCCCGCCGAGCCACCACGGTGTCCGTTGTGTGACGTCACCACCACGTCATGGATCGCACCGCTCTCCTTGCGCAGTGGCGTCGTCGACCCGGAAGTGGTAGGATGGTTTCCGACCACGGGTTTGGAGCGCGCCTCTGCGTGTGCAATGCGCGATGAGACCAAATAGATGCGAGTATAAATGACAATCATGACGATGAGTGGCAGGTAAAACGCACCGAACGTGGCGTACAGCTGGTAGCCGATCTTCTGACTGATCATGCACTGGCCGGCCCGGTACTCAGACTTGCTGATGAACAGAGGCGGAATGCTGATGAGAGCGGACAGGACCCAGACGGCAATGATCATGGCGGCCATGCGGACCGGGGTCCGCTTCATGGCGTACTGGAACGGACGAGTGATGACGAAGTACCGGTCGACGCTGATCGCACACAGATTGAGGATAGACGCCGTGCAGAGTAGCACGTCGAGGGAGGTCCACATGTCACAGACGGCTTTCCCGAGCGCCCAGTGCCCCATCACCTCGTACATCGTCGCGAACGGCATCACCATCACGGCGACAAGGAGGTCGGACACGGCCAAAGAGACGATTAGCAAGTTGGACGGCGTGCGCAGGCGGCGGACGATGGCGACTGCCGTACAGACCAGGATGTTGCCGACCACTGTACCGACGACCATGATTCCACACGTCAGAGTGATGAGCACCACCGCCCACATCTCGTACGGACCCGCCGACATCGAGTTGCTGCCGCCGTCACCGCTTCCAGTGCCGTTGTTGTCCGCCATCGTGGAGCACGTGACGTCATCGCACGTCGCCGTCCGTGCCGTCAGAGCATCAGCCATCGCGCAGCGAACAGTGTTCACACGCGGCTCAACGAATAGATCTCAGTTCCGCTTTGTATAATTTCCGCGAAGCGCCAAACGACGTCCAAATAAAACACTCTGTCAAACGGTCTCAGAGAGATAGCCTAAAGCCTTGCTGACGAAGTGACGACAGCGACGTTGCTCGTCTGTCTAACAGTGTTGTAACTGTTCCGCAACCAACGCACGCTACGCACCCGTCGCAGCAAATCGTTTGCTGTCTGTCACTCAGCGCACACTGCACGTCTTCGCGCCTCCAAACGACTTATGCGAGACAGAGAGAAACAAGTTCGCGCGATGCTGCTGTCGTGACGAGCGACGCTGCGCAGTGTGCTCTCGGAGACTGACAGGCGGTCGGTCGGTCGGACAGACGGCAGCTGGCGCGGCTTCCGACGCACGCACGCGGCTAGTGCAGCCAGCCGCGCCGCACGCACTGTGCTGGCACGGCAGCGCCCGCGCTTCAGCCGTTGGCGTCGTCCAAAAATCAATTTACACGTCGAATCAAAGGCTGTCCGAGTCGGACACGGCGAACGGTGAACGAAGACACGGGACTATTGGAATGTCTTCCCGCCCGGCCGGTCCGACTTAACCGTCGTTCCCGCATATCTCCGCGTAATTCAGTTCTCATTTTTGCAGTGCCCATCACTGTAGCGCTGTGTCGCCATATCTTCGTTTTTCATCTGCGTCAGCTGGAGCCGGTCGCGCGCCGAGCAATAAGAAAATATCTCTTTGGTCAGTCACGCGAACTGTGTTTGTGTGACAGCAGCCAAGTGCGTGATAAACGGAAGCGTGCTGAGATGTTTCTGAACTGTTAAGGTTCGAACTCCATTTGCTTCGAATTGTTGTCGATTTGTCATACAACGCAATGTGGTGCAACACTTGGTAAGCAAATCGAAAGCCGGCAGAAAATCAGCAACAAGTCGTAATCCACAAAAACCGAAGATCCCGATGAATCCTCAACATCGAGGCATGTTTTATCATAGATGTAATAAACGTTTTCCAGGTTTTTTTGCCACGTTTTAATCTTTCAATTTTTTCAATTTTTTGTTTAAAGAAAGTTCATTGAAATGTTTAGCAAAAACGTCGAAAAGCGCTTTTAAATCCACAAACACGTATTAACAGATTATAGTGATGGTAGTTTACTTACTTACTCTAGTGATAATTGGTCTTATGTCCACACGTTTGAATTGAAATTTAACTAAAAATTTGGGGCAAAGCCCAACGTGAGTCCGCCCGGCGCCCTAAGTCCGATTCAGGGAAATTAGGGGGGAGGGTAAAGAGGGGAAGGGGAGAATTTCCCCGGCATCAATGTCACGTGGCCCGAACTCAAATGCATTGGCATACGCCGAACGCGCATTGTCGACTTAGGGTAGG
>Ga0209367_1009425_pt1 | contig 13241 bp, 4 predicted proteins | sample WorMetLIZISLAND2_FD_187412 | JGI IMG/M metagenome (GOLD analysis project Ga0209367, IMG submission 187412) | Marine gutless worms symbiont microbial communities from Max Planck institute for Marine Microbiology, Germany - Olavius geniculatus... ... | reverse complement strand
TGCACAGCAGCGTGGAGTCCTCACTACATCAAGGACAAGGTGTTACTAGAACGTGTTCAGAGAAGGTTTACCAGAATGATACCGGTATTAAAGGAATTACCGTATGCTGATAGATTGAATAAGCTGATGTTGTGGACATTGGAAGAACGACGAGTGCATGCTGACTTGATTGAGGTTTACAAAGTGATTCATGGTTTGTCTGCTATTCCGTTTGAAGCCTTATTTGAATTTGACACTAATAGTCGTACACGTGGACATTCCCTCAAGCTGAGAAAGAAGCGTTGCCGGCGGGATTAGAGATTGTACTTTTTTTCGGAAAGAGTGGTGACATTGTGGAACTCTCTGGATGAGCAGTGTGTGTCAGCATCATCATTGAATTCCCTCAAGAACAATCTGCTGAGATTCAGAAGTCTGATGGGTCGGTTCATGGACAATGGTGTTCCTCGACCCTAGAGGCTGGTGCGTTTATGGAGGAGGTTTGGTAGTTTAGATTAATTTCCTTCAGTCCAGCGAACATTTTCAATTATATAAAGATAAACTTCTATTTTTAATAATTATAAAGTAACATTCTGCGTATAAAAATAACCAATTACGTAATAATACGCACTTATATGCGATAAAAAACTAAACTAAACCAAAGCTCAAAGAATATTTAATAACAATGCTGTGCATGACTGACTAAACACCGATATGTACCACTGAAAATTACACCAGTGCATTAGTAGTCATGAAAGTAGAAGTATTCCGTGATTAGTAGTTAGCAGAATTTGCGATAGACGACGTTTGGACATGCACGTACGTCGTCTGCAAGAATCGGTTTCACTTCTTGCGCATAAAGCACTTCGTCTTGCGGTCAACACCTGCGCATGTGACCGACCAGATGCCGGACTGGAAGCGTCCGCGAGGTCGTCGTCGACATTCGTAATAAATCCGCCAGCTGGAGGACGACGTCGGGCTCACTGCAGATGCTGCCTGGGACATTATGGCCGGTGATCAAAAAAATAAAAATCTGAGAGGTGCAACGGCCCGTCGCTGGTCAATCGGTTCAGTGACGAGCGATCGTGTGCGTAGGGATTTCAGTTTATCATATGACCTGCATCAGCAGGGCTGAAATATTGCATTATTTAAGCCCCCGCCTATGCAGAAAAGATATCAGCAAAAGAATTTTGACAATCGGTCAATATTGGCTAAGACATGGACAAAAGCTGCATGACATTGTATAGGTCACCCCTGTATTTCGCACAAACGATTCACTTACTGACACTGGCCGATTGTAAACTGTTTTTCTAAACTTTTAGTCCATAGATTGTTTTTAACATTATTTTGGATTGTATAGGCCTAGTGTTTATCATTATTGTTGCATAATGCATATACGTCGTCCGTCATGTGTCACCAAGCCCGTCGATACAGGGAGGGGGAGGCGAGAAAGTTTCCCCGAATCCCCGGGCCTCGCAACGTTTAGAGGGGCACTCGCTAGAAAAAATACTTTTGCTAGTATGTTCGACAGCAAAATTGATCATCTGAATTGGGTTTACGTCTATCATTATGGCGCGATTTTTTTCGACAAATCTATTCCTTGAATGAATAATTTTTATAATTATCATAAATTTATGCATTCGGTATTCTGTCTGAGTAATTATTTCGTCCTATTTAAACAAATGATATTAATTCGCTAAACAGTGTAAAGGCGAACTGGGCATGTTTGTTTAGCCAAAGAGGGTTCCCAAAAGGGTCCCACAGTCACAGACCAGAGCTATCTAGGGGTATTTTCAAAAATGTTTCGGTACAGCCCACTCCCCAGACGCCGCCCTATGAAGTGTCCCGAGAGAATGGTCTCCCTGGCCCTGCTGTGGCTCTCGACGGGCCTGTCTGTCAGCTCGCGTAACCAGTAACGGTTCGACGAATTTACATGCCATTAACAGGTGGGTCTACACTTACGGGGTTCAATGTCAGACGGAAATCCCTGATCTCAGTGCAAAAGAAAATTTGGGGAGTAGAGTCGTACTCCCAGCCAAAATTTGCAATTGCTTAAATTTGTGATCCACCAGGTGGCAGCACAAATCAGCGATTACGCCTATTACCAAATTACTGTGGTAACTTGTTTGCTATACAAAATGTATTTGCTACATTTCGGAGCGGGTTTTAACCCGCGAACCTTTAATCTGGCTGCATCGAATAGGTTCAGATCACCATATAAGCAATTTAAAAACATGCACAAACACCAAGTACAAGTAGAGTTGTACGATGTCGACTTTATTGTTTATCGCGACATGTCATATTAGGCAATTCCGGTGCATTGGTAGGCCTATTCTAAATGCATTCCCTGAGTATGAAGTCCATGAGAACAAAACTTTTACTGTGTACACACTTTTACTGTACACAGCCCAGTTACAAACAGCTCATTATAGGGCCTAAGCCATCGCACATGCCCAACAATCATGAAAATTATGCCGACTGTCTAGTTGTTCACGAGACTACGACAGTAGATCTAGAAGTTGCTAACTTATTAATGATAATGTTGTAGGATTATTGATTATTCTTACAGCTATTAAGTGAGTTACTATGAAAAGTGTCAAAAAGTTATACTTTAAGCACAGCGTAGAATGCTACACAAAATGTATTTGCTGCATATGAAAGCAGTCGGTTTATGTCAAATAAAGCTGGACCAACTTTTTAGTTTTCTCTACAAAACAGCTAAGCATATTATCTAGGATACGTCTTATATTTCGACCAGTTTGTAAAAGCTTAAAATCACAAAAAAATAGTAATCTTCATTAACGTTTAGTGGCAACCAAAAACCATAAGTCTAACACCAACGCTGATCCTGTTCATATGCTGAAACATACAAATTCTGCAGACCCAATACTTCTAGATTTAACCCAAATCATGGCAGGAAAGTGTTAACAAACATTCACTGTAACGCTGAACGTCACATCAGTAGTCATGCATATCAAACGCCAACCAAATTTCGGATTCGTTTTGACTGTGAGCCCAACACTGGCGCAAGATAACTGAAATCGTTACACGAACGCATTTCAAACCCTCAGTCTAACGCATTAGCATTATCTTTCGTTGGGTACCGCTATAGGCCTAGTCATACATGTCGAACGCCGGCCAAATTTCAGATCATTCGTTTCAGTTTCGAGCCATTAATGAAATCTTATTTCTGCATCTTGTCCAGTTCTCAGCCAAGAAACGTGAAGAATCCGGTTAGAGGCGCGGTCTTTCCTAATCACAGCGGCAACAATAATTCACCGATGCTACCTATAACGCTAAACGCTGTCCAAGATTTCGCGGACTGGTCGATAAACACATAAAATACTGCATAATATGCTGTAAGGCTGTGAATGACATCTGCACGGACGGACGACATCAGGCAGAATAATAACTCCAGATGGTAGAATGTGGTGCTGTATAACATAAAAGTGGGGATATGTTCAGGGGAGCTGCAGGCAACGAGTGGGTAAAGAGGGGGGGGGGTTAACGGCAGAGGTGTAGCAGAGGTGGGAACACGAGGACTCCCACTTTTTTTCCAGGGTGAAAAGGCGCATTCCCCCATACTATTTTACCAGAACCTCTCTGAATAGTATTGCTTATGACGAGTTTCAGCGTTGTACGATAGCAAATTTCTGTAGATAGCTCGTAACAAAAAAAAACGACCGTATTACACATCTACACGTTAATTTCCAACGTATTATAATCTTTTATTGTATTTTTGGTGGTGCGCCTACATAGATGTATAAATACTGTACGGTTTTGCAAAGCTTTGAGCGAGAAGATGTTAATTGCTGCCAATGAGTTTTTCTCCTGGAGTCCCCACCACACTACTACACCCCTGGTACCCGGGAGGGGGTCTACAGGGCGGTAGGGGAGGTGTTTGAGGGTGCCCCGGCACCGCGCGGGCTGTTTGAGGGAGTGCTGGACGGACTGTTGGAAGTCGGTGTGGCGCCGATGCTGCTGCTGGATGCCGTGCCCTCGGCCGCTGACTGCTGCATCACGGCCTGAAAGCCGAAACCCTTGTCCAGAGCAGTCACCTGCACACCAATGATTAAAGATAAAGTTAAAGGTGATGTACCGTGTTACAGCTCTTTATACAAATTAAACCATCACTGAGCTACAAAGCGTCACCTGCCGTATGGGATCACACAGTGTTACCTGCCACCTGGCACAGGTGAATGCGCCCCACCTCAACCTTAGCCAGATTGGCCGGTACTCGATCTACTTACCCCGGAAGAATGAAAGGCTGAGTTGACCTAGGCAGCTGGTTACATGCAGAGATGTTTTACCTGCCCGCAGGCAGTCACCCATCCAAGTACTATCCTGGCCCGGCGTAGAGTAACTTCGTTGATCGGATTAAACGCGTTACCACGACGCCACGCCACCAAATGTTAAGCCAGTAAGTATGTTTACACGGTGTCCGGAAAAATATCAACCTGGAGATATTTTGTTGTCGATACTCGACAGTTAATAACTCTGCTGGGAAATAATATTTTGCAACGAAATCTGCAGTGGTGATTGCTTCGGCAATTTATTGGAAATTAAATGTAAGAAATTTTATTCATATTCGTTCAGATTTGACATTTATACTGTACAATGTCTAGGGCTTTACTTTTTACGCGGACACAGTGTAAGCTTACTGAAACTTCAGTCAGAACATTTGAAAAGAAATTGGGCATACGTAACATTACGTGTGGCAGGTTGCCGTGCAGAAAAAAAAGCTAACGTCCATCAAGGCTGGCTGGCCGCCTGAAAACTTAACTGGGAGACAGAAAAGACAGATGCAATCACAAAAAGCACTACTTGCACTAAGCATTGGCGCTTCTTTCTGACGTCGTGCTAACGTTATATAAATTTTCGTTTTACTTGCTTACTTACTAATGCGAACATTTTGCGGGACAAAAACCTCCCCAACGAACCGTCGGCGTCGTCGGTTGAAAAAAGTTAGGAGCAGGCAGCAACAAGTGGCAACTTTCCGACAGACAAATTTCCGAAATTCCGACAAAGGTGCTGCAGGTGTTCAAAATTTAATTTTGCCCCTAAATTCCCGCAAAATAGGGAGAAGGTTTCGACCCGACTTTTTTGTTTCGAAAGAATATTTTCCGACAGAACAAAAATTTCCAGACAGGGTAAACATCGGGAAAGGGGACAATTTCCCCCTGCGCTCTCACGTCGTCACAGCCGTATATCAAAAAGTTTTGCTTGGCGGCCCAACTTTTTCTCCCTTTCTTCTCTCTCCTCCCGGCTTATTCTCTTTTTCTCTTCGCCTCTCATAAATTTTTACCCCATCCTTGAATTCATCTAAGGTATCTGCAGAGCACTGTTATCTCCGGGGAGGGAAAACATTCGTCTACATGTTTGATTTTTTCACGTCATTTTACAGTCGTAAGGTTTATTTGCCCTGCTATGACACTTCTCTTATACAGACTGTATATAGCGAACGGACTGACAGTTGAACAAATGTTCAGTTCACGTGTGTTTATTTTATTTCAGTTCATTTTCTGAAGTGTGCAAAGCGAGTTCGGTTTAGTTTAGTTCTGTTGGTTGACTACGCGCACTCGATGATCGGTGATCGTGGCAATAAAATTCAGTGAATAAATTTTATAAACCCATTCGTCGTCAACTCGTCGTCAAGTTGTTTAGCCATCAGGTCACATAAAAACTACATAGGCCAAAAATTGGTCCCAAAAATGTAACAGTGTCCCCTAATTTAAGGATAACTAGCCATTTACCAGCTCCCGTTGTAAATAGTGGAGGAGAGAAACTTTAAAAGTGAAAGAATATCTGATTTTAAAGATCTTGTGATTTTGATTTGACTTTGGATCGGGGACACGTAACGTAACCGTCGTGTAGTACTAGGCCTACGTACGCATTAAATTTCACTTAGATCTAATCCGACAAACCATTGAAAACTTTGACTGGACGGACGTACAGACAGATACCATGCAAAATAGACTCAAAGGTTGAAATTAACATAACTTAATAAGTTATACAACAAATTCACTGAACGTTCGGACAGTCGTTCCGACGAAGACAGTAGCGGTTACCGAAACGTCAACAATCTATGTCAAAATAAAAGGATGTAACTAAGTCGATGAACTAGTTTAAAACTTACCAGATCGATTTTTGATGCGCTACAGCTACGCTGTACGGCGTCCTCGGCATCGTTGTCGTCCGTCTGTTCGTCTGTCTGTCGTCCGTATGTCACGGATGTATCGTGGCTAAACAGTGCAAGATAGGGTCAAGGTTGCTATTGATCATCAACAGGAAATCGCATACGCCGTTTCAGATGAGATTAAATTAATCGACTTTGGACGACCCTGAACTGCAATACGAACCATGTAGGCTGTAGCGAGTCTTCCCCAGCGACAGCTGGGCTTTCTTGTGTGCAAGGTTGTTAGCAATACTGGCAAAAAGTATTGCAATAGTAATTGCAATAGTAATAGCAATAGGCCTACTTGGTGGAGAAAGTATTGCAATACTGATTGTAATACTTTTTTCCAAGTCAGTATTGCAATACTTTTTGCAATACTCCACTATTCGCTCCCCCAAATAAAATTCGATTTTTGCCCCTGTGTACAACTTTTTCCAAATTTTGGGTATTACAGACTACGTGATAATGTGGTCAGCTGAAAATTCAAACAATAAAGAAACAAGTCGTGTTGACATGTTAGGCATTTTCATGCAATCGAACGAAAGAACGAAAAGATTATTAGCGTAATTAAATACGTTGTCACGATTAGAAGTGTACTCTATATCAAAAAGTATTGCTTCCAAGTATTGCAATATTTCAGCTCTAAAAGTATTGCGATACCACATGCAATACTAAACATGCAACCAGTATTGCAATACCTGTTGCGATACTAAAACGTATTGCAATACTTATTGCAACTAGAAAGCAGTCAGAGCCCGCAGACCTCTGCCAAGGCCATGTTGTTCGCCAGGTGGCAGCACCATATTCGGTTTGGCAGCGGTTTCCCTTATGCCCCATTAAAAGCAATGGTAAGGAAAATTTCAAAGTGATCCAGAATCCAGGATTCCTTCCGGATCACCCCCAAAATTGAATCACTGGTAGTTTTTGCCATTCCCGACATTCCCAGAAAATTTCAGAAAGATCCATCCATAACTATTTGAGTTATCTTGCTGACACACAGACAGACAAACAAACAAAATCTGGCAAAAACATAATTGCAAAAACATAATAATTGCAATACTGCAATAATTACAACCCTGCTTGTATGTTGTTCAAAGTTTGAACTGACTATGTAGCCTAAATATCAGCACGCAGCAGCTTACAGCGATAAGTCGGACGTTGGTCGGGACGACGCGGCGCGTGGACTTGTGCATCAGTTCCTTCATCTTGTTCGCGACCAACTCGTGAATGTCGATGTCGTTGGCAGTCAACAGCGGGTCCTGCGTACACACCACCAACGACCACAGCTGTACACGGTGCGCCGAAAACCTGACGCCCTTTTGTTATTACTCCCTCGTTACATCCGTTATTTGGTCGTGTAGCGATTAGGACGTTAAACTTGTGATCGCGAGGTAGCTGGTTCAACTCCCAATCAGGTCGCGATCAAGTGGATGGATGACTGCCTAAGTACGGGTAAACCATCTTGGTATATAACCAACACCAACCTCAACTCAGCCTTCCATCCCTCAAAGGCAGGCAAATCGAGTACCAGCATGTTTGGCTGGGGTTAAGGTGGAGCGAGTTCATCTGTGTCGGGTGGCAGGTAACACTGCGTGATCCCATACACCAGGTGACGCTTCGTAGCTTTGAGATGGGTTTCCTATTAAAGAGCTATAGCATTTTGGCCGTCTTTTGCAATTTTTGTTCACTTGCATATCGTTCTCATTAAATGACGAACGTTCTTCGCTTCGAATAATATAAAAGCGCGTACAGAGCGACGTAACTGAACTGAACTGAACTGAACTAAACTAGCCAATGAGCGAGCAGTAGTTCAGTTCAGTTACGTCGCTGTGTACGCGTCTTGACGAACACGAGTGTAGAAAGTATACTGACAAGGATCCAGGGATGGTCGATCACGTCGGGCGCGTTTCCACGTACAAACTGATCGGCCTCCAGCATGTAAAGCACCAGGTCCTGCACCAACCCACCGTCACGCAATTCATCATGCCTGTCAGCGGCCAGTGGCTTCTATCCGCCAAATCTGGAAACGAAGTTCCCTCCCACTTTCAAGCTCATGTCTCTCCCTGTCGGGCTCGCGTTTAGTTAAGTGAAAAAATAGGGCGAAGCTTTGATCTACACCCTTGATAAAACTCGCTCCCCCTATTTTTCGCTGGGCACAAGCTGCGCCCACCAGGTATAGCCCTGGATAGAAGCCACTGTCAGCGGCGAGGGGGGCAAGAAGTTGAAAAAATTTTCGATGAACAGCAGCTGTACAAATTTCCGACAGAAGAGTGTTTAAAATAATTACAATTTTGCCGGCCTAAAATTCCACCAAAACGGGAGTATTCCAGCCCCAAATTCTGTATTTTTTCGACAACAATTTTAAGGCAACATAAAAGCTTTCCGACCGCCTGAAACTGGGGAAGGGAAGTTGCCCCCTGTCAGCGCCTCTGTATCTTTACACACGTTTAGTTTTATGGCGCTTTATAAGTTCGTTTTTAACTTTAACTAACTTTATCGACACTATTGTTATTACGAGGCCGTACTAATAGGCCCCACTACCGGTCTTGCAAGCCCGTACGTCGATCTGTTTGTCTGTCGGTCTGTCGGTCTTGTCTTGTCCGTCTACCCCAACCGCTTCCTCACTGGAAAACGAAAAAAAACGCCAAAAATTCTAAAAAGCAAAAATTGGAGTGTGTCTACTACTCGCGACATTTTTTGGTTCAAACTGCAAAAACGATCAGTTTAACCAACCAGCCACCAAGGTCGACTCAGCCTTCCATCCCTGCGGGGTAGGTAGATCGAGCACCGGCCTGTCTGCCTCGGGTCGATGAAGCAAAGCGCGTTCACCCATGTTCGGTGGCAGTAAAACGTGCGATCCCGTATGACAGGTGACGTTTCGTAGCTCTGCGATGGGTTACCACTAAGAACTATAAACAATGATCTGACTATAATGCGCGGAAAGTTTGTCTGTCTGTCTGTCTGTCTGTCTGTCATGCCTCTCTGGCGCCTGCTGTGTTGCGCATTCGCGTACTCCAAGTTCCCAACCGCGGCGCTTTGAGTCCTTGAGCTTTAGGTAAAATGCACCCCCACCTTGCCACCCACCTCTCCCCCATGGGCAGCCTGATGGGAGTCGAGTTGCCGGCCGACTATCAGTATAGTGCTTAGCGCAGCGTGTAGAGCTTCGTGGCGCCATCTGGCGAATGACGGTAACTTAATGGTCCTCCCGACAGTATGGCGGGAACTTTGCTGGTAGGCCTAATGATAATGATGACGATGACGATGATCAATATTAGCACTGAATAACAGATGATGTGTGCTGTACCTTGGCGGCGTCTGATATAATATCCCAGTCGGGTGACGGAAAGACAACGTTTGGCGTAGCGCGAGCTTTGGCCGACACCACTTCACGCACCGAGAACTGACTGTACACAATACGCACCGTGGTTACACGTATAAAATAAACGGTATGAGGCGGAGTCCACTGCCCACGCAACTCCTCGTTTCTATTCACCAGGTGACAGCAGCAATTTGCAAGTGCAAATATGAGCTGTGGGGTTAAACTGAACTGAACAGATGACAGAGCAGACAGACGGACAGACAAACCACGCTACGGAAAATGCATCGCTATAGTCGGAACCACATGCGCTGCAAGAAGCGATTCCGCCTAAAAGTGTCCGTTCATGAAATGGACCTGGATGGCTGGTAACATACATGTAGATGGTTTAGGCCTACCAATCCGTAGAGTAGACAGTCACCCATCCAGGTACATACTTCGTTGGTCGGACACAACGTTTTTACGCGCGACAGCAGCTACTGCTGTAGCGCGTCTTAGCCATCGCAATTCTGTCTCTCCGTCTGTCCGTCGGTGGATCAGTCAAAAACGGTGCAAGCTAGGATCATTAAATTTTCAACGTCGGCTGGGTGGGAGACTCTAGTTTAAGGAACCGTAAAGCTTTTCCATAAATTCAAAGAGAATCACCCCAAACGAGGGCGCTAAATGACAGGAAACATCGTTGTGAACTTAGATTTCGTTCGCACCGGTCCTTCACACACGCATCGCTGTCGCGCGTTCCCCTTTGCGTTAGCTGGGCTTTTCTTGTACTGCTGTGTCACGCCGCCAACTGTGTACACGTATCAGAGATGGAATCAAGTCTCACGGTTGGGCTGGGTCATTGGTCAGAGTGTCAGACCCGGCGTTTGACCCGGGTTTGAGTTTTAACATTGCGCGTTAATCACGGCACTGTTTCTCGACTACAGAGTAACACCATCTCGACAATCTATAGTGATGTTACGTTTCAGGACCATCTTCTATTATATCCATTAACCATGATCCCAGTTAGTCATTTCTATTAGTGTTAGCCAGTTGACTGTTTTAAAACATTCAACGATTGGGTTGGATCAGGCACGGTCAGGTCGGGTCGGGTCACGGGTGGGTCGGATTACAGGTCAGAAATATTCACCCATATGGTTCCACCTAGGGCGTGTATATAGGAGCATACCTGCCAAACGGCGGATAGCCGCAGAGCAGCGTGTACAAAATTACGCCCACCGCCCAGATGTCCACCTTCAGTCCGTACCTGTAACAAGCAATGCATATTTATCTAACATTCAGTGCTGCTGCCCATATTACTGTGGGGGCAGCTCGATAATCCAAAGGTTCAATAGTGCTAAAGTTTTATGGTTCTTTCCTACATCTCTACAGACGATGACCCAATCTCTGCGCTTCCTCTCAACTAAGAGTAGGGTTAGGGTTAGGGTTAAGATTGGAGTGAGGGTTAAATTCAGTAAAATGCATGTTGCAATATACACATTTGGACTATCGAAGCTTCGGACTAGAGACACAGAAGCATTACTGCACGGTTGATCAACGTTATGTGTTGTATGAATATACTCACGTACCTACTTACTTTCGTGTCTGAGAAACGCAGCAAATAGTATAGAAGGCCTAATATCTATTCCGGTCGAATAGATGCACTTTCAAACATATCTTTTTTGAGGGGTTTAAACACATTTAAAACGAGATATGTCCAGGCCTCTTTCTTGTGGACGCCCAAGGCAACTGCCCATGTTGCCCGTTCTTCAGTCTGACTATAAAGGCATATCTATGGCGTCAGTGACCGGACCATACCTACACTGTAGGAACAATTTCCCATACTGTCGTGCTATAAAGCAAAGAATGTCCCCAATGCCGGCACTATACAAATAGGTCCTCAATTTCTGGTTTACCCACTCTTTGGTATTGGTCTTGTTTGTTACTGCTCTAGGGTTTTGGTCTTCTTTACATTATTGCAGGTACCTGGACAGAATTAAGTCAGAATATCTAATCCGTTTACAGTCAACACAAATTCACAAATAAACCTTGAGTAGAAAGCATATAATAACAGATAAAAACACAGTCACAACCAAAATTACAATTTACCGGATTATTAAGTAACTAATTAAGGAAGTTATCTTTTAACACAAATATAGACACATATAGGCCTACAACGAGAAAGAAATAAACACAATAGGCTGGTGACAGCAAATACAAAGGAAATAACAGCAAGTCTGCCGGATTCAGTTAAGAACCGGCCGGCCACTGACTAACCCCTTGGTGGTAAACATCTCCGGGGCGTGGTAGAGCTCGTCGCCAACGGCTCCATGGAGGAAACCGGTGACCTCCACCGCCAGTCCAAAGTCTCCGAGCTTCACCGTAGCTCCCGGTTCAGACAGTCGCGACACCTAACACACAGATCAAGGTGAACTCCAAGGTCAACTCAGCCTTTCATCCCAGATGAAAGGCTGAGTTGAAGTTGACCTTGGAGTTCACCTTGATCTAATCATCCCTACAGAACGGGGAAAATGAGTACCGACCAACCTACTCATCAACGTACACACTGTAGATGTAAAAACGTTCCAGAACAAAAAAACAACGTTAAAAACGTTTTAAAAAATCGTGGCAAAATATATATATATAAAGTTGAAAAACGTTTATTACATGCTCATCAGCATACAGATGAAGGTCAAGTCCAAGACAACTCACTCTTCCATCCTCTCAGGGCCGCTAAATTAAGTATCACTGTATCAAACAACCTACACACCGTGTGATGCACTAACATTTGTATCCGTATCTGTGGTATGGGAGTGCTTACAAACTGGTATCTGGTTGAAGGCTAAAAACGCCACCCTGTGAACCCTAATGGCTTAGGAAGGATTTTATGTTTATAGGTTTGTACGTCGCCACGTTTATTAGGCGACTTTTCCGCATACCTTACATCAGGGGTCTCAAACTCGCGGGCCGCATGCGGCCCGCGAAGACGTCATTTGCGGCCCGCGACACATTATCTGAAATTCTAAAAATTTAAGATAAAAATAAGTCATTTTATTTATTTTACAGTATTTTTCCAGTAACCAGCGAAACTACTCTTTTTCTCATTAGTCCGCCCGGAAGCGATAGCTTGCGCAGCGGACTTATGTTTTAGCCCAGATGTTTTTTTATATTTTTTGCAACGCGAGATCTCCGAGATGCGTGGGCCGACCGGCGTGAAATTTGAAGATGATCAGTACTAGGCCCTACTTTATAATGCCGGTCTAAAATTTTGGGGGACACACCCCAAAAAAATTTCAGGGGCGAAAAACATGCAAAATTTGGCCCGATTTCGGACGACTTCGAAATTCGGCGGCGAATATCTCCGAAACGGATAAAGATATTCAAAATCAGTGAGTTACTCGTTGGACATCGATTCCTCCCGCGTTAGGCGAAACAAGTCCGGTGAAGTTTGGTCCAGTAACCTTGAAGATCTAGATGTGGAATCGTACCCACCGAAAGCGCACATTTCGGAAGACCATATTTCGGCCCCTAGGGGGTGCTGCACCCCCAAATTTTTACACACGCTAGAGAATCACCAAGTCTTACTAACGCACCGCCCACCGGGGATGGGGGCCCCCCTTACAACTTTTTTCAAAAAAAGGTAAAAAAATTGGCTGAAAATGGAATAAATGAGCCACTATAACTTCGGAGTTAGGGGGTGTAGCCCGACGAAACTTTGGCACTTGACGCGCCTTTAGGTTGGGGTGTTAACGCAAGTACGAAATTTGGGGGCACCGCCCCCCTTAAAATTTGGGAGGG